>Ga0208179_1000125_pt1 | contig 59418 bp, 63 predicted proteins | sample Malvired_Geostar_FD_184238 | JGI IMG/M metagenome (GOLD analysis project Ga0208179, IMG submission 184238) | Marine viral communities from the Global Malaspina Expedition - Malaspina viral metaG DeepMed_Geostar (SPAdes) (version 2) | ecosystem: Environmental > Aquatic > Marine > Oceanic | place... | reverse complement strand
GCGGATCACCGGGGTGAAGCTGGCCAGCGCGGTCCGTGGATCGTCGAGCGTGCGCTCGATCACCGCGACCATGTCGGTGGGCGGCAGCGTGTCGGCGTGAAGCACGCAGACCAGTTCGCTGCGCGCCGCCTTGACCCCCAGATTGATCTGCAGCGCGCGCCCGCGCTCCGCCGCGAGCACCCGCCAGCCTGCGCTGCGCGCGATCTCGATCGTGCCATCCATGCTCCCGCCGTCGACCAGCAGGATCTCCGCCGGCCTGGGGTCGAGCATGGCCAACCGCTCGACCAGCGCGGGCAGCGCCCGCTCCTCGTCGAGCGCGACGATCAGCACGGTCACGCTCATCGTGCGAACTGCGGGTAGCGGGCGAGATCGTCTGGTGTGTCGATATCGCCGAGCTCGGGCAGCAGCGCGGGTGCGATGCCCTGCAGCGCAAATCGTCGCAGCGTCTCGGGCATGACCGCGTCGGTGCTCCAGGCCATGTCGTGGAACAGGAACGGCATCGGACGCCCCATGCCGAGCAGGTAATAGCCGCCGTCGCTCGCGGGGCCGACCACCGCTGGTGCGCGCGCCAGGGCGATGGTGGCCCGGCGCAACATCGCGGCGTCGCAATCGGGGCAGTCGCTGCCGATCAGGATCGCCGGCGCCGCGACCCGCGCCATCCGCGCGCCGAGATCGCCCTCGCCCTGATCCACCACCGCCAGATCGCCGCCCAGCCAGTCTTGAAAGCGCGCCGGCTCGGCCCCGGTCACGCGTAGTTCGATCGGCAAGCCGCTGGCGCGCGCTTCGGCAAGCGTGTGCTCGAGCAGCCGGCGATAGAGCGCCGCCGCACCCTCCGCTCCCAGCGCGGGGATCAGCCGCGTCTTCGCCAGGCCAGCCTCGGGCCAGCGTGCAAAGATCGTGAGCCGGGCTACGCTCATGACCGCGTGGCGCGGGCTGGGTTGCAGGATATTGCGGGCATCATTGGAGGGCGATTGCACATGGCTTTGCGGTTGCAAACCCCCCGCCGCAGCAAGGTTTCAGCCGTTCAGCCAATAGCGGATGATCCAGGCGACGACCCCCAGCACGCTCACGCTCGCCAGCCAGATCGCCGCCATCCAGCCCAGCCTGTGCCACAAGGGACGCTCCTCGGGCCGTTCTCGGCGGCGCTCTTCGGAGCCCGCCATCAATGATAGCCTTCGTGACCGACCTTGCCCCGAAACACCCAATAGGCCCAGGCGGTATAGGCGATGATCAGCGGCATCGTGATCGCCACCCCGATCAGCATGAAGATCTGGCTGCGCTCGGGCGCGGCGGCATCCCAGATCGTGATCCCCGGCGGCACGACATAGGGCCACATCGTCACCCCCAGTCCCGCCATCCCGAGAAAGAACAGCGCCAGCGCCAGCCAGAACGGCTTGCTGTGGCGCTCGACGCTCAGCGCGCGCAGCAGCGCCACCGCGATGATCGCGGTGATGATCGGGATCGGCGCTACGTAATAGATCTCCGGCGCGCTCAACCAATGTGCGGCATATTCGGCGTTGAGCAGCAGATTGTAGAGCGAGACCGCGCCCATCAGCACGAAGGTGGCCCAGGCGGCGCGCTTGGCGAGCGTGCGGCTGTGCTCCTGACTTGGCCCGTCAAGCTTCCACACCAGCCAGGCCGCGCCCAGCAGCGCATAGCCCGCGACCGTGCCGACGCCGGTCAGCAGCGTGTAGGGAGTCAGCCAGTCGAGCCAGCTGCCGGCATAGCCGCGATCGACCACTTCGATCCCCTGCAGCAGCGCACCCAGCGTCATCCCCTGCGCCATCGCCGCCACCAGGCTGCCGCCGGTAAAGGCGGCGTCCCAGTAGCGTCGGTGGCCCGGATCGCGCCAGCGGGCCTCGAACGCCACCCCGCGGAACACCAGCCCCAGCAACATGGCGATGATCAGCGGATAGGTGGCGGGCAGGATCACTGCGTAGGCCAGCGGAAAGGCAGCGAACAAGCCGCCGCCGCCCAGCACGAGCCAGGTCTCGTTGCCATCCCATACCGGCGCGATCGAGTTCATCGCCCGGTCGCGTTCGGGCCCGACCTCGAAGGTCGGGAACAGGATACCGATGCCCAGATCGAACCCGTCCATCACCACATAGGCGAACACCGCGAAGGCGATGATGAAGGCCCACACGGTGGTGAGATCGACATTCACGCCCATCACTCAGCCTCCTCGCGATTGCGCGGCATCGTATCGGGATCGCCGGGGTTCTGCGTGAGTCCGGGCGTGATACCGGCGGTCCGGATCGGGCCGGTATCGCCGCGTTTCACGCCATATTCGCCGGTGTGCGGATGATGGCTCATCAGGCGCAGGATGTACCAGGTGCCAAACCCGAAGACGGTGAAATAGACCAGAACGAAGGCCACCAGCGAGGCACCGACCGCGGGCGCATCGAGCGGGCTCGCGGCATCGGCGGTGCGCATCAGATTGTAGATCACATAAGGCTGGCGACCGACCTCCGTCGTCACCCAGCCGGCGATCACCGCCACGAAGCCCGAGGGCGCCATGACCAGCGCCGCGCGGTGCAGCCACGACCACCGATAGAGTCCGCCCCGCCAGCGCGCCAGCAGGCTCCACAGCCCAAGCCCCAGCATCGCGAAGCCGATCGCGACCATGATCCGGAACGACCAGAACACGATCCCGACCGGCGGTTCCTCATCGTCCGGAATGGTGTCGAGCCCGGCGAGCGGCGCATCGAGATCGTGCTTGAGGATCAGCGAGGACAGCTTGGGGATCTCGATCGCATAGTGAACCGTTTTCTCCTCGCTGTCGGGAATTCCGAACAGGATCAGCGGCGCGCCGTCGGGATGGCTGTCGAAATGTCCCTCCATCGCCATGACCTTCTGCGGCTGGTGTTCCAGCGTGTTGAGGCCATGCATGTCGCCGACGAAGATCTGCACCGGCGCGACCAGCGCCGCCATCCACATCGCCATAGAGAACATCTTGCGCGCGTGCAGATTGCTGCGATCGCGCAGCAGGTGCCAGGCACCGACCCCGCCGACCACGAAAGCGGTGGTGAGGTAGGCGGCGGTCACGGTGTGGACGAGACGATAGGGGAAGCTGGGATTGAAGACGATTGCGAACCAGCTGTCGCCGGGCAGGAACTGGCCGTTGGCGCCCATCTCGAAGCCCACCGGCGTGTGCATCCAGCTGTTGACCGAGAGGATCCAGAAGGCGGAGATGAAGGTGCCCACGGCGACCATCAGCGTGGCGGCGAAATGCAGCTTCTTGCCCACCCGCTCCATGCCGAACAGCATGACGCCGAGGAAACCGGCCTCGAGGAAGAAGGCGGTCAGCACCTCATAGGCCATCAGCGGGCCGATGACCGGCCCGGCGAGGTCCGAGAAGACCGACCAGTTGGTCCCGAACTGATAGCTCATCACGATGCCCGAGACGACGCCCATCGCGAAGGCGATCGCGAAGATCTTGAGCCAGTATTTGAACAGGTCGAGATAGAGCTGCTTGCCCGTCTTCAGCCACAGCCCTTCGAGTACCGCGAGAAAGCTCGCGAGCCCGATCGAGAACGCCGGAAAGATGAAATGGAAGCTCACCGTGAAGGCGAACTGGATGCGGGCCAGAAGCAGGGCGTCGACGGAATCGAACATGATGGGTAGATACCCCTAAGCTATTTCCGTTCGTAACGGAAACGGCGCAGCCCGCGTTGCAAAACATGCAAGCACGATGTTGCCAAGACTACTCGCGCCTAGTGCGACAGTGCGGTGAGATCGACGAGAGCCGGAACCTCGTATTCGTCCTCGATATTCGCCTGCAACTCGGCAGCGAGCCGGATCTCCTGTGCCGGGCTTAGAGTGCCTTCGACATAAATGGTCAGCAGCACCGGGTTCTCGCCATGCGGACGGGCGCGGCTGAACGAGGCTTGCGCCGAGATCAGCTCCACATCGTCGCGCTCATCGATCTGTTGCTGAGCCGAAGCCGTGATCCGCTGCGACAGCGAGGATTGCTGGAACTGGGGCGTGCTGGCGAACTGGACCAGGAGCAGCGCGACCACCGCCGCCATGCTGAAGGCGAGCGCGACGAAGGTGATCGCCGACTTCCCGCGCGGATAACGCGCACCCCTGGTGGTGACGCCATAGAGCCGGAAGACGACGAAGCCCGACAGGTTGATGCCGACGATCTGGATCGCCAGCGCCCACAGGCTCGAATAGACGATATCCATCTGTCCGATCACCAGCCCCATCCCGACCAGCCCGGCCGGCGGCGCCAGCGCTGCGGCGACCAGCATCCCCGTCGCCGCGCCGCTCACCAGGCTGCTGCGTTCGGATTGGCAAAGGTTGAGCGCCCCCGCCGCGCCCGCAGCCAGCGGGAGCAGCACCGAAATGACCGAACGCATGCTTACCGAGGTCATCAGCGGCGTGGCGATATCCTGGTCGAAAAGCAGGCTCAGGATCGCCGCCACCGCGATCGCGGTCGCCAGCGCCGCGACGTAGCGCAGCAGCGACCGCCTGAGCAGGTAGAGATCGCCGCGCGCGGTGGCGAGCGCGGTGGTCATCGCCGGCCCGGCAAAGGGTGCGATCAGCATCGCCGCGACCAACAGAAAGATACTCTCGGTGAACAGCGCGATCCACACCACCACCCCGCCCAGCGCGGCATAGCTAAGGAAGCCGGTCCAGGACCCGATGCTCTGCAGCCCCGAGAGAAAGATCTCTAGCGGGCTGCGCGGCTGGATGTCGGTGACCTGATCCTCGGGCTCGTTCGCGGGCGGCCGCAGCGCCAGAACCCCTTGCGTCGCGAAGGTGACGCGAAGCTCCTCGACATCCTCGAGGGCGGCTAGAAAGCCCTCGATCTTCGCATTGGGAGCATCGCACAGCATCAGCGTGCGCTGCGCACCGTCGCGCACCGCCGCCACCTCGGCCATCACCTCGATCGCATTGTCTTCCGCGGCCGCGCGCACGCGATCGGCACCGGCGGGAGGTATTACGATGGTCAATTGCCGCACGAGCTACTCCGATCATCCGGTGACGGGCGAATAAGCAATTCCAATGTCAGAGCGGACAATGCGCGGCAACCGTACGGACCGAACAATTCGTTCCTTAACATTAGTTTAGTTGAGCGATTATTCTTCGGCGACGCAACCGAACGGCCAGCCCTTCGTTAGCGATACACATTTCATACAATCGGAGAATGCGTGTGCCGGATGATCTCGAACTGTCCAAGGGCGGAGCACCCCAACAAAAGCCCAGAGGCGATGACGATGTGCTGACCACTGCGCAGGGGGCGCCGATCGCCGACAATCAGAATTGGCTCAGCGCCGGGCCGCGCGGGCCGCAATTGCTCGAAGATCACATCGCCCGCGAGAAGATCTTCCACTTCGACCACGAGCGGATCCCCGAACGCGTCGTCCATGCCCGCGGTTACGGCATTCACGGGCATTTCGAGCTGAAGAAAGCGATCCCCGAATACTCGAGCGCCGCGATCTTCAACGAGGTCGGCGAAAAGACCCCGACCTTCACCCGTTTCTCAACCGTCGCCGGCAACAAGGGCTCGCCCGATCTGGCGCGCGACGTGCGCGGTTTCGCCACCAAATTCTACACCAAGCAGGGCAATTGGGATCTGGTCGGAAACAACATTCCGGTGTTCTTCATCCAGGATGCGATCAAGTTTCCCGATCTCATCCACTCGGCCAAGCCCGCCCCCGACCGCGGTTTTCCGCAGGCACAGACCGCGCATGACAATTTCTGGGATTTCGTCAGCCTGAGCCCGGAATCGATGCACATGATCATGTGGATCATGTCCGACCGCGCCATCCCGCGCAGCTTCCGCTTCATGGAAGGCTTCGGGGTCCACACCTTCCGGCTGGTGAATGCGAAAGGCGAAGCGAAATTCGTGAAATTCCACTGGAAGCCCAAGCAGGGCCTGCAGTCGGTGATCTGGAACGAGGCGCTCAAGATCAACGGGATGGATCCCGATTTTCATCGCCGCGACATGTGGGATTCGGTCGAGGCGGGCGATTTCCCGCAATGGGATCTGGGCATTCAGGTGTTCGACGAGGCGTTCGCGGAATCCTTCGAATTCGACGTGCTCGACGCGACCAAGATCATCCCCGAGGAACAGGTCCCCGTCGAGATCATCGGCACGCTCACGCTCGACGCCAATGTCGACAATTTCTTCGCCGAGACCGAGCAGGTCGCTTTCTGCACCCAGAACATCGTGCCCGGGATCGATTTCAGCGAAGACCCGCTGCTGCAGGGGCGCAATTTCTCCTATCTCGATACCCAGCTGAAGCGTCTCGGCAGCCCGAATTTCACGCATATCCCGATCAACGCGCCCAAATGCCCGGTCCACAACTTCCACCAGGACGGTCACATGGCGATGACGAATCCGAAAGGGCGGGCCAATTACGAGCCCAACAGCTGGTCGGGCGATATGGACGACAATCGCGAGCCGCGCGGTCCGCGGGCCAGCGCCGAACGCGGCTTCACCAGCTATGAAGCCCCCGTCGCCGGACCCAAGGTGCGGGTGCGCAGCGAGACCTTCGCCGATCACTACAGCCAAGCGCGCCAGTTCTACATTTCGCAGACCCCGGTCGAGCAGACGCATATGGGGAATGCGCTCGTGTTCGAACTCTCGAAAGTCGAGCGGATGGATATTCGCAAGCGGATGGTGGGCCATTTGCGGAATATCGACGACGGGCTGGCCAAGGTGGTCGCCGACGGGATCGGCATGACCGAGATGCCGCCCGCAGCCACCCCGGCGCGCCAGCCGATCACCGATCTCCCCGAAAGCCCGGCGCTGTCGATCCATAAGAACGGGCCCGACAGCTTCAAGGGCCGCAAGCTGGGCATCTACATCGCCGAGGGGGGCGACGCGGACATGGTCCGGGCGTTGCAGGAGGCGGCGAAGAGTGCCGGCGCCATGGTCGAGATCATTGCGCCGCATGTCGCGGGGGCCAAGCTCTCCGATGGCAAGATGATGGCGGCCGATCAGAAGATCGATGGCGGACCTTCGGTGGTCTACGACGCCGTGGCGCTGGTGATGGACGAGGCCGCGGCCAGGAATTTCGGCGAGGACAAGCCCAGCATCGACTTCGTCAGCGATGCCTTCGCGCATGCCAAATTCATCGCCTACGTCCCCGAGACGATGGCGCTGCTCGAGGGGGCCGGGGTCGCCAAGCGAATGGACGACGGCTTCATCGAACTGTCGAAACCAGCCGCCGCCAAGGATTTCATCGCCCGCTGCGCCAAGCTGCGCTTCTGGGACCGCGAAGCAGTGAAGAAGGATTGAGGAGTTACCATGACCAATGACAGACAACTCGGCCTCGCCGGCACCGTTGCCGGGCTGGGCCTGGCGATCGGGAGCATAGCTTTTGGCGCCTTCCTGTCGCAGCGGCGCCAGGGCGGCGACGACGATGCGCCCTTCTACACCCGCAAGAGCCCCGACCGCGAGAATGCGGTGCTGGGCCGCACGGTCACCATCCGAAAGCCGCGTAGCGAGCTCTATGCCCACTGGCGCGACTTCGGAAATCTTCCCCGCTTCATGGAGAATGTCGAGACCATCCGCTCCGAAGGCGACCACCGTGTCTGGGTCATCAAGGCCCCCGCGGGCCAGACGGTCGAAGTGAAGACCGAAATTATCGAGGACGTCGAGAACCGGCGGATCGGCTGGCGTTCGGTCGAAGGCTCGGACATTCAGACCAGCGGCAACGTCGAGTTCGCTGACGCCCCCGGTGACCGCGGGACCCGCGTCTCGCTGGTGATGGCCTACGATCCGCCCGCTGGCGAGCTTGGCCGCGCCATCGCCAAGCTGTTCCAGCGCGAGCCGCAGGTACAGGCGCGCCACGATCTCAAGCGCTTCAAGGCGTTGATGGAAACCGGCGAGATCAGCACCTCCGCCCACCGCAAGGACAACACCCGCGCTGCCAAGCAGCAGGAGAAGGTATCATGAGAGCCCTGACATGGCACGGGACGCACGACGTCCGCGTCGATACTGTCGACGACCCCGAAATCATCAACCCGCGCGACGCAATCATCGAGGTCACATCGACCGCGATCTGCGGCAGCGACCTGCATCTCTACGACGGGGTCATTCCCGGTGTGGTCCCCGGCGATGTGCTGGGCCATGAATTCATGGGCCGCGTGGTCGAGACGGGCGCGGACAGCACGCTGGAGAAGGGCCAGCGCGTCGTCGTGCCGTTCACGATCAGCTGCGGCGGCTGCTTCCATTGCCAGATCCAGCAATATTCCGCCTGCGAGAACTCCAATCCGGTCGAAAAGCAGGACATGTCGGCCAAGCTCTACGGCCACCCGATGGCCGGCCTGTTCGGCTATTCGCATATGACCGGCGGGTTTTCGGGCGGACAGGCGGAATATGTCCGCGTGCCCTATTCCGATGTCGGCCCGATCGTCGTTCCCGACCACCTCGACGACGACAAGGTGCTGTTCCTCTCGGACATCCTGCCCACCGGCTGGATGGCGGCCGAGAATGCCGAGATCCAGCCTGACGACACCGTAGCGGTGTGGGGTTGCGGCCCCGTGGGGCTGTTCGCGATCCAGTCCGCGATCGTGATGGGTGCGAGCAAGGTGATCGCCATCGATCACTATCCCAACCGCCTCGCGCTGGCCAAGCAGCTCGGCGCGGAAGTGATCGATTTCCGCAAGACCAATGTCCGCGAGGCACTGATGGAAATGTCGGGCGGGATCGGCGTCGATGCGGTGATCGATGCGGTCGGCATGGAGAGCCACGGCTTCGCGATCGACAACATGGTCGATGTGGTGAAGCAGAAGGTCGGCATGGGTGCGGACCGCGCCAGCGCGCTCAAGCAGGCGATCCTCGCGGTGCGCCCAGGCGGGCGAGTCTCGATCCCCGGCGTCTATGGCGGGATGACCGACAAATTTCCGCTGGGCGCGCTGATGGAGAAGGGGTTGCAGGTCCGCACCGGCCAGACCCATGTCCAGCGCTACACCAAGGATCTGCTGGCGAAGATCGAGGACGGTACGCTCGACACAACCTTCATGATCTCCCATCGCCTGCCGCTCGAGGATGCAGCGCGCGGCTACGAATGCTTCCGCACCGAGCAGGACAGCTGGACCAAGGTGGTACTCAAGCCGGGCATGGACCTGCCGGCGCAGGGTTGATCGCGATCATATCCCGAGCGGCAGATCGTGCCGATGAAATGCGCCGCGCCGCGTCCTGGCGATAAAGCCGGGGCGCGGCGTCGTAATTTGAGGTCGTAGCACTTCTTTACGGTCGGAGACCGAAGGCGACCTGTTGCATGTTCACCGGACGTCGGGAGAGCTGAGGGCCAGGGGTGGCGCGGAGCGCCCCGATCAAGCAATTGATCGAGGGAGACGGGGCGGGGAAGGTCGCTCCAATTGAGTGTCGCTACTTTTTTCTGTTGAGGCATCTGCGGAACCAGTGATGATTATGACGAGTCGCAGAGCACTGCGCGAAGAGTGTTCTCGGACTGGGAAACAATCGGATGATCCATTGCGCGATAGTAGTCGAATGCTTCAATCGCTGTCGCAAGAGCCCAGCCCCGCCCGCGATGCCATGCAGCATCGTCGGGTTGCAGGACCTCGCGCATGGCGGCGCGGCCTTTCGGCCCGAAAGATGTCCAGCAGGCCAATAATTCACAGGCCGTATCGCCGACCCCCAACCCCCCGAAATCGACGACGCCGGTGATCGAGCCGTTGCGTGTCAGGATATTCGACGGCTGGAGATCTCCATGCAGCCATCGGTGGTCGAATTCCTGTTCGGAACTCTCAAGCGCTCGCGTCCATATCGCCAGCGCCTTTTCTGCATCGAACATCGGGGCATGCCTGGCAATCAAATGGCTTATGCGAAGCGCCCGTTTCCGCAGGTCTCCGCCGCGACCGAAATTATGCTTCCCGGGGCCCGGGCCTGCGCAGGGATCGACCGTACGCAATGCGATGATCCACTCCGCCAGCCGGATGGCATTCTCGGCGGTGTCGAGCCTTACATCTTCATTGCCGGGGGTGCCGTCGATCCAATCGTAGACTACCCATCGAAACGAGCCGCACACTGTGGGCGCAAAATCGCAAATGACGGTCGGACATCGCAGGGGCAGATTCTGCGTAACTCGAGGCATCCAGCGAACTTCCTTTTGAAGCCTTCGGGACGCATCGATGGTGCGCGGGATCCGCAACGCCAGGCCTTCGCCAAGCCGGTAAACCCGGTTGTCGGTTCCCGCACCGACCGGCGTCAACGAGAGTCCAGCCAATTCGGGCCGACTGAATTCGAGTATCTCTCGAATGTCGCCCTCGCCAAATACGCGCTCGCCGGCAAACAAACGAGTTTTCAATACTTGATTCCTCGACGTTTAATTCTCGTGCTCCTCCAAAGGAACGGGAATCAGAAACTCCCGCTCTTCCTTGAAAGGCCGCATAATACCACCAGTAGCATTGGTGACATCTCTCGGAAAGTCAAGGTTATGAGCTAGATACTGCGAGAGGGCTGTCTGGATTTTACCCAACTCGTGCGGTAGCAATTCTCGATGGTCTCGAGCCACTTGGTGCTGGAACCAAGACCTTGTGGACGATTGCGCTGGAGCCAGTACTCGCGATGCCGCAAAATCAGGTCTGCCGGCGGGCGATCGTCGATTAGCTTGACGAGAGCGTATTCCTGCATGTTGATCCCGCCAAAAGCGGTAGGAATCCGCGTGTGCGGGAATAAGCCTGCATATCTGCAGACGTAAGGGTTTGCCAGCGGCTGTTGTTGTAGCGTGGTGAGCCCTGCTGGGTTCGAACCAGCGACCTACTGATTAAAAGTCAGTTGCTCTACCGACTGAGCTAAGGGCCCGCACGCATGCCTTGGCGGCCGGTGTGTCCGGCACGGGCGCGTCACCTAGGCAGCGGGCGGGACCGGGTCAAGCGTGCATCGAGTTGCCTCAGCGTTGCGCCGGTCTGCGGATCGATCCAGTCGGGCGCCACCGCGCGAGCCGGGCCGAGCACGAAGCGGCGCTCGCGAAACCGGGGATGGGGGATGGTGAGTTCGCGCGATTGCCAATGTCCGCCGCTCCACAGCACGATGTCGATGTCGAGCGTGCGCGCGCGCCAGCGCTGGCCGTAGCGGCGGCGGGCGAAGGCAGTTTCGACCTGCGCCGCCAGCGCGAGCATGGCCGGCGGATCGCGCCCGGTCTCCACCAGCACCGCACAATTGGCATAGCGGCGCAGCGCCGGGCCAATAGGGGCGCTGTCGACGATCGGGGAGCACCGCAGCAGCGCGATTCCGTCGCGCCGTGCCAACGCGGCGATCGCCGCCTGCAGCACCGCCCGCGGCGGTCCGATGCCCGGCATGCGCATGTTCGATCCGAGCGCCAGCAGGTAGCGGTGCCCGGAAGCCGCGCCCGCGATCAGATGTCCTCGCAGATGCGGGTGTAGAGCTGCGGCCGGCGATCGCGGAAGAAGCCCATCCCGGCGCGGTGAGTCGCGGCGCGGTCGAGATCGAGCGTGGCGAGCAGCACACCGCTTTCTTCGGCGCCGTAGTCCGCGACCAGATCGCCCCATTCGTTGCAGATGAAGCTGTGGCCGTAGAAGCTCTGCACCCGGTCTTCGGGTCCCTCGGGACCGATACGATTGGCCGAGGCCACCGGCATGCAATTGGAGACCGCATGGCCCACCATCGCGCGGCGCCACATCCGGCTGGTGTCGAGATCGGCATCATAGGGTTCCGAACCGATTGCCGTAGGGTAGAACAGCACCTCGGCGCCCTTGAGCGCCATCACCCGCGCACATTCGGGGTACCACTGGTCCCAGCAAATCCCGACGCCGATCGTCGCGGTCCCGCCGGTGCAGGGCACCTCCCAGACCTTGAAACCGTCGTTGCCGGGGCGGAAATAGTATTTTTCCTCATAGCCCGGCCCATCGGGGATGTGGCTCTTGCGATAGGTCCCCATGAGGCCGCCATCGGGACCGATCATCGCCAGCGTGTTGTAATAATGGTGGCCGTCCCGCTCGAAGAAGCTGGTCGGGATCGCGACGCGATGCTTCGCGGCGAGTTCCTGCATGGCGAGCACCGAGGGATTGGTAGCGGTGGCGCAAGCGCGGGCGAACAGCGCCTCGTCCTCCTCGCGGCAGAAATATTCGCCGGCAAAGAGTTCGGGCGGGAGGATCACCTGCGCGCCCTTGCCCGCCGCCTCCTCGACCAGGGCGGAGACGGCGGCGATGTTGCGCGCCTCGTCGGGGTCCGCGAGCGGCAATTGGAGGACGGCGATGGTGAGCGTGCGCATGACGCCCGAATTAGGTTTCGCGGAGCGCGAAGTCCACCGTTAGCGTGTCTCAGCGCTTGCGGAACAGCAGCGTCATCCGGTCGCTCTCGCCGATGTTTTCCAGCTCGGGCTTCTTGCCGCTCCACGACGGGGGAAGCTGCCACACGCCGCCCTCGTGGTCGGCGGTGTCGGCGGGATTGGCGTTGATCTCGCTGGCGTCGACCAGTTCGAAGCCATGCGCCTCGACCAGCGCGACCACATCGTCCTGGCGCAGATAGCCATTGCTGCCGAGCGTGTAATCCGCCGGGGCATCGGCTTTGGCGCGGTGCTGGACGATGCCGAGCATCCCGTCATCGGCGAGCAGATCGCGGATCCGCGTCAGCTCGGTGTACATCACCCCCGAGCGCAGCAGATTGTGCATTTCGCGGAACACCAGCACGCGGTCGGCAGTGCCCTCGAGTTCCTCGGGAATATCCTGCGAGGCGTAGAGAGCGACCGGCGCGCCGGAGAGATTCCAGTCGGGCGATGCCTCGGCGAAACCGGGCGGAAGTCCCTCGAAATATTTGGCGAACCGCTCCCCGTCGGCGGCGGCGGGGTCGGGGGTCAGCCCGACATAGCGGCCCTGCGGCCCGAGATAGGGGACCAGCACCCGCGTGTACCAGCCGCCCGCCGGCATGTAATCGACCACCGTCATGCCGGGTTCGACCTGGAAGAAGGCGAGCGTTTCGGCAGGGTTGCGCCAGGTGTCGCGCGCCTTGTCCTCGGCGCGGTTCGGGCTGGCCAGCGCGGTCATCATCGCGTGCTGCGCCGGGCCATGGGCAGCGTGTTCGGCATCGCCGCTGCCATGCTGGTGCTGGGCCATGGCGGGGGTCGCAAGGGCGGCGGAGGCGAGCGCAGCAGTGGCGCAGGCGGCAAGCAGGGTACGCATCGATTCTCTCCCGAGATTTCTCTGTCCGCAACCCTGCCCGCGCGGCCGGCCAATGACAAGCGGACCATGACAAGCGCGGATGACAAGCCGGGGCCGGCTTCCTATCTGGCAGGCAAAGGAGAGTTCAATGGCTACTCAACAGGCGATCATGGCGGGCGGATGCTTCTGGTGCACCGAGGCGGTGATGAACGATGTGGTGGGGGTGAGCGCAGTCGAGAGCGGCTATATCGGCGGCGACAAGCCCGATCCGACCTACAAGGAGGTGTGCAGCGGCACGACCGGACACGCCGAGGCGGTGCGCGTCACCTTCGACCCGGAAGTCATCGCGCTGCCCGATCTGCTCGACGTCTTCATGGGCACCCACGATCCCAGTCAGCTCAACCGTCAGGGAAACGACGTCGGAACGCAGTACCGCAGCGCGATCTTCCCGCTGGACGGCGCGCAGCGCGCCGAGGCCGAGGCGGCGATCGCCCGCTGGAACGCCGACAATTCCGGAACTGCGGTGACCACTATCGAGGGGCCGGCACAATGGTATCCCGCCGAGGATTACCACCAGGAATATTGGGGGGGCGAAGGCCAGCGCAATCCCTATTGCCAGGCCACGATCCCGCCCAAGCTGCTGAAACTGCGCAAGAGCTTCCAGTCCAGGGTCAAATCCGACTGAGTTTGGGAAGCCGTCCGGCATGACTACCGCGAAGGACTCGCGGCTCTCAAACTTAACATCTGTGAGTTTTGGACCACTCGCTCCTCGGAGCCCGCTGTTCGGAGCATGGCGGACGCACGGTCTGTCGGTGATCTTGAATACGAATGAGGTGGGAAATGGCCGAGATACCAGTCGAAAAGAAAAGCAATCTGACATGGCTCTGGATTCTGCTCGCGCTCATCCTGCTGGCGCTGCTCATCTGGTGGGCGGTCGGCGCGGATGATGACGAAGCCGAACTCGTCGAGCCGGTGGCGGTGGAAGAAACGGTCGTCGTCGATGAAGAGCCGGTGACGCCCGCGGTCGGCGAGGTGACGCTGGCCGCCATCCTGGCGAACCCTGAGCAATATATCGGAACCGAGTTTTCGGGCGATGTGTCGGTGGGCGGACCGCTGTCGGAGATGACGGATCGCGGCTTCTGGGTCGAGAACAATGGCCAGCGCATGTTCGCGCTGATCAATGATGGTCCACTCGAAGAGCCGATGGATATCAATCCGGGCCAGCAATTGCGGATTTCCTCGGGGACGGTCATGAGCGCCGCCTCGATCGGGGACCTTCCCGGTGACGAACTCGACGCCGATACGCGTCGGATCGCCGAGGAACAGCAAGTCTTCCTGCTGGTGAACGAGGACGATATGGAAATCACCCAGCGCCCCTGAACCGGCGCTACAGGAACTGAATACCGAACAGCCGGCGACATTCAGTCGTCGGCTGTTCTTCGTTGGAGGGCCCCAACCGAGCCGCTGTTTCGACTGGCGGAACGTTCTCTGCTTCGATCGGTTCACCTTGTAGCAATGTTCTAGTCAGGGAGAGCGACATGGTTGATACACATAGACATGATCACGATGCGACGCTGGTCAGCGCCACCGACACGCCGGCGCTGTTGTCGCGCGTTTCCTGGGGAGCCATCTTCGCCGGCACGGTGATCGCCGTGGGCGTGCTGATCCTGTTGGGAATGCTGGGCACTGCGATAGGCTTTCGAGCCATCGATCCGCAGCAAGGCGCCGCCTTCGACGGGGTGGGACTTGGCGCAGGGATCTGGTGGATCGTTACCAGCATCATCGCGCTCGGCATCGGCGGCTATGTCGCCGGGCGGCTTTCGGGCATCCCGGACAAGAACGCCGCCACCGCTCACGGCGCGAGCGTCTGGGGCCTGCTCACGATCGTGATGCTGTGGTTCGCCACCAGCACGGTCGGAGCTGCGGTCAACACAGCCACCAGCGCGGTAGCGGGTGCTGCCAACGCAATCGGCTCGGTTGCCGATACTGCAGCCAGAGCCCTTCCCGAGGACGCCGTTCCCCAGGATGTCTCGCAGCAGCAGGTCGAAAGCCGCGTCGAAGACGCAGTGGGTTCGGTCCGGAACGAGATCGAAGGGGTGGATACCCAGGACTTGCGGCAGGATGCCGGACGTACCGCCGAATCCGCCCTGGATGCGCTCTCGAGCGCTAGCTGGTATGCATTCTTCGCTTCGCTGCTCTCGCTCGTGGCCGCGATAATCGCTGCGGGTGCAGGAGCACCGCACCGCACATTCGTCACCGCGCGCGATCATGTCGATGTGAACCGCCGCGACGCAACCTGAAGCGCGGCCAAGACGACACAGCCCGGACCGTCGCGCGACGGTCCGGGCTTTTTCAAATCCGGAGCAGCAAGAGCGCCGCTGCGTTTATTCCGGCTTTCGCCAGCGCGCGACGAAGAACCCGTCGAGCCCGCCCCCCTCGCGCAGCATGCCGGGATCGGTGCGCAGCCAGCCTTCCGCCGTCGGCAGCAATCCGGTTGGCAGTTCCTCGGTGCGGATCGGCTCGGGCACCAGAGCGACCTGCTCAGCCCGCGCTTCGCCTTCGGACCGCTCCAGCGAACACACCGCATAGACCAGCGTGCCGCCAGGCTTGAGCCACTCCGCAGCGCGCGCGAGCAGCGCGGCCTGCAGTTCGGCCATCTCCTCGATCTGGCGCGCACCGATGCGGTGCAGCACATCGGGATGCCGCCGCGCGGTGCCGGTGCTGGTGCAGGGCGCATCGAGGAGGATCGCATCGAAGCGATGCTTGGGCTCCCAGGCCAGCGCATCGGCGCGGACGATGCCGGCCTTGAGCCCGGTGCGCTTGAGATTGTCGCGCAGCAGTTCGAGCCGCCGCTTGGAGATGTCGAGTGCGGTGACCTGCCAGCCGGCGGCGGCGAGTTGGAGTGTCTTGCCGCCCGGCGCGGCGCAGAGATCGAGCGCGTGGCGGCCCTCTCCTGCATTGGCTCCGGGCCCGAGCAGCCGCGCGGGCAGCGAGGCGGCGAGATCCTGGACCCACCAATCGCCCTCGGCGAATCCCGGCAGGGTCTCGACGCTGGCGCCGCGCGGGAGCCGCAGCTGGCCGGGCATCAGGCTGTCGGCGGCGAGCTGAACGGCGAGCTCGGCGGTGCGCGCCGGGTCGCGCAAGGACAGGTCGAGCGGCGGCGGATTGGCGAGCCCCGCGGCAATCGGCTCGGCGCGCTCGCCCCAGCGGGCCTCCACGGATGTCGGGAGTGTCGGACTATCGGAGAGCAGGTGCTCGCGCTTCTCTAGCGTGGAGAACACGCCATGCGCCAGCCGCCGCGGACCACCCGCGAGCAGCGGCAGCCCGGTCGCCAGCACCGCATGCGGCGGGGTGTCGAGCCGTAGCCATTGCGCGAGCATCATCCGCAGCACCATGCGCACCTTGGCGTCGGGGGGCAGATTGTCTTTGGTGGCGCTGTCGATCAGCGCGTCGAAATCGACCAGCCAGCGCAGCACTTCGCTGGCGATGGCGCGGGTGAGCGCCCTGTCCTCGAAGCGGCGAACGTCGCCGGTCGCGGAGCCGAAGGCGATATCGAGCGTCTCGCCGCGCCGCAGCACGGCATCGAGCAGGCGCAGCGCGGCGCGGCGCGCGGGGAAACCGGGGGGCATGGCCATGGCGGCTCCCCTACCCGCCCTTGAAACCCCGCGCCAGTCCGCGCATCTGTTGGTGATGGACAAACGCGCAACCAAGCGGCCCGACGGCTTCGAGAAGCCCGCTCACTGGACCAACGAGCCAGCCCCGCCACCCAAGCGCCCAGAGCTGGACGAGGAGCTCAGCCCCACCCGCTACGGCGACTGGGTCAAGGACGGAATCGCAATCGATTTCTGACGCAGCTTCTGGCGCAGCGGCGGTTCGCCGCCGCCCTCAGAGTTGCTTCAGCGTGATCTTCAGCCCGTCCTTGGGCTGCGGGATCGGCCATGCCTGCCAGGCGGGATCGTAGCCCGGCTCGACTTCGATCCGGTAGCGGGTCAGCATGTGCGCCATCAGCACCTTGATCTGCATGTATGCGAAGTGCAGCCCGAGGCACATATGCGCGCCGCCGCCGAAGGGGACCCAGGCGTATTTGTGCCGCGCCTTGACCAGTTCGGGGGCGAAGCGCTCGGGGTCGAAGCGCTCGGGGTCCGGCCAGTGTTCTTCCATGTGGTGGACCAGATGCGGGTTGATCCCGACCCGCGCGCCGGCGGGAATGGTGTAGCCGCCATGCTCGAAACTGCGCAGCGCGCGCCGAGGGATCGAGGGCACCGGCGCGATCATCCGCAGCGATTCCTTGAACGCCATCTCGGTCAGCTCGGGCTTGCCGAGGTCGTCGTAGGCGAGATCGCGCCCCTCGCCGCCGGTGATCGCGGTCAGCTCGTTGCGCAGGCGGTCCTGCCATTGCGGATTCTTCGCCAGCAGATAGACCAGCGAGGTCGCGGAGGAGGTGATGGTGTCGTGGGCGGCCATCATCAGGAAGTTCATGTGATCGACCACCGCCTCGACATCCATCAGGCTGCCGTCCTCGAATTCGGCGGTGGCGAACTGGCTGAACATGTCCTGCCCGCCTCCTTCGGCGCGGCGCCGCATGGTCTCCCGAGTGAAGTAGTCGACCAGATAGGCCCGCCCGTCGACGCCCTTCTTCATCTTCGTGAAGGGCAGCGGTCGGCGGATCGGTGCGATCGAGGCCTGGACCATGTCGACGAAAGCCTGGTTGATCCGGTCGGCTTCCTCGCCGAAGGGCAGGCCGATGAAGCTGTCCGCGGCGAGATCGAGCGTGAGCTGCTTGATCGCGGGATAGAATTCCATTGCCCCCGTGCCCCAATCAGTCACCCGCGCGGCGATGCCGCGGTTGAGGCTGTCGGCATAGTGCCGCATCGGGCCGGGCTTGAAGGCGATCGACAGCGCGCGGCGATCGGCGCGGTGGTGGTGGAAATCGAGCAGCATCAGCCCGCCGGGGAACAGGCGGTGCAGAACCGGGCTCCAGCCCTGATCGCTCGAGAAGATCTTGCTGCGATCGAACAGCATCAGCTCGTTCGCCTCGGGGCCGATCAGCGCGACATGCCAGCCGCCCATCGAATTGACCTTGTAGACCGGGCCATAGGTCTCGAACATCCGCCGCGCGAAAGCGTGCGGATCGGAGAGCTGGGTGAAGGTGTGGCCGACGAGCGGATAGCCCTTCTCGCCCGGAATATGGTCGAGCGAGCCTGCGGGCAGCTTGTCGCGCCAGTCCTTCGGGGTGAATTCGGCGGGCTGGTGGGACGCTAGCGTAGCCATAGGTTGCTCCTTGATACTTACCTGCGTGTAAGCAACCTCGCCGGCTAAATCCACCCGGACAATTCGCGCCGCAGGATCGTCTCGAGCATCGCCAGCCCCGCGTCGGAAGTGTTGAGGCAGGATAGCGCGGCGAATTCCTCGCCCCCGGCCTCGATGAACTGCTGCCTGCCCTCCATCGCGAGCTCCTCGAGCGTCTCGAGGCAATCGGCGGAGAAGCCCGGCGCGGCGATCGCGATCCGTCTGGTGCCTGCGAGCGCCTCTTCCTCGAGCGTGATGTCCGTTGCAGGCTCCAGCCATTTGGCGCGGCCGAAGCGCGACTGGAAGGTCGTGCGGAGCCGCAGGCCGGGACGGTTCAGCCGCGCTTCGAGCAGCCGCGCCGTCTTGCGGCAGTGGCAGTGGTAGGGATCGCCCAGATGCAGCGTGCGCTCGGGCATTCCGTGGAAGCTCAGCAGCAGCAGTTCGGGCGCGAAATCCAGCGCATCGAGCTGGCGCGAAATGTCGACGGCGAGCGCATCGATATAGGCGGGATCATCGTGATAGGGCGGAAGCGTTCGCAGGCTCGGCTGCCAGCGCATCGCCTTGAGCGCATCGCTCGCCTTATCGACCACGGTGGCGGTGGTCGCGCCCGAATACTGCGGATAGAGCGGTGCCAGCAGCACGCGTTCGCAGCCCGCCGCCATCATCGCATCGAGCCGGTCCGGAATCGAAGGCGTACCATAGCGCATCGCCCAGTCCACCCTTACGCTCTTGCCCAGCCGCTCCTGCATCGCCTCGGCCTGACGGCGCGTGATCAACGCCAGCGGCGAACCCTCTTCGGTCCAGACCTTGGCATAGGCGGCGGCACTTTTCTTGGGGCGGGTCGTCAGGATGATACCGCGCAGGATCGGCTGCCAGACGAGCTGCGGGATCTCGACCACGCGGCGGTCGGAAAGGAATTCGCCCAGATAGCGCTTCACCGATCCGGGATCGGGCGCTTCGGGCGTGCCGAGATTGACCAGCAGCACGCCGACCCCGCCCGAGCGGACTGGGGGATGGTCGTGCGGCAAGGTCTGGTTCTGCCAGGTCATAATCCCTCCGATAGCAGCGGCAGGCGGCGAAAGCGCACGCCTGTCGCGGCAAACAATGCATTGGCGATGGCCGGTGGCGCAACCGCCACACCCAGCTCGCCGGGATCGAACGGCGGCGCATCGCTGGCGACCAGATCGAGGACGATTTCGGGCGCGTCCGCCAAGGTCGGCAGGTCCAGGTCGACCAGTCGAGCGCTGACGGGCAGACCACCGAGATAGCTCACGCTCGAGCCGGTCGCCAGCGACAGCCCGAACAGCAGCCCGCCCTCGATCTGTTGGCGCGCGATATCGACATTCACGATCCGGCCGATGTCCGCCACCGCAGTGAGCCGCGACACGCGCACGCCGCCCTGCCCCAATTGCGCCTGCGCCACGCAGGCGATCGCCCCGCTTGCCTCGCCGAAATCCATCCGGATCAGCGCTAGTCCCTGTCGGCTGCCCTCACCGCCGCCATCCCATTCACCCAGCTCGGTAGCGCGGCGCAGCACCTCGGCGACGCGTTCGTCGTGGCCGAGCATCGTCATCCGGTAGAGATAGGGGTCGCGCGCCGCCTCGCGCGCGAGTTCGTCGACGAAGCTCTCGGTCGCGAAACCGGTATAGACCGCCGAATTGCCGCGCAGCAGCCCCGTTGGCAGTTCGAGCGGAACGGTCACGTGATCGACCGCGACATTGGGGATCGCGTAAGGCGGCACCGCCCCTTCACAGGCCAGCGGATCGGCTTCGGCCCCGGCCCGTGCGATCGCCGCTTCGGGCGTGGCATTGTCGAATAGGCGCTCGCCGAATTCGCGCATGGTTGCCGGCAGAGCCAGCCGCGCCCGCCAGGCGACCGGGGTCCGCTCTTCGCCGGGTGAAAGCTTGGCCGTGAGCACGAGCGCGACCGGGGTCCGCGGCGGCAGCGCCTTGAATTCCTCCGCTCGGGGCCAGGTCAGCTGCACGGGTCGGCCGATTTGCCGCGCGATCTGCGCGATCTCGATCGCATGCTGCTTTTCCAGCCGCGCATCGAAGCTGCCGCCCGCGCCGACCGGATAGAGCACCACATCGCTTGGGGACAAGCCCGCCGCAGCGGCTGCGGCCTCCCGCGCGGCTTCGGGCGCCTGCGACGCGATCCACAATTCCAGCCGGCCATCGGCATAGCGCGCGGTTGCGCTGGCGGTCTCGATCGCGGCGTGGACTGCAGGGGCGATATCATAGCGCTGGACCGGATCGAGACGGGTCAGCAGCGCGTCGGGATCTCCGTAGCTCGCGATCCGCATCGCCTCACCGGTGCGGACACTGCGGTCCAGTGCCTCTTCGATTGCTTCGCTATCGACTCCGCCCGGCCCCCCAAAGCGCAGCGCCATCCGGTCGAGCGCGCGGTCGGCGCGCCACCAGCTGTCCGCCACCGCCGCGATCCAGCGCTTCGCCTTCACCAGCCCGACCAGCCCCGCGCCGGCAGCGGCCGCTTCGTCGAAAGCCACCAACTCCGGCAGCCCCACCGGCCCGTGTCGGATCGAAGCATAGACCATGCCGGGAAGACGGATGTCGGCGGCGAACAGATAGGTGCCATCGACCTTGGCCGGCAGGTCGAGCCGGGGGAACTCGTCCGGCCCGGGCATCCCGCTTGCCGCAGGCCGCTCGCCCGGAGGCGAGGGCCGCAGCGGCGGAGGATCGGGCACAATCATCTGCGCGGCTTGTGCAGCCAGTTCGCCGAACCGGAGGCGTTTGCCGTCGTGGACGATAAGGCCGTCCTCCGCCTCGCACTCCTCCCAGGCGATCCCCCAGCGTTCTGCCGCAGCCATGGCGAGCATGGCGCGCGCCGCGGCTCCCGCCGCGCGGCAATCGTCTTCATAGGCGCGCAGGGTCGAGCCCTCGGCGGTGGCGATGAAACTTTCCGCGCGGGCGAAGCGCTCGGCCAGAAGGCTGTCCGGAGCGTCTGCGAGGTCGGGCAGCACCGCCCACAGCGGCGCCCATTTCGCAGCCAGCGCGACGTTGGCTTGCGCACCGTTGGGCGGCACCGTCGCGACGGCGATCTGGCGCCACGAAGCGCCCATTTCCTGCGCGACGATCTGCGGCAGGACGGTGGTCACTCCCTGTCCCATCTCCAGCTGGGGCACCGCCACGGTCACCACTCCGTCCTCGGCCACGGTCAGCCAGGCGCCGAACCGATGCTCGCCCGCCCCGGTCTGCAGGGAAGGAGGATAGCTGCGCGGCCAGGCCCACCACGCCACCAGCAGTCCCCCGCCCACCGCCGCTCCGGTGAGCAGCTGGCGACGCGACAGCGAGACCGAGGTCAGGAGGTCTTTGCCAGCCAAGCTGCGAGCTTTGCGGCGATGGCGCGGAACGGTTCCGCAATCGCGCCGTCGCCTGCCGCGGGCGGCTGACCGGAATCGCTGCCCTGCCGGATAGCGAGGTCGAGCGGGATTCGCCCCAGGAAAGGCAATTCGAGCCGTCGGGCCGCCTCCTCGACACCGCCCGCGCCGAAGGGATCCGAAATCTCGCCGCAATGCGGGCAGGCATAGCCCGCCATGTTCTCCACCAGCCCGATCACCGGCACCCCGGCCTGGTCGAACAACTGCCCCGCGCGCGCCGCATCGATCAGCGCGAGGTCCTGCGGGGTGGAGACCAGCACCGCGCCGGCGGGCTTGAACTTCTGCAGCATGGTTAGCTGGACATCGCCGGTGCCCGGCGGCAGATCGACCAGCAGCAGCTCGGCATCGCCCCAATGCGCGTCGATCAGCTGGCTCAGCGCATTGCCCGCCATCGGCCCGCGCCAGGCGATCGCCTGCCCCGGCTTGACCAGATGCCCCATCGACAGCACCGGCACTCCGACCGCGCTTGCGACCGGGACCAGCTTGTCCTCGCGCGCTTCGGGTCGCACGCCCTGATTGCCCAGGATCGTGGGTTGCGAGGGGCCGTAGATGTCGGCGTCGACCAGACCGACCTTGTGGCCCATGCGGTGGAGCGCGACGGCGAGATTGGCGGTCAGCGTGGACTTGCCGACGCCGCCCTTGCCCGAGCCCACTGCGACGATCCGGCGCGCCTTGCGTTCGGCGGTGAGGATCACGCGGACCTCGTTCACCCCGGCAGCAGCGCCGACCCGTTGGGTCACGGCAGCCTCCGCTTGCTCGCGCTGGCGCGGATCGAGCCCGGCGACGTCGAGCACGACCGTCGCGCGACCGTCCTTCATCGTCGCCGAGGTGACGCGATCGCGGAGCGGAGCGGGAAGCGCAGCGATTAACGGATGATCGACCATGCGCTGCGCCGTGTAGCATCAAAAAGCGCGCGACAACCCCTGTTTTTCTCGCAGATCGACCCTATAGATATTGCATGCGAATATTGGACGGGTTTGGAAAACACATCGGGCTGGCCATGGCCGGCGGCCGCAACCCCTGGGGCAAGGGTCCCGGCAAGGGCTCCGGCGACAGCAGTGGCGATAACGGCGACACACCGCCGTCGGACGGCTCGGACGACAAGCCCGCTGCCAAGCCCAAGGGGCCAAAGAGCCCATGGCTACCGCCGGGTGCCACCGGCGGCGGTCCGCGCCGTCCCGCCAATATCGAAGACATCTTCAAGAACCGCGGCCCCGAAGGTCCGCGCCGCTCGGGCGGTCCCGGCGGGCCCAATTTCCGTTTCCCCAGGCGGTCCGGCGGCGGCAGCTGGCTGCCCTTTGCCGCAATCGGCCTGGTAGCGATCCTCGTGCTCGCGACCAGCGTCCATCTGGTCGAGGCGCAGGAAAAGGCCGTGGTAAAGACGCTCGGCAACTACACGAGGACGCTGGAGCCCGGGCTCAATTTCACCGCCCCATTCCCGATCGAGAACGTCTCCATCGAGGACGTCCAGGGCGTCCGCGCGCTGCGCATCCCCGGCTCGGGCGACAGCGCCAAGCTCATCCTGACCGGCGACCAGAACCTCGTCGATCTGAGCTACATCGTGCGCTGGAACATCAAGAGCCTCGAGAATTTCATGTTTTCGCTGGCCGAGCCGATCGAAACCGTCGGCGAAGTGGCGGAAGCCGCGATGCGCGCCGAAATCGCCGAGAAGACGCTCGACCAGACCTTCTCGGGTCAGGGACGTGCCGAAATCGAACAGGACGTGCGTCAGCGGATGCAGACCGCGCTCGATGCCTACAATTCGGGCATCCAGGTGCTCGGTGTCGAAATCGACAAGGCCGACCCTCCCGCCGAAGTCGTCGATGCATTCCGCGACGTCTCGGTCGCCGAACAGAACGCCGACGCTTCGCGCAACCAGGCGCGCGGCTACGCCCAGCAGGTCCTCGCGCAGGCGCAGGGCGAGGCCGAGGCCTTCGACGAGGTCTATGAGGAGTATCGTCTCGCGCCCGAAGTCACCCGTCGCCGCCTCTATTACGAGACCATGGAAAGGGTGCTGAGCCAGACCGATACGACCGTGGTCGAGAACGACGGCGTCACCACCTATCTGCCGCTGCCCGAAGTGCGCCGCCGCAGCAACAATGCTGCGCCCGCCGCGAGCGCTCCGGTCCAGCCGCAGGGAGACAGCCAGTGAACATGACCAATATCTGGGAAAAGCGCCGCGGCGTCCTGATCGCTCTTGCGGTGCTGATCGTGCTGTTCTTCGCCAGCGTCTATATCGTACCCGAGGAAGAGCAGGCCGTGGTGATCCGCACCGGCGAGCCGATCGGGGTCGTCAACACGCCGGGTGGTACCACCAATGCCGGGCTGTACCTGAAGGTGCCCTTCATCGACTCGGTGCGCCGGGTCGAGAAGCGGGTTCTCGATCTCGAGATGTCCGACGAGGAAGTGCTGTCGAACGATCAGCAGCGCCTGCTGGTCAACGCCTATGCGCGGTTCAGGATCTTCGATCCGGTGCGGATGGTCGAGCGCGCCGGGACCACCGAAGGGGTGCGGCTCGCGCTCGAGCCGATCCTCAATTCGGTGCTGCGCCAGGAACTCGGTCGCCGGACCTTCCAGAACATGCTGACCGCCGAGCGCGGCAGCGCCTTGGCGAATGTACGCGCCAATCTGGATCGCCAGGCTCGGCAATACGGGGCCGAGGTGATCGACGTGAAGATCAAGCGCACCGATCTGCCCGATGGCGCACCGCTCAATTCGGCGTTCCGCCGGATGGAATCGGATCGCGAACGCGAAGCGCGCACCATCCGCGCTCAGGGCGAACGCGATGCCCGCATCATCCGCGCCGAGGCGGATGCGGATTCGGCGCGGATCTATGCCGACAGCTTCGGCAAGGATCCGTCGTTCTACGATTTCTACCGCGCCATGCAGAGCTACGACACCACCTTTTCCGCGCGCAACGGCAACGAGAGCAGCATCATCCTGTCGCCCGACAACGAGTATCTCAGGCAGTTCCGCGGACAGAATTGACCGTTCGTCGAGTGGAACCTTCGGCGTTCAATGGCGGTTCAGCGGGTAAGGGTTGAAACGAGCCGAGCCCCCATGAAGGCGCATGCCGGCCCCGGATACCGGGTGCAGGCGGCCCCCACGAAAAGGAACGAGAGGACGTGAAACCAGTGCGATATGCCTATGGATTGACGAGTGTGCTGTTGGTCGGCGGTGCCGCCGTGTCGCTGGCGACCGGCTATCCCGCAGGCGCCCAGGTGGCGCAGAACGATGGCCTGGAGATGTCGCGAGCCGTCCCGCGCGCAGGAGGCCCCGAGAGCTTCGCCGAACTGACTGCGCAATTGCAGCCGGCGGTCGTCAATATCTCTACCCGCCAGCGAGTGGAGGTGAGCAACGCCAATCCCTTCGCCGGCACCCCCTTCGAGAATATGTTCAACCGCCGCCGCGGGCAGTCGCAAGATGAGCCGCAATACCGCGAAGGCCAGTCGCTCGGTTCGGGCTTCATCATCTCCGCCGATGGCTATGTAGTGACCAACAACCACGTGGTCAGCCCACGAGGCCGGGGAACGGTTGAAGAGATCACCGTGACCATGCCCGACGGCACCGAATACGCCGCCAAGCTCGTCGGCAATGATGCCGATTCCGATCTCGCCGTGCTCAAGATCGTGCGGGGCGAGCCCTTCCCCTTCGTGCGTTTCGGCGATTCCAGCCAGGCGCGCGTGGGCGATTGGGTGGTCGCGATCGGCAATCCCTTCGGACTTGGCGGAACCGTGACAAGCGGCATCGTATCGAGCGTGCTGCGCAACACCGGCACAGGCGCCTACGATCGCTTCATCCAGACAGATGCCAGTATCAACACCGGCAATTCGGGCGGTCCGCTGTTCGACATGCAGGGCAATGTCATCGGCATCAACAACGCCATCCTCTCGCCTTCGGGCGGCAGCGTCGGGATCGGCTTCGCTATCCCCGCGGAAACCGCTGCGCCGATCGTGGAGCAACTGGTCCGCGGCGAGACGATCGAGCGCGGCTATCTGGGGATCAGCATCCAGCCGGTAACCGACGACCTCGCCGCTTCGCTCGGCATCGAGCGCAACCGCGGCGAAATCGTCCAGTCGGTTCAGCCGGGCGAAGGCGCCGAGCGCGCCGGTATCCGCCCCGGCGACATCGTCGTCAGCGTGAACGGCCAGCCGGTCACCCCCGACCAGACGCTGTCCTTCCTGGTCGCGAACATCCCGCCGGGAGAGACGATCCCGGTCGAACTCATCCGCGGTGGCGAGCGCATGCGGGTCAACGTGCCCGTCGGTCGCCGACCGAGCGCGGAAGAACTGGCCCGCCAGCAGATGTTCGATCCCGAAGCCGAAGAGGAAGAAATGCTCGAGAGCCCCGATGACGGGCTGATCGAGCAGCGGCTCGGGCTGCAGGTGGTTCCGCTCAATCCGCAGATCGCCCGGCAGCTGGGCGCCTCGCCGGAGACGCAGGGACTGGCCGTGGGCGCGGTCGATGCCAATTCGGATGCCGCGCGCAAGGGTCTCCAGCGCGGCGATGTGATCCTCAGCGCGAATTATCGCGAAGTGGCAGATATCGCAGGACTCGAAGCCGTGATCGCGCAGGCCGATGCCGAGGATCGCGACGCCGTGCTGCTGCGCGTGCAGCGCCGCGGGCGTCCGCCGACCTACCTGCCGGTTCGCCTGCGCTGAACCGCATCGGCGCGATCTTCGCGACCGCGGATCGTCGAGACCATGAAAACCCCTCCCTCACCGGAGGGGTTTTTTTGTTGCCGAACGGCTTTATTGCGGAGGTGGCGGGTTCGGCTGGCGAGGCTGGCGCTGCTGCTGCTGCTCGGCACCCTCTCCGGTCGCACGGCGCAGGAAATCGTCGCTCGCCGCTGCCGGGGCATCGGGCGCGGGATCGCCGGGTAGCGGTTGCCCCACCGGGCGGCGCGGCGGCTGTCCGGGCAGGCGCGGTCGGTCGCCTTCACCGGGTCCGACAGCCGCGCCCCCGCCACCGGGCTGGTCGAGATAGGGGAAGTAATCCTCGCCCTGGTCCTGCGGCCGCCCCGGCTCGATCAGATTGCCCTGCTCGTCGATGAAATAGTAGTCGTCGGGATCGCCGAACATCTGCTCGTCGTCGGGCTCCAGCTGCCATTCGGGCAATTGCAGATCGGTGTCGAATTCCTCGATCGGCCGATTCCTGACGGCGTAGCGCATATAGGCGGCGAAGGCCTGCGCCGGGGCGCGCCCGCCCTGCAGGCTGGCTACCCGCGCATTGTCGTCGCGGCCCATCCATACGCCGGTAGTGATGCCGCTGGAAAAGCCGACGAAATAGCCGTCCTTGTTGGAATTGGTGGTCCCGGTCTTGCCCGCCACAGGACGGCCGATCTGCGCGGCGCGTCCGGTGCCGGTGTTGACCGCGGTCTGGAGCAGATCGGTGATCCCCGCAGCGACGTGATCGGGCACCAGCTGCACCTCGCGCGCGCGTTCGTGCTGATAGAGCAGCTCCCCGCTGGCGGTGGTCACCTTGAGGATGCCATAGGGCTCGACCGAGCTTCCGCCGGTCGCCACCGCGGCAAAGGCGCGGGTCATGTCGATCAGGCGGACTTCGGAGGAACCCAGCACCATCGAGGGATAGGTCGAGACCGGGGTGGTGATGCCGAAGCGCCGCGCCATGCTGGCCACCGTCCCGAAGCCGACCTCGTTGCCGAGCTGCGCAGCCACGGTGTTCTTCGAATAGGCGAAGGCGGTGCGCAGATCGATCGGCCCGGCATAGCTGCCGCCCGAATTGCGCGGGCTCCAGCCCTCGATCGTCACCGGCGCATCGACCACGCGGTCCTCCGGCGTGTAGCCCGCCTCGAGCGCGGCGAGGTAGACGAACAGCTTCCACGAGGAGCCGGGCTGGCGCATTGCGTCGGTGGCACGGTTGTAATTGGTCTGGACGTAATCGGTGCCCCCGATCAGCGCGAGGACCGCGCCATCGCGGTCGAGACTGACCAGCGCCCCCTGCGCCCCTTCGGGAGTGTTGGCCTGGATCGAGGCGGTGGCCGCGCGCTGCATCCCGGTGTCGAGCGTGGTCCACACCTCGATCGGCTCGAAGGTTTCGGGCAGCAGCAGGTCGAGCTGCGGCAGCGCCCAATCGGTGAAATAGCGCACCGAGTTCTGCCCGGTCTCCTCCTTGAGATTGACCGCGGAGACATCGACCGAAGCCTGGCTGGCGCTGATCCGGCCCTGCTCGCGCATCAGCCGCAAGACCACGCTGGCGCGGTCCACCGCGGCGTTGACGTCGGCGGTGGGCGAATAGCGGCTGGGCGCCTTGACCAGCCCGGCGATGATCGCCGCCTCGGCGATCGAGAGGTCGGTCGCGGGATGGCTGAAGAATTTGCGCGAGGCGGAATCCACGCCATAGGCACCGCCGCCGAAATAGACCTTGTTGAGATAGAGCTCGAGAATCTGCTCCTTGGTGAACTTGGTCTCCAGCGCCACCGCCAGCACCGCCTCGCGCAGCTTGCGATCGAGCGTGCGGTTGGAATTGAGGAAGACGTTGCGGGCAAGCTGCTGGGTTATGGTAGAGGTCGCCGCGACGCGGGTATCGTCGGTCACAGCGACATAGAGCGCACGCGCCAGACCGATCGGATCGATCCCGAAATGCGAACGAAAGCGGCGATCCTCGACCGCGATCATCGCATCCTTCATGACCTGCGGGATTTCTTCCGAGCTCAGCCACTGGCCATAGCTGGGGCCGAGCTCGACGATCTCGCTGCCGTCACGCGCGCGCACCACGATGGTCTGGCCGACCTGCGTCGCCTGGAGCTGGTAGAAGGAGGGGAGCGAGCGCGCGGCGAAGGCCACCGCCAGCCCGACGAACAGCGCCGCCAGCAGCGCCAGCGCCAGACCCCACAGGATCAGCCGCCGCAGCCACAGCCGCCAGCCGCGCCGGGCCGGTTTGGCGTCCGCCGCCTTGCGACGCTCGCCGCGCCGGTTCGTGTCGTTCTGTCTCCGTCCCGCCAATTCACGTCACCCGATCAATGATCCGGGCGTTGCATAGGGCAGTTGTAACCATGCGTGAACGGGGAACCGCCCTGCCGTCCCCCGCCTCTCGCTCCGCCTCTCGCCCCGTCTCTCGCAGCTAGCCGCCGCGGGGCCTCAGGCAGCGCCGTCCTCGGGCTCGAAATCGAGCGCCGCGCTGTTGATGCAATAGCGCAAGCCATTCTCGCCCGGGCCGTCGGGGAAGACATGGCCCAGATGGCCTTCGCATTTGGAACAGACCACCTCGGTGCGGACCATTCCCATGCTGACATCGCGGTTCTGCTCGACGACGTCGTCCTCCGCCGGAGCGGTGAAGCTGGGCCAGCCCGAGCCGCTGTCGTATTTGTCCGCGCTGTCGAACAGGCGCTGGCCGCAGGCGGCGCACAGATATTCGCCCGTCTGCTTGTTCTTGTCGTATTTACCGGTGAAGGCGCGTTCGGTCCCGCCTTCGCGCAGCACGTGATATTGTTCGGGGGTCAGCTTCTCGCGCCACTGGGCGTCGGCCATTTCGAGCTTGTCGGTCATCGTGATCTCCTTCCCTCACGATATGGTGGGGAAGGCCGCAAGTTCCACTCAAACATCGACCAGCGCGTAATGTGCCGGGGGGTGGATGCCTTCCATCTTCTCGTTGAGCAGCGGGCGAAAGCTCGGACGGCTCTTGACCACCGCATACCAGCCGCGCGTCTGCTCGTGGCCCGACCAGTCGATCCCGCCGAGATAATCCGCCACCGACAGCTGCGCCGCGGCGGCAAGATCGGCGAGGCTCATCGTCGAACCCGCGATCCAGCTGCGCGTGTCGACCAGCCAATCGATATAGTCGAGATGCGCATGGGCGAGCTTCATCGCCTCGCGCAGCACGCGCCCGTCGGGCGGCTGACGCAGCACCAGCCGCTTGCGGACCTTCTCGTGGAACAGCGGCGCGACCACGTCGCCGAAGAAATTCTCGTCCATCAACGCGATCAACCGGCGGATTTCCGCGCGGTAGATCGCCGTCCCGCCGAGCAAAGGGCTACGCTCGACGGTCTCGTCGAGATATTCGCAGATCGCCTGGCTGTCGCTGAGCGCGAGATCGCGCGCCGGATCGTGAAGCACGGGTACGCGCCCTGCGGCGTTGAGCGCGATAAGCTCGTCGCTGGCCTCCCAGGGAGGCTGGCGGACGAGCTCGTAGGCGACGCTCTTCTCGCCGAGCACGAGGCGAACCTTGCGGCTGAAGGGACACAGAGGGAATTGGTGCAATTGCCACATGGTGGGAAGCGTCCATGGCGCATGGAGCAGGCGAATGCCAGCCTTCCCGGCACGGGTTTGCGCAGCGGATCAGCGCGTTGCGGGTTTGCCCTCGGGCGGCAGCGCGGTTTCCAGCTGGTCGGCCATGTCGCGCAAGACCGGGACCAGCGCGGCGAGGCTGCCCGAAAGACCCGCCAGGCGGTCCATCGTCTGCGGCAGCCGGTTCTCGATAGTTCGCGCGAGATCGTCGCTGCGCGGCGCCATCCGGCGCAGGGTCAGATCGAGATCGACTCGGCGGACAGGTTCGCCCACCTTCTCGCCGGCCGTCTCGCCGACCGCCGCGGCGAGCGGCTCGACAAGGGGGGCGAGCGGGAGGTCGAGCACGATTTCGGTGAGCGTGGCCAGAGTTGCGGCCAGCTCCGCCTGACGCGCGGGATCGGACAGGCTCTTCGCCATACGATCCAGCGTCTCGGATCTTGCGGCCGGTGCGGGGTCGCTATCCTGCGCCAGCGCCGGCGCGGCGAGGCAGGCGAGCGGCAGGGTGGCTGCGAGAATGATGCGGTGCATGCGAATCGGTACCTTTCAACAGAAGCCCGCCGCGCTCTGGCAGCCGAGCGCTGAACCGGCGCTGACGGCCGTGGCGCCCATGCGCGCTACAGGCCCGAGCTTTCGAGCAGCAGCAGGCAGGCGGGCATGGTCCGCTCCAGCGCGCCCTCCTCCTGCGCCAGCCGGCCCGCTTCGGCCGACAGCAGCCGGGCGACGCCATCGCGGTCGAGACCCGTCTCGTCGATCAGCCGCGCGGCGGTCCGTACGAAGAATTCGCGCCCGCGTTTGCCCAGCGCAGGATAGGTCAGGGCCGCGGCATCGCCCGCCGCCTGTCCTCGCGCGATCAGCGCGAAGGCCGCGGCGCAGCGCAGCCCCGACTGTTGTTCGAGCGAGAGCGCGGGGGCTGGCGCAGATGTCGATGGCGAGGGTGCCGAAGCCCCTGCGGTCTGCATGGCGAGCAGAAGCGTTGCGGAAAGAATGGCTGTCATCCGACCCGTGTTAGGCGCCGCAGCCTGAACCGCAAGCTACCGGCTTGCGAGCGCGGGCCCCCTCGCCTAGGCCTCGGCGCGACCGAACCGCTGGAGACCCCGCCCCATGAAGACCCGCGCCGCCGTCGCTTTCGAAGCCAAGCAGCCGCTCGAAGTAGTCGAACTCGACCTCGAAGGACCCAAGGCGGGAGAGGTGTTGGTCGAAATCAAGGCCAGCGGGATCTGCCACACCGATGCCTACACGCTCGACGGGCTCGATTCCGAAGGCCTGTTCCCCTCGATCCTGGGCCACGAAGGCGCGGGCATCGTCCGCGAAGTCGGCCCCGGGGTCACCAGCGTCAAGGAAGGCGATCACGTCATTCCGCTCTACACGCCGGAATGCCGCCAGTGCAAAATGTGCCTCTCGGGCAAGACCAATCTGTGCAGCGCGATCCGCGAGACGCAAGGCAAGGGGCTGATGCCCGACGGAACCAGCCGCTTTTCCTACAAAGGGCGCACCATCTACCATTACATGGGGTGCTCGACCTTCTCGAACTTCACCGTCCTGCCGGAAATCGCGGTCGCCAAGATCCGCGAGGACGCGCCATTCCATACCAGCTGCTATATCGGCTGCGGGGTCACCACCGGGGTCGGCGCGGTGGTCAACACCGCCGATGTCCGCCCCGGCGACAACGTGGTTGTGTTCGGTCTGGGCGGGATCGGGCTCAACGTCATCCAGGGCGCGCGGATGGCGGGCGCCGACCGGATCGTCGGGGTCGACATCAACCCCGACAAGAAGCCCTATGGCGAGCATTTCGGGATGACCGATTTCGTCAATCCCAGGGAAGTGGAGGACGTCGTCGCGCATCTGGTCGCCATGCTCGATGGCGGCGCGGATTACAGTTTCGACTGCACCGGCAACACCACTGTCATGCGGCAGGCGCTCGAATGCTGCCACAAGGGCTGGGGCACCAGCATCGTGATCGGCGTGGCGGAAGCGGGCAAGACCATCGAGACCCGCCCGTTCCAGCTGGTCACCGGGCGCAACTGGCGCGGCAGCGCCTTCGGCGGCGCCAAAGGGCGCACCGACGTGCCCAAGATCGTCGACTGGTACATGGACGGCAAGATCCAGATCGATCCGATGATCACCCATGTCCTCAAGCTCGACGAGATCAACAAGGGCTTCGACCTCATGCATGCGGGCGAGAGCATCCGCAGCGTGGTGGTCTACGACTGAGCGAGACTACGCTCACAAAACGACACGCAAATAACGACAAGGAGGAGAATGCCATGTTCAGCCACGTGATGCTCGGCGCCGACGATATCGACGCCTCGAAGAAATTCTACGACGCCTGTTTCGCCGCATTGGGCGGCCCCGAGGGGCGGGTCGATCCCAAGGGCCGCGTGCTCTATATGCACAAGGGCGGGATCTTCCTTATTTCCAAGCCGATCGACGGCGGCAGGGCCTGCGGCGCCAATGGCGGCACCATCGGCTTTGCTGTCGACAGCCCCGAACAGGGCGACGCCTGGCACAAGGCGGGCCTGGAGAACGGCGGCACCGCGATCGAGGATCCGCCCGGCATCCGCGAGAGCGAGATCGGCAATATGTATCTGGCCTATCTGCGCGATCCGGCGGGCAACAAGGTCTGCGTCCTGAAGCGCATGGGCTGATGACTTCGACATCCGATAATCGCCCGTTCGAGACGGTCTCGGAAGCCAAGGCGTTCGGCGGGGTGCAGGGAGTCTACTCCCATGCCTCCGCCGAAACCGGCACCGAGATGACCATTGCGGTCTATCTTCCTCCGCAGGCCGAGAGCCTCGCGGCGGGAGAGACGCTGCCGGTGCTGTATTATCTCTCGGGGCTGACCTGCACCCACGCCAATGTCATGGAGAAGGGCGAATACCGCGCCGCCTGCGCCGAGCACGGCGTGGTCTTCGTCGCGCCCGATACCTCGCCGCGCGGCGAGGATGTGCCCGACGCCGATGGCGAATACGACTTCGGGCTGGGCGCCGGTTTCTATGTCGATGCGACGCAGCCGCCCTATGACCAGCACTACCGGATGCGCAGCTATGTCGAGCGCGAACTGCCCGCGCTGATCGAGGCGAACTTCCCGGTCGATCCCGCGCGCCAGGCGATCATGGGCCATTCGATGGGCGGCCACGGCGCGCTCACCGTCGGCTTGCGCAATCCCGACCGCTTCCGCTCGATCAGCGCCTTTGCGCCGATCGTTGCGCCCAGCCTCGTCCCTTGGGGCGAGAAGGCGCTGGGCAGATATCTCGGCGAGGATCGCCAGAGTTGGCGCGAATACGATGCGGTCGCGCTGATCGAGGACGGCGCGCGCGCCGATTGTGTGCTGGTCGATCAGGGGATGGCCGACCATTTCCTCGTCGAACAGCTCCAGACCCACCGGCTTGCCGAAGTGTGCAAGGCGGCGGGAATGGAGGCGATGATCCGGCTGCAGGAGGGCTACGACCACTCCTATTTCTTCATCTCGACCTTCATGGCCGAGCACGTCCGCTGGCATGCGGAGCGGCTGAAGGCCTGACCTCCTCAGCTGGCTTGGGGGCTCATTCGAAGGCGCAGCGCGCCGCTGATGCGGTCACCACCGCCATCGCCTCGGGGTCGTTCCAGTCGCGGACATGGCCAAGCAGTCGCGGGATGGTGAGCCGGCTGTCCTTGTCGCGCACCGCATCGGCGAAGCGCGAGATCCGGCGGATCTGCTGGATCGACAGCTCCTCGGCCCAGATGTCCGCCATGCAGGTGGCGATACCCAGCGGCACCCCCGCCTCGGCGAGCCCGGCCTCCACCCGCTGCTCGGCAACGGTCGCGCAGCCCGCCAGCGGGAGCAGCGCACATGAGGCGGCAAGAGCGATAGTTCTGGAGTGCATCATGGTCCCTTTGCTGCTGCCGACCGCCATCGAACGCTGCGCTGGCTGACTGGCTTCTCCGCAGCCGCTCGACAATACCCGAAAGGTCGACGACGAAGTGATGCTTGCGCAGCCGGTTAATTGCAACCGGCTGCAAGCATCATTGCATTTCGCTTGCATTCCTCGCCCCCTGGTTCAAGTCCCGTTTTTTGAGGCCAACAAGGGGATGGACCAAGTGAACGCATTGCTCAAACTGGCGGCGCCTGCCGCATTGCTATTTGTCGGTTCGGCCGCCCTGTCGGCGGGCAAGCAGGATTTCGATCTGGTCAATGCGACCGGCTATACGATCTCCGAAGTCTATGTCGCCCCTTCGTCCAGCAACGAGTGGGAAGAGGACGTAATGGGCCGCGACATTCTCGAGAACGGCGAAACCGTGACGATCGAGTTCGCCCCGCGGCAGAAGGCCTGCAACTACGACATCAAGGTCGTCTGGGACGACGGCGACGAGGCTTTCTGGCAGGGCTTCGACCTCTGCACCGTCTCGCAAGTCACGCTGCACTGGGACAATGGCCGCGCCTGGGCGGAATACGAATAACGGGGTGCCAGCGGGATCCTTGCGGACTCCCGCTGGCGAACCCTCAGACCAGTCTCCGCCCGCCGACCCAGGTCAGGCGGCTGCGGCATCCGACCTTGCGGCCCGCGCGGGTGAATGGGCCGCGGGAATCCCCCGCCCGCTGACAGGCGCGGCGCTTTCGAACCGCGTCGCGCCACCTCTTCCCTCCGCCCCCGCACCCTGGTTGCCGACCTGGAACGCCTGGGTGAGCTCGGCCAATGTGCCGACCTCTTGAGTGAGGTTGCGCGCCGCGGCCGATGTTTGCTCCACCATCGCAGCATTCTGCTGCGTGGAACGGTCCATGGTGCCGACGCTGATCGTGATCTCGCCGATCGCGAGCGCCTGCGCATCGTTGTCTTGGGCCATGCTGCCGAGCAGGGCGTGGACCTGATCCACGTCCTGCGAGATCTCCGACAGCGCCCCATCGACCCGTTGAACCATCCCCACGGCTGCCTCGATATCGGTCTGCGTGGCGGTGAGCTGATCGCGAGCGCGGCCTGCTTCTTCCTCTGCACGCATCGCCAAAGCCGAAACCAGGTCCGCGACGACGGCAAAGCCGCGGCCCGCTTCGCCCGCACGGCCGGCTTCCACGGCAGCGTTCATGGCCAGAACGCGCGTCTGGAACGCGATCTTGTCGAGTCCTTCGATCACACTGTCGATGCCCTTTGCCGAATCCGCCACGCGGGTCATCGCCTGCACTGCCTCGTCGGCAATTCCGCGACCGCTCGAGACGGTCGCGATCGCCTGGTCGGCTCGCACCACGGTGGAGCGCGAAGCTTCGGCACTGGTCCTGATGCGATCGTCCATCTGCGTGATCGCAGCGGAGGTTTGTTCCAGGCTGGCTGCATTGCCTTCAGTACGACGCGCCAGATCCTCCGAAGCCTGCGCAATCTCGTGCACACCGCCATCGATCTTCTGGGCGCCTTCCGCCACCGCAGCGATCATCTTCCTGACCTTTGCCAGCGCCCCGTTGTAGCTGTCTTCCAGCGCGGCGAAGCTCTCCGGCATGCCGGAGAGGCGGCGGGTAAGGTCCCCCTCGGCGAGCGAAGCCAGCGCCTCGTCGAGGTGAGTGACCGCAGCATCGCGGGAGGCCTGCGCTTCCTCGAAATAGACCGAGAGCGACAATTCCATGTCCAGCAGAGCCGCCTTGACCAGAGCGATGGTGGCATCATGGGTGGCGCCGGGGTTCCACAACCCAACCAATCGTTTCCAGAAGGGCGTCCGCCGGGCGACGCCTGCGACGAGTTCCTCCACCACCAATGCATAGCTGCCTACGTACCAGCGCGGCTCCAGACCGATGCGGGCGTGCGTGGCGCCGATCCGGTGAGTGCTTTCCAAATAGGTGGCGCCGTATTCGCCCTCGACCACGCGCTCCCAATGCTTCTCCTGCGCGGCCTTGGCTTTGGCCATATGCGCCGGACTGTCGAAGAATTTTGCCGTGTGCGGCGTACGCTGCGCCCGCGAGTAGAAGCGATCGAGGGCCTTGCCGATGATCGCGCGCACAGCCGGGCGGGTCGTGCGCAACGCCTCGCGCTGGGCGGTACCGAACTCCATGAATTCCAAACGCGAACGGATTGCGTCAGACAAAAGCGACTCCTGATGAAAGCGGCGGAGCACCATTCGTGCATCACGCTACTATTCTAGAGTCATGATGCCCGATGCGGCGCATTCTCCGGCAATTCTCATGCGCATTTCTGCGCTCTCGCTTGCGTCACGACTTCCCGCGGCGCGGAGCTCTGCTACGCTGGTGCCCCGGATCCGCCGCTCACCTCGAAGACCGCGAATTCGGCTCGCCAGTTGGCACCGCCCGGGCCCAGTTCGCGGGCGTCGGTGAAGAACCAGCGACGCTCGATCGTCAGCCCCAGCTCAAGCGCCAGCGCGTCGAAATCATGCACCGTCACATGATGGATATTCTGCGTCGCATACCAGCTTACCGGCAGGTGGCGGGTCACTGGCATCCGGCCATAGCGCAGCAGCGCCCAGCGCATCCGCCAATAGGCGAAATTGGGAAAGCTGACGAAGGCCCGGCGCCCGGCTCGGACCAGTTCGGAGAGCATCAGATCGGGCCGCTCGGCGGTCTGCAGCGTCTGGCTGAGCACGGCATAATCGAAGCCGTGATCGGGATAATCGACCAGATCGCGGTCGGCATCGCCCTGGACCACGCTGAGACCGCGCGCGACGCAGGTCTCGACCAGCGCGCCGTCGATCTCGATCCCGCGAACGTCGCAGCCCTTGCCCAGCAGCGCCGCCATCAGCGCGCCATCGCCGCAGCCGACATCGAGCACGCGGGTGCCAGGCTCGATATGCGCGGCGATGACCGCGAGGTCGGGGCGCAGGTGGGAGGATACGGAGGCGCTCATTCGAGGAAGCCCTTCACCACCCGGTCGAGCGCAGGGACATCGAGCAGAAAGCTGTCGTGGCCGAAGGGCGCGGAGAGTTCGACGAAGCTCACCGGCGCCCCCGCGGCGTTGAGCGCGTGGACCACATGGCGGCTCTCGGCGGTGGGATAGAGCCAATCGCTGTCGAAGCTGACGAGGCAGAAGCGCGCTTGCGACCCGGCGAAGGCCTCGGCGAGCTTGCCGCCATGCTCTTCGGCGAGATCGAAATAATCCATCGCGCGGGTGATATAGAGATAGCTGTTGGCATCGAAGCGCTTGGTGAAGCCGCTGCCCTGATAGCGCAGATAGCTTTCGACCTGGAAATCGGCGTCGAAGCCGAAGGTCTTCTCGGTCCGGTCCTGCAGGCGGCGGCCGAATTTCTCGGTCAGCCCGTCTTCGGACAGATAGGTGATATGCGCCGCCATCCGCGCGACCGCGAGCCCGGCGCCGGGGCGCTCTTCATGGGCGTAGTAATCGCCCTTGCACCAATACGGGTCGGCCATGATCGCCTGTCGCCCCACTTCGTGGAAGGCGATGTTCTGCGCCGAATGCCGCGCGGTGGTGGCGATGGCGAGCACACGTCCGGCGCGCTCGGGCCAGTTGGCCGCAAGGCTGAGCGCCTGCATCCCGCCCATGGATCCGCCGACCACCGCATGCAGCCGCTCGATCCCCAACTCGTCGAGCAGCCCGACCAGCCCGCGCACCATGTCGCGAATGGTGATCACCGGAAAGCGCATGGCATAGGGCTCGCCGTCGGGCGCGAGGCTGGCGGGCCCGGTCGAGCCCATGCAGCTGCCGATCACATTGGCGCAGACGACGTGATAGCGGTCGGTGTCGATCGGTCTGCCCGGCCCCACCATCCGTTCCCACCAGCCCGGCTTGCCGGTGACCGGATGCGCGCTGGCGACGAACTGGTCGCCGGTCAGCGCGTGGCACAGCAGGATGGCGTTGGAACGATCGGGCGCGAGCGCGCCATAGGTCTCGTAGGCGACGGTGACATCCGTCAGCACGCCGCCGCCATCGAGAGCGAGCGGCGCCTGCAGGGTCGAGGAGCGATAGGTTTCGGTCACCGGTCTCCCTTATCGCCCGGAGTCGCGCTTGTCGAAGGCCGCGATTTGCGTAAAGGCTCCCCGCGATGACGAGCGAAACCGGACCCACCGCAAAACCCTGGATCGAAGCGATCCACGCCTATGTCCCCGGTCGGGCGACCGGCGCGGATGGGCGGAAGTTGATCAAACTTTCGGCCAATGAGAACCCGCTCGGCTGCAGCCCGGCGGCGGCCGAAGCACTGGCCGGGGTGAGCACCGGAGCGCGCTACCCCGATCCCGATGCGACCCAATTGCGCGCCGCCATCGGGGAGCTGCACGGGATCGATCCGGCGCGGATCGTCTGCGGCACCGGCTCGGACGAGCTGCTCAATCTCGCTGCGCAGGGCTATGCCGGTCCGGGCGACGAAGTGCTGTTCCCGCGCTACAGCTTCGCGGTATACGACATCGCGGCGCGGCGCTGCGGCGCCGTCCCCGTCGAAGCGCCCGATCGCGACTATGGCGCGGATGTCGATGCGTTGCTGGCGGCGGTGACGCCCAGCACTCGCGTGGTGTTCGTGGCCAATCCCAACAATCCCACCGGGACATTTCTGCCAGTCGACGAGGTGGCCCGCCTCCATGCCGGCCTGCCGCGCGATGTGTTGTTCGTGCTCGATCAGGCCTATGGCGAATATCTGCAGCCCGGCGAGGACGATGGCGGGCTCGCGCTGGCCGCGCGGCACGACAATGTGCTGGTCACGCGGACGTTTTCCAAGATCTACGGCCTCGCGGGCGAGCGGATCGGCTGGGCGACCGGGGCTCCTGCGCTGATCGCCACGCTCAACCGCATCCGCGGGCCGTTCAACGTGACGGTGAGCGGACAGGTGGCGGCGCGCGCCGCTCTCGCCGACCAGGACTTTGTCGAGCGCTCGCGCCGGCACAATGCCGAAGGGCTGGCGCGCTTTGCCGAAGCCGTCGAAACGCTCGGCAATCGGGGTCTGCATGCGGTGCCGAGCAAGGCCAATTTCCTGCTGGTGCTGTTCGAGGGTGCGCTGAGCGCGGAGCGTGCGCTGGCGGCACTGGCCGAGGCGGGCTACGCGGTGCGCCACCTGCCCGGCCAGGGACTGCCCCACGCCCTGCGGATCACCATCGGCAGCACCGAAGACATGGACGAGATCGCCGCGGTGCTGCGCCGCGAGGCTGAAGCCGCGGTCTAGGGCTCACGAATTGAGCGTGTTGATCGCGTCGAGCACGCGCGCCTCGACCTCCTGCCGATCGAGTCCGGGCGGGATCGGTTCGCCGAAACGATAGGTGATCCGCCCTCGTTTCTTCAGGCCGCGATGATACAGCGGCCCGCTATCCACCGCGACCGGAATGACGGGCAGGCCGAGCGCCTTGTAGAGACCCGCGAAGCCCGCCTGCAGCCGCCGCCGCTCGCCATGCGGGACGCGCGTTCCTTCGGGAAAGATCACGAGCGGACGCCCGCTCGCCGCCATTCGCCGCGCTTCGCGGATCATTCCGATCAGGGCCTTGGCCCCCGCCGCGCGCGCCACCGGGATGAGGCCGTAGGCGCGCCCCGCTGTGCCCCAGCCGACGATCTTGAACAGCTCCTGCTTGGCGAACACGGCCGGCAGCGGAAACAGTTCAGGCGTGTCGATCGCCTCGAAGAAGCTCTCGTGCTTGACCGCGTAGAGCACCGGCTCGGTAGGTGGCTCTCCTTCTACGATCACTTCGCAGCCCAGCAGGTAAACCACGCACCAGCGATGCCATGCACTCCAGGCATGGACCAGCTTGCGGAACAGCGCATGGCTGAACGGCAGCGCCAGCAGCGTGCCGGTCGTCACCACCAGCGAACCGAGATAGAAGGCCAGATAGAAGGCGATGTTGCGGATGAGCAGCATGGTCGGGCGCCTCAGGCGGGCATGCCCTGCGAGACCGACGAGGCGAGCAGCTTGTTGTATTCGAGGAACAATTGCTGGAGATCCGGGCTGGAAGGCACCGCGTCTTCGTAGATCACAACAGTATCCGGGATCGCCCCGCGGATTTCTCCCGCAGCGCGGCGCATGTGCCAGTCGGTGGTGACGAGGCGGAGATCCTCGATCTCGTTCTCGCTCACCCATTGCGCGACCTCGCCCGCGTTGGAACGGGTATCCACGGCCAGAAAGCCAAGCGTAACGCAGCAATCCATTTCGCGCCCCGCAACTCCGAACTGGGCGGCGAATTCCTGCGGTTTGACTTCCGGATCGACGCCCGAAACGAACATCCGGCCCGCCTTGCCTTCGCGCACGATCTCGAGTCCGCGCGCAATCCGGCCCGACCCGCCGGTTGGCACGACCACTGCATCGGTCTCCACATCGCCCAGCGGCTGCGGCAGCGTCACCGCGAAACCGAGAAAGCCCAGCGCGTAGGCGAGCAGGAGAAAGGCGGCAAAGCGCAGGATCACAACATTTTCCTCAACGAGGCCAATACCGTCATCCGCGCAGTGAGCAAGGCGATTGCGACTGCGGCGAAGGGAACCAGCGCCATCAGCAGCCAGTCGATGGCGTCCAGCCCGCCACCCTGCACCAGCCCCGCGTCGAGCGCGGCGAATTGTGCCCCGAGGATCGTCAGCGCGACCGCGCCAAGGATCAGTCCAACGAGCCCGCCCAGCGCGGCGTCGATCAGCACCGAGCGCTGGAATATCCGCGCGATCTGGCCGTCGGTGCCGCCGAGCAGATGGACTACCTCGATGGTCGAGCGGTTGGCGTTAAGCGCATTGCGCGCCGCCAGCCAGACCGCTGCGGCGCTGGTGAAGGCGAGCAGCGCGATCAATCCGAGCGCCAACCACCGCAGCGCGGCGATGGCATCGAACACCGGCCCGAGCCAGTCGGATTGGGCGTCGACCCGCGCATCGGGTGCAACCTCGGCGAGCGCACTTCGCAAGCTATCGAGCGCCTCGTCGTGCACTTCGCCCTCGAGCCGGACGTCGATCAGCGCCGGCAACGGCACGACCTCGCTACGCACTCCGCCACCGAGCCAGGGTTCGATCAGCGCCTCCAGCTCCGCCTGCGGCACGAGGCGCTGATCGCCGACACCGGGCAGATCGCGCAGCACCGCCATCGTGCGCTCCGCCTGCGCGGCGCGCAGGACCGGATCGGCTTCGACGATCTGGACCGTCACACCCCCTGCCAGATCGGCGCGGGCGCGATCGACCAGATTGGTCAGCGCGAGCACACCCCCCGTTGCCAGCACCGTCAGCGCCACCATGATCGCGATCACCCACGGCATCGGTCCGCCCAGCCGCGCGCGCGGTAGCAGATGCGAGGCGCGCCTGCCCCTGAGCGGCGCGAGCCCGCGTTCAACCGCGCGCGCCATTACCGGGGGCTTGCTCATCGCGCAGCATCCCCTGGCGAACCGGGTTTGGGGGCCGGCATCGGGTTGCGCGGCGGATAGCGCAGCGCCCCGGTGGGATCGGAGAGCTGCCCCTTGTCGAGCCGCATGATCAGCGAATCGGGCACCTTGCGCAACAGGTGGACGTCGTGGGTCGCCACCACCACCGTGGTCCCCAGCCGATTGAGCGCCTCGAACAGGCGGATCAGCTTGAGCGCCATCTCGGGATCGACATTCCCGGTCGGTTCGTCGGCGACCAACAGATCGGGGCGGGCAATCACAGCGCGAGCGATCGCGACGCGCTGCTGCTCGCCGCCCGACAGCGTCGCCGGACGCGCATCGGAGCGGTTCGCCAGCCCGACCCAGTCGAGCATATCGGAGACCGGCTTGTGCACATCCACCTCGCGCACGCCGGAGACGCGCAAGGGCAGCGCGATATTGTCGAAGGCGGAGAGATGCTCGACCAGACGGAAATCCTGGAACACGACTCCCAGCCGTCGCCGGAACGAAGGCAGCTGCTCGCGCGGCTCGGTGATGACGTCGCGGCCGAACATCCGGATCGCGCCACGCGAGGGGCGCTGCGCGAGATAGAGCAGGCGCAGCAGCGAGGTCTTGCCCGCCCCGCTCGCCCCGGTGAGAAAATAGAACCGCCCGGGATAAAGGCTGAACGCGATGTTGCTCAGCACCTCCTTTTCGGTGCCGTAGCGCAGGCCCACATTGTCGAACCGGACGATTTCCTCTTCGGATCTGCTCACGCGCCCGGCCCAGCGGAAAGGCGTCTCAACGCCGCGATATTGCCGGAAATCCCCATCTTCCCTCGGATATAGCCGCGCAGCGGTGTGGAAAAAAGCCCAACGGGCCGATTGCCGACAGATGTCGCACTTGTTGCGATTCGGGCAGCGGACTAAGACCGGATGAGATGATCATCGCTTGTCCCGCCTGTTCCACCCGCTACGTCGTGCCCGACAGCGCGATCGGCGTGGATGGCCGGACGGTGCGTTGCGCCAAGTGCAAGCACAGCTGGTACCAGGACGGGCCACCGCTCGATCGACGGGCTGAAGCCCCCGAGGCGCCGAGCCCGCCACCTGCCCCACCGCCCGCTCCCGCGCCTGCCGCAACCAAGGCCCGTCCGCCTTCCAGCGAAGAAGAGCCGGTCGCCGCGGCGCCAGCTTCGCAGAGTAAGCGCACACCCCCGCGCGCGGCACCCGCCGCGCGGCCCCGGGTGTACGATGATCTGCAGGGCACGAGCGATCGCGATGACGAGTTCGCCGGCGGCCCCAGCTTCGACGAGGGAGATCCGCCCTATGACGATCTGCGTGCGACGCGGCGCTCCAGCCCGGCCTTCGACGAGGGTGTTTCGCAATTCGATTCCGAACCGCCGTTCAAACCGCGCCGCAATTATGTGAAGCTGTGGACCTGGGCTGCAGGCATCTTTGCGGCGCTGGCGCTGGGGTCAGCGGTCGCGGTCGCCTATTTCGGGGCGCCCGACTGGTTGCCCGTCAACAAACCGCTTTACGGCGTGGGCGAACCCGATCTGCGGATCGAATTCCCGCAAGAGGAGCAGGAGCGCCGCACGCTCGCAAACGGCACCGAATATTTCGGTGCCCGGATCATCGTGACCAATACCGCGCGCGAAACGCGGTCGGTTCCGCCGCTGCTGATCGTCCTGCGCGATGCGCGCGACCGGATCGTCTACAGCTGGGAAATCACTCCGCCTCAGGATAGCCTGGCACCCGGCGAATCGATGACCATCAACGAGGCAACCACCGACGTACCCAAGCTTGCGGAATACGCATATATCGGCTGGGCTCCGCGCTAGGCTGGGAAGCCTGCGCTTCGGGACCGAGATGGGAAGCGCGAACCTGTGCGGCAAAACGCTTGCGGCCCCGCAAACCCCCTGCTAGGGGCGCGCTCCTACCGACGCGGGGGCGGCAATACGCCCCTTCGATCATGTGCGGTCGTGGCGGAACTGGTAGACGCGCAACGTTGAGGTCGTTGTGGCCGCAAGGCCGTGGAAGTTCGAGTCTTCTCGACCGCACCAAACAGCTCGGCTGTGTTACCCCCCATCGGGGATCCACCGAGCGACCGGCACCCGCAGCGGTGCCGCTTGAGCGGGTAGAGGTCTAGCCACGCGACATGGACTTCGACGATCTCCTCCATCGGTATTTCGGCTCCTCCGCAATCGCGGAAATTCAACCAGGCGGGCTGATGGCTGGCATCGATCGGATGCTGGTCGATTTCGGGCTGGAACAGGATCGCGGCAAGCGTTTCGCGCTGTGGTCGCTGCTCCATCTATTGGGTGCCGCGCCCGATCTCGAAGCAGCTTTCGAGAGCCCGGCCGACCGCGAAGCGGCGCGCGATCTGATCGACATGCTCGCGGCGACCGAACAGGGCGATGGCTAAGCCGATGCACCTCTCGGGCTTCGACATCGATGGTTTTCTGAGCGATATCTGGCAGCAGCGCCCGCTGCTGATCCGGAATCCGTGGAATCATTGGGGCAATCCGCTCCGGCCCGACGATCTGGCGGGGCTCGCCTGCGAACCCGAAGTCGAATCGCGACTTGTGGTGAAAAGCGGCGATAGCTGGAAACTCGAAAACGGTCCGCTGCCCGCCGAGCGCTTCGGCGAGCTGGGCGGCGATCCGTGGACGCTGCTGGTGCAGGCAGTGGATCACCACGTACCCGAAGTCGCCGCGCTGCTCGAATGCTTCCGCTTCATCCCCAACTGGCGGGTGGACGATGTGATGGTGAGCTACGCCGAGGACGGCGGCGGCGTGGGGCCGCACTTCGACAATTACGATGTCTTCCTTGTGCAGGGGCTGGGGCGGCGGTGCTGGCAGATCGGCGCCCGCTGCGATGCCGCGACCGAACTCCTGCCGCACCCCGACCTTCGTCTGCTCACACAATTCGAGGCGCTCGAGGAGTGGGTGCTCGAACCCGGCGACATGCTCTACGTCCCGCCCGGGATCGCGCATGACGGGGTGGCGGTCGGCGACGATTGCATGACCTATTCGATCGGCTTTCGCGCGCCGTCGCGCGGCGAGCTGATCGCGGGCTGGGCGCAGAGCCTGCTGGCCGAAATGGGCGAGCAGGGCGAGGACGACCGCTACCGCGATCCCGACCTCGGGCTTCAGGACAATCCCGGCGAGATCACCCCCGACGCGATCGCCGATCTGCACGCCATGGTGGCAGAGAAGCTAAGCGACCGCGCGGGTTTCGCCCGGTGGTTCGGTCGCTACGCCACCGCACCCAAGAACCCCGAGATCGACTGGCAGCCCGAACAGCCAGTCGATCGCGATGAAATCGAGCGCATGCTCGCCGAGGGCATTCCGCTGCTGCGCAACCCGGCGACCCGCTTTGCCTTCGTTCGCGAGCGACCGGGCGCGCTGATGCTCTACGTTGATGGCGAAGGTTTCGAGTGCCACGGCGACGCCGCCCAGTTTGGCGAACAGCTGTGTGCGAAGGATCGCCTGTCGGTCGAACCGGAGCTGGCCAACGCCGACGCGGTCATCGACCTGCTCGCCGACCTGGCGGACCAGGGCAGCGTGGCGTTCGACACCAACGGCTGACTGCACCGTTCAGACCGTCACCTCGCGCCACTCACCGGGAGCGAGACCCGCCAGCGTCCACTCCCCGACCGCCCAGCGCACCAGCCGCAGCGTCGGGTGCCCCACCGCTGCGGTCATCCGTCGAACCTGGCGATTGCGGCCTTCACGCAAGGTCACCTCGATCCAGCTATCGGGCACGCTCCTCCTCACCCGGATCGGCGGATCGCGCGGCCATAGCTCGGGCGGATCGATCCGTTCGACCCGGGCCGGCCGTGTCATTCCATCCTTGAGACGCACCCCGCCTCGCAGCGCCTCGATCGGTGCTTCGTCCGGTTCTCCCTCGACCTGCACCCAATAGGTTTTGGCGAGCTTGTAGCGCGGGTCGGCGATCCGTGCCTGCAACCGGCCATCGTCACATAGCAGCAACAGGCCCTCGCTGTCGCGGTCCAGCCGCCCAGCGGGATAGACACCCGGCATGGCGATAAAGTCCGACAGCGTCTGCCGCGCCGTCTCCGCGCCGCGGTCGGTAAATTGCGACAGCACCTCGAAGGGCTTGTTGAACAGAACCAACCGCACCATGCCCTGACCCCTTCTCCACTGCGAACGCCGGGAGCAACGGCGTTCCCACTCTGCGCGGCAGGGCGCAAGGTGTCATGGCACGAAGCCGGATGCAGATCCGCCGGAAATTTACAATCCAGCCGCCTCAATGCGGTCTAAACCTGCCGTCGACTCGTCGTTGCTATTTGGGCCGCCCTCCAGGCAGCGCCTGCAGTTTGGGGGCAAGAGCGGAACCGATGAACCAGTTTGTCGCACGGGGGGATCTAAAGGTGGGTCGTGCGCGTCTCGGCGACGGCGGGCTCTACTCGATGGAGTTGTATGACCAGGCTGCCTCGCTGGTCCCGATGGGCGCCTGGTCGTGCGAACTCGCGAGCGACCGGCTGTCCTGGACCGATGGCATGTTCGACATCTTCGGACTGTCTATCGGCCACCCCCCCGAACGCCGCGCCATTCTCGAACTTTACGACGAAGAATCGCGCGAATTGCTCGAACGCAAGCGCAGCAAGGCGATCGAGACCTGTTCGGGGTTCACGATGGATGCCGGAATCATTCGCCCCGATGGCGACAAGCGCTGGATTCGGATTACTGCCGCCACCCGCGGATCGAGCGGGCGCGCTCACACGCTATACGGCATGAAGCAGGACATCACCGAAGACCGCGCGCGCTGGGAGGCGCTCCGTGCGCAGGCGGAATGCGATCCGCTGACCGGCATCGCCAATCGGGTGGGATTCCAGCGCTTTCTTGATGGCGTCGACGGGCAGGCGGCAGGCGATCGCTGCGGCGCTCTGATCCTGTTCGACATGGACAATTTCAAGCGGCTCAACGACCGCTGGGGCCATGCAGCGGGCGATGCCTGTCTGGCCGCCTTCGGCGAACGCCTGCGCCGGGCCTTCCCTCAGGCGCGGCTGGTCTCGCGAATCGGCGGCGACGAATTCGCGGTGCTGCTACCCGATGCCGGGTCGCACGGCGAAGCCGAGGATGCGGTGCATTCGTTGATGGGCGCTCTCTTGCGACCGGTCGCCTGGAACGGGGACTTTCTGCCGCTCGACGTGTCGGTCGGCATCGCGGTGACCGCGCCCGGTGCGCCGTGCGATCCGCAGCGCTTATACGGATCGGCGGATGAAGCGCTCTACAACGCCAAGGCGACGGGTTCGACCGCGCTTGCTCGCGCACGGCGGATCGGCAGGAGGCCGACGCTCCGGTCCCTGCACGGATAGCGAACTCCGCAGAGCAGCGGGTCGCCGGACCCGCAATTTAATGCTATTGCGAGCTATTCTCATTGACGCGATAGACGCGCCGATCTAGCTGCCGCCTGTGAGCCGCAGCACCATCCGCACCTGGTATCTGATCCACAAATGGAGCAGCCTGATCTGCACGGCGTTCTTGCTGATGCTGTGCGCAACCGGTCTGCCGCTGATCTTCCACGACGAGATCGATGCCGCGATGGGCGGCGATGCCGAAAGCCCGCTGGTGGGAGCGCCCTCGGCCGAAGACGGGCTCCCGCTCGACAGAATGCTCGCCACCGCGCTGGCCGAGCGCCCCGGCGAAGTGCCGCTGTTCATGGCCTTCAGCCAGGACAGCCCGCTGCTGACGGTCACCACCGGCCCCGCTCCCGATGCGCCGGGTTCGGAGATGACGTTGCTGTTCTTCGACCGGGCGACCGGGGCGTCGCTTGGCCCCGCGCCGGGCAACGCGCTGATGGATTTCCTGCTCCAGCTCCACACCGACATGTTTCTGGGCCAGCCGGGGATGTGGCTGCTGGGCGCGATGGGGCTGCTGTTCGTGCTCGCGCTGGTCTCGGGCACCGTGCTCTACGCCCCCTTCATGCGACGGCTCTCGTTCGGGACGGTGCGCAAGGCGCGCAGCGAGCGGGTCAAGCGGCTCGACCAGCACAATCTCTTCGGCGTCGTCGCGCTCGCCTGGATGGCCGTGATCGGGCTGACCGGGGCGATCAACGCCTTCGCCGATCCGCTGATCGAGAGCTGGCGCGATGGCGAAGTCGCCGCGATGACCGCGGCCTATGCCGGTGACGCGCCGCTCCCGCCCGAATGCTACGGTTCGCTCGACGCTGCGATGACCTCGGCGCAGGCGGCGCTGCCCGGGCGAAGCCCGCAATTCATCGGCTTTCCCGGCGGCGACTGGTCCTCGGGTCACCACTTCGCGATCTTTTTTCAGGGCGACCGCCCGGTGACCCAGCACCTGCTGACCCCGGCGCTGGTCGATGCCGCCAGCGGCGACCTGACCGATGCGCGCAGCATGCCCGCGCTCAACCAGGCGCTGATGATATCGAAGCCGCTGCATTTCGGCGATTACGGCGGGCTGCCGCTCAAGCTGGTGTGGACGCTGCTGACGCTGGCGACGATCTGGGTGCTGTGGACCGGGCTGATGCTGTGGTTCCGGCGCAGCCCGCGTTCCATAGAGCAGCGGATCGAGGAAATCCGCAGCGGCGCACGTTCGGGGGTGCCCGCATGAGCCGCGTTTCGCGCCAGACGACGGCGCGCATCTTTCTCTGGCCCCTGGCGCTGGCGGTGGCGACGCTCGCCGGACTCGTGCTGGGCCTCACCGGCGACGGCTGGCGCGATATCGCTGCCTGGGTGCTGCTCGGCCTCGCCCCGCTCGCAATTCTTCGCGCCATGCTGCGCCGCCAACCCGATTCCTCCTTTTCACGTCTTTAGAAAGCACCATTCTATGTCTCCCCTGCCGCGCGTATCCGCCCTTGCTATCGCCACCACGCTTGTCGCCTTCGCGCCGCCCGCGCTCGCGCAGCAGGCCGATGAAATTGTCGTTACTGCGCAGGCCCGGAACGCCACCGAAGTGGTCAATGCCGGCGATGCGGGCGCGCTGGGTCTCAAGCCCGCCGAAGACCTGCCCTTCACGATTCGCTCCTACGACGAGAGCCTGATCCTCAACCAGCAGCCACAGACGCTGGGCGATGTCCTCGACAATGATCCGACGATCCGCACCACCTACGGGTTCGGCAATGCGGCGGAGCAATTCGTGATCCGCGGTTTCCCGCTGTTCGGCGACGATTTGGGCCTGAACGGCCTCTATGGCATCGCGCCCCGTCAGCTGGTCGCCCCCGAGCTGTTCGGGAGCGTTCAGGTTCTGAACGGGGCGAGCGCCTTCCTCAACGGCGCGGCGCCCGGAGGTTCGGGCCTGGGCGGCAATGTCAATCTCGTGCTCAAGCGCGCCGGAACCCGCGACTTTCTCCGCGCGACGATCGGTATTGAAGAGACCGCCCGCTTCGGCGGCGCGGTGGATGTATCGCGGCGGTTCGGCTCGGGCGGCGAATGGGGCCTGCGCATCAACGCCGCCTATCGCGACGGCGAAACCTCGATCGACGAGGAATACCGCCGCACCGCAGTGGTCGGCGGTGCGCTCGATTATGATTCGGGCCCGTTCCGCGCTGCACTCGATCTCGCGTTCCAGGAAATCCGGGTCGACAATCTGCGTCCCAAGGTGACCATCGCGACCGCCGTGATACCCGCAGTGCCGCAAGCTGACGCCAATTACGCGCAGGATTTCACCTACAGCGAATTGCGCGACGTGTTCGGCACGGTAAACCTGGAATACGACCTCGCCGACAACGCCATGCTCTACGCCCGAGCAGGCGCTCGCGACGGGCGCGAGGACGGGATCTACGGCGGGATCACCGTGACCGATGCCGCCACCGGAGCGGCCGGTGGGACGGCGCTGCTGGTTCCGGCCGCGACCAATAACGAAGCGATCGAGGCAGGCCTGCGCGTTGCGCTCGGCAGCACGATCACGCAGGAATTCAATTTCGGCGGCAACATCAACTGGCAGGAGTTCCGCACCGCCTTCGATTTCCTCGGCGGGTTTACGCCTTATTCGACCAATCTCTACGCAACGCCGCGAGTCGCCCAGCCGCAGAGCGGCTTCGTCGGCGGAGATCTCGGCGATCCCGATCCCGTCACCAACACCCGGTTGTGGAGCGCCTTTGCCAGCGACACGCTCGGTCTGCTGAACGATCGCATCCTGATCACGGGGGGATTGCGCCTGCAGGACATCCGTCAGGAGAACATCAATTACGATGGCACTCCGGGTACGACCTATGACGAAAGCGCGGTCACGCCCGTAGCTGGGGTGGTGGTCAAGCCGGTTGAAAATCTCTCGCTCTACGCCAACCGGATCGAGGCGCTGCAGATCGGCGCGACCGCACCCATCGACCCCGCCGTACCGGTGACCAATCCGGGCCAGACGCTGGCCCCGCGCAAATCGGTCCAGTACGAGATCGGCGGCAAGCTCGCCTTGGGCGACATGTTCCTGACGCTCGGCGCCTATCGGATCGAGCGCCCCGGCGAAGGCATCCTGCCCGACGGCAGCTTCGGCTATATCGGCGACCAGCGGCACGAGGGGCTGGAGTTCACCGCCAACGGCGAACTCGCTCCCGGCCTGCGCCTGATCGGCGGCGCGACACTGAACGATGCCGAATTCGACGGCGGCAACCAGGTGGCCGGCGTTCCCGAATACACCGCCAACGCCAATGTCGAATGGGATTTGGGCTTCGCTCCCGGCTTCACCCTGACGGGGCGCATCCTCCATACCGGAGAGCAATGGGTCGATCAGGCCAACACGCTCAAGCTCGACAGCTGGACCCGCTTGGATCTCGGCGCGCGCTACGTCTTCGTCGCCGATGCAACGCCGGTGACGCTGCGGCTCTCCGTCGATAACCTCGCCAACGAACGCTACTGGGCCTCGGCCTTCGACGCCTTTTCCTCGGCATTGCTGCAAGGCTCGCCGCGCACGATCAAGGCCTCGATCTCGGCGGATTTCTGAATGCCCCGAAGCGGGTCCGCGTGGCCCGCTTCGATTGTCATTCATCTGCAGGACCCTATCTTGGGTTTTCGAGTAATCATGGAGAGACGATCGCAATGAACGACCAGAGCCCTGCAATGTCCTGCCCGGTCGATGGCGCCACGCTGGTGATGAGCGAACGTTCGGGGATCGAGATCGACTATTGCCCGACCTGTCGTGGCGTCTGGCTCGATCGCGGCGAGCTCGACAAGATCATCGAGCGCAACTCGCAAGCCGCGGCGCCGCAGCAGCAAGCGGCTCCGCCGCCGCCGCAGGATCCGCGCGGCTACGGCAACACCGGCTATCGCCAGCCCAAGCGCAAGAAGTCCTTTCTCGAAGAGCTGTTCGACTGACGGCTATCGGGCCTCGGTCCGCGGAAACGCGGACTTGGGTTCTTCCGCTGCAACCGGCGAAGTCCCGCCCAGCGCCTGCCACAACAGCACCCGTGCGCGAAGAGCTCTGCCCTGCGCCGCGGCAGCGCGTTCGCCGCTGGCGTCGGCCGTGCGCCGGGCTTCAAGCACAGTGAGGAAGTCCGACAACCCCGAGCGGTAGCGAACGTCCGCCAGCCGTGCTGCGCGATCGACGCTGACCCGCTCCTGCTGCGCGGCAGCGAGTTCGCGATCGGCGGCAGCGATCAGACCATAAGCCGTCTCGGCGTCGCCCAGCGCCGTGAACACCGCATCGCGATAGCTCGCGAAAGCCAGACGCTTGCCCGCCGCGGCAGCGTCGATATCGGCCTGGATGCGGCCGAAATCGAGCAGCGGCGCGAGCAGGCTCCCGCCTGCGGAGCCGACCACCGCATCCTCGTCGAACAGATCGCCCAGATCGAAGGACAGCAGACCGAGCGTGGCGGACAGAGTCAGCTGCGGGAACCGCCGCGCGGCCGCAGCTGCGAGTTCGGCATCTTCCGCCGCCAAGGTTGCCGCCGCAGCCAGCACGTCGGGCCGGTTGGTCAGCAAACGGCTCGGGAGCGCCACTGGCGGCGCCGGCTCGCCCGGTTCCGCCGCGGACGATGCCAATACCTCCACCACGCGCTGTCCCGGCTGACCCGTCAGCGCGACCAACCGCCCCGCGATCCGGGCGCGCTCGCTCGCCAGCGCGGCGATCCGGCTGCGGCTCGCCGCTGCGGCGCCTTCTGTGCGCACCCGGTCGAAGCCCGGGGCGATGCCGGCGCGTTCGCGCACCCCGGCCAACCGCATCAATTCCTCGGCCGCGGCGAGGTCCTGTTCGAGTGCGGTCTGCCGCGCCGCAAGCGTGCGCCAGTCGATCGTTGCGGCGGCAATTTCGGCCAGCAGAGCGTTGCGGACGGCCGCAGCGGCAAATCCCGCAGCGTCGAGCCGGGCTTGTGCCGCCCGTTCGCGGGCGCGCAACCGCCCGAAGAAGTCCGTATCCCAGCTGGCGGTCACATTGGCTCCATAGCGAAGCCGTTCGCTATCGACAGCGGCGCCCGCCGGAAGCGGGCCGCCGAACTGGTCGGGGTTGCTCCGTACCCCCGTGACCGAAGCATCGCCGCCGATCGAGGGCAGCCGCTCCGCGCCGGTTCGGGCGACACCCGCACGAGCGATTTCGATGCGGGCGACCGCCTGCGCCAGCGTCGGAGCGTCGGTCAGCGCAAGCGCGGTGAGGCCCCTGAAGGCGGGATCCTCCGAAGGCAGCAGAGCGGCCAGCGATTCGCCGGTGGTGGCATCCGGCGCGAAGGCGAAGCGCTCGGGCAAGGCCGGGAGCGACGTATCGATCTCGGGCGCGGGGCCGGCCACGCAGGCGCCCAGGGCCAGCGCCGATGCAAGGACGAGAAGTCGAGCGTTCATTTCGCCGCACTTCCCGCTTGGCCGCGCTGTCCCGCGGTTTCCCGCGCCGGAATGAAAGCATCGACCTGCTGGCCGACCCGGAACAGCCCCTCGGCATCGGGCAGTTCGTAGATGATCTGCAGCACCCGGACATCGACCCGCTCGGCGGCGCTGTTGGTCAGCGAGCGCTTGGGCACCACGCGCGGTTCGGCGCGGACGAAGCGCGCCTTCACCTGGCGCTCCGCCGCGCCGCGCGGCGACACCGTTGCCGGCTCGCCAAGGGCGACGCGCGGCGCCTGCTCCTCGTCGACATCGACGCGGATATGCAGCGGCCGGGTCTCGCCCATCTCGATGAAGGTCTGCGATCCGCTCCCGCCCATGATCGAAAGATATTCGCCCGGCCGGATGTTGACCGCCAGGATCTCGCCCGCGATCGGCGCGCGGACGGTGGCGCGGCCAAGCTCGGTCTGCGCACTGCCGACCTGCGCCTGCGCGCTGGCAAGCCTCGCCTGCGCCGCCGCAAGCCGCGCTTCCGCCAGCTGCCGCCGTTCGCGCGCGGCATTCGCCTCGCCCTCCGCGCGGATGACTTCGGCGCGGCTCACCGCGGCGGGATCCTCGACCTCGCGGTAGAGCCCGAGCTGGCGCCCGGCGGTGGCCTCGGCGCTGCGCGCTTCGGCGATCGCGGCGCGGGCTTCGGCGATGGCGGCACGCGCCTCGCCGACCGCAGCGCCGGTCTCCGCGATCCGCGAACGCAGCGCGCGGGTGTCGACGACGAAGAGCGGCTGCCCTTTCGAGACATAGTCGCCGGGCTGCACGCGCAGATCGGTCACCAGACCCGACAACGCCGTGCCGACCTGAATGGTCTCGCTCGAAGGCTCGACCACCCCCGCACCCGCTACGCGCGGCGAACCGGCCAGCTCGCCGGTTGCGCGGGGCGGCTCGCGGGTCGGTTCCTCGAGCTGGCGGTCGGGCAGGCCGGAGCCGACGAAGATCGCCGCCCCGACCAGGGCGATCACCGCGACCACCGGCAGGCCCTGACGCGAAAAGCTGAAATTCTCGGGGAGTAAGGCCATCAGTGGTCCTCCGGCATGGATGTGCCATCATGGGTGATCCGCCCGTCCTCGAGAACGAGGATGCGGTCGGCGAGATCGAAGACGCGGTTGTCGTGGGTGACGATGATGCAGGCGCGATCCTCGGCTACCGCGACCTCGCGCAGCAGGTCCATCACCCGTCGGCCTGAACGCGCGTCGAGCGCGGCGGTGGGCTCGTCGCAGACCACCAGCCGCGGTTCGTGGACCAGCGCGCGGGCGATCGCGACCCGCTGCTGCTGTCCCCCGGAGAGCTGGTTGGGGAGTTTGTCGCTCTGATCGCCGATAGCGAGCTTTTCCATCATCGCGATGGCGCGCTCGCGTGCCTCGAGCCGGTTCATGCCCTGCGCGATCAGCGGCACCGCCGCGTTCGAGGCCGCGTCGATCGAGGGGATGAGATTGTACTGCTGGAAGATGAAACCGATGTTGTTGAGACGAAACTCGACCAGCTGGGTGTCGGTGAGATTGTAGATATCGGTGCCGAACACCTCGACCTCGCCCAGCGTCGGCCACAGGATTCCGCACATGATCGAGATCAGCGTCGTCTTGCCCGAGCCGCTCTCGCCGACCAGATACGTCAGCTCGCCCGCCTGCACCTCGAGATCGATCCCGTGGAGCACGGTGATGCTCTGCTGCCCCGCCTTGAAATCGCGGGTCACGCCGCGCGTGCTGATCGCCGCGCCGGTGGCTACGCCGGTTGGGGGGGCGCCGGTTGGGGGGACGCCGCTCACCGGAACACCGAGGCGGGTTCGGTCTTGAGGACGTTGCGCAAGGCCAGCCAGCCGGTCAGCGCGAGGATCAGCGCGACCGCGGCGAGGCTGACCAGCGGCACCTGCCAGGGGATGTAGAACCCCTTGAAAGTCGGATTGCCCGAGAAGCCCCAGATGAAGCCCACGGTCCCCAGCACGCCCAGACCATAGCCGACCAGCCCGACCAGCGCCGCTTGGCTGGCGACCATGCCGCGGATCTTTGCATTGGTCACGCCGATCGCCTTCAGGGCGCCAAACTGCTTGATGTTGTCGCGGATGAACAGGCTGAAGGTCAGCCCGACGATCGCCACCCCGACGATGAAGCCAAGCATCACGGTGATCCCGAAATTGAGCGGGATGCCGGTGTTCTGGATGATGAAATCGACCCCGTCCTGCGCGAACTGGTCGCGGGTGCGCGCGCGCAGGCCGGTCAGGTCGGTGATCCGCTGGGTCAGTTCGAGCGGCGCGACCCCGTCCGATGTGCCGACCAGCACGAAGCTCATCCGGTTGCGGGTGCCGGGGACGTAGTTCAGCGCGCGGCTGTATTTGGTGTAGAGCGTGACCTGGCTGGTGAAGCTGGGGATGGCATCGGCGATCCCGCGGATGACCGCGCGCTGATCGTTGAGTTCGAGCCGCTGGCCGATCGGGCTCTGGCCGGATTCGAACATTCTGGTGGTGCCGACATCGTCGATGATGACGCTGTCAGGGCTCGACAGCACATCGGCGCTGCCTTGCGCCATCCGTTTGGGCAGGCCGATCAGCGTCGCGTCGTCGACCCCGATCACGCTCACGCCTTCCAGATCGCCATCGCCGCTGCGCACCGAGGCATTGGCGCGCAAATGCGGAACCGCCCATTCGACCCCGGGGACGCTGCGCACCTTGTCGAGCGCGGTGGAGGGCATGGGGAAATTGACGTCGGTCGTGCGGCTGACCTCGTCCATCACCCAGATGTCGGCGGCGGGAACGTTGTAGACTCCGCTCGCGCCGCGCTCGACCAGATTGACGAAGATGGTCAGCTGCTGGGTGATCAGCAGCGTCGAGAAGGCGATCCCGAACACCAGTCCGTAGAATTTCTGCTTGTCGCCGGTCAGCATGCGGATCGCGATCCAGAGCATCGACCGAATTCACCCCGACAAGGCAAGGGCTTGCCGGATCGACCGGCGCCCGCCATTACTGAACGACAGCGTTTAATTGAACGGAGCCGTTCATTTTGTCAAGCAGCAAGGATATCAAGCAGGGGCGACCAGCCGATCTCGCCAAGCGGCGGGCGATTCTGCAAACCGCCGGGCGCAGCTTTTTCGATGTCGGTTTCGCGGCCACCTCGATCGAGCAGGTCGCCGCCGAAGCCGGCGTGTCCAAGGTGACCGTCTACAATCATTTCGGCGACAAGCGCGGACTCTTCACCGCCGCGGTCGAGGCAGAATGCGAGCGATTGCGCGACCATTTCTCCATCGCTCCGGCCGAGGGGGCCGATCTGCGCAGCCGGCTGACCGCGATCGGTGAAGCGATGTCGGCGTTCCTCTCGCGCCCGGAGATGGTCCAGTTCGAGCGCCGGATCGCGGCAGAAACCGAACACGAGCCGGCGATCGGCGAGGCCTTTCTCGCTGCGGGGCCGCACCGGATGAAGGCGAATTTCGCCGCGCTGCTCGCGGCGATGAACGCTGCGGGGGAAGTCGAGATCGACGATCCCGAACTGGCGGCGGAGCAGTTCGCCTCGATGTGCAAGGGAATGGGCGATCTCGACCGCCGCTTCGGCAAGCCCAGGGACGAGGCGCGCGACCGCCAGCGGATCGACGGCGCGGTCGAAGTGTTCTGCCGCGCCTATGCAACCGGCTGAGCGGGCTGAAATATTAGCTCCATTGCGGAGGCAAATCGCGCATGGCCGCGCACTTGCAACCAGAGGATGTACGCCGCTCGAAACTCGCTAAATCGCCCATTCTCCACAATCGCTGCGTTTGCGCTCCGCAATCGTCTCGGGGCATGCCCTCCCAGGGGCGCGGGATCGGAGGCATGTGGCATTCACAAGCGAGAGCTTCGGCGAGCGTCTGTTCGAAAGCGTTGGGCGATCGTACCGCGATCTGCCGGGCACGCTCGAGGCTTTGGCCTGCGCTCTGGTTTCGCACGCCCGACTGCAGTCGCTCGATATGCACCTGAATGATATCGGATCGCTGACGGTCGAGCGGCAGGCGCGCGAACCTGTCTCACGCTGGCAAGCGCCCTCCGAAGCGTTCGCGACCGCAGCCACGGTCACGAGCAACTCGGAGCTCGATCACGAAATCTCCTACGCCGGACGAAAGCTTGGCCGGATGCGCGCGCGCACGACGGGAGCGCGTGCGACCACCGGCCCATATCCCGACCTGCTTCCGCAATTCGCGCGCCAATGCGGTCGGCTGGTCATGCGCGACCGGCTCGAGAAATGGTCGCTGGGGCGGTTGGGTCAGCCTCTAAGGCTGATCGGGCTGAGCGGCGCGATGCGCGATCTCGACCGTTTCGTCGAGATCGCGTCCGCCAGTCCGCTCCCGGTCCTGCTGCATGGCGAATTCGGGACCGAGAAGCTTGCAGCGGCGGCGGCTATCCATTGCAGCGGGCCGCGGCCTGAACAGCCCTTCGTTGCGGTGGACTGCAGCGATCCGGACGCCGCGCCTGCGGACTGGCTGGACAGGTCCAAGGGGGGAACGCTCTACCTGTCGGCGATCGACCGGCTTTCGTCGCCGCTGCAATCGGCACTGCCGCGCCATCTGCCATCGCGGCTGGCGCTCTGGCCGCACACCGCAAGTCAGCGGGCTCCGCGGATCATCGCATCGACCACGCTGGATTTGGCCCCGCTCGTGGCCGACGGCCGGTTTTCGCGCGAGCTGGCCATCGAGCTTTCGGTCCTCGAAGCAAGGCTGCCGCCCATCCGCGAACGCACCGGCGACATCGCCGCACTGATGCGCGATACGATCGCCCGGCTGGGCTACGACGCGGACGAAAAGATCACACAAGACCTTCTGAGCGCCTGCCTCGCCTACGACTGGCCGGAGAATTGCGCCGAGTTCGAGCGCCTGCTGGCACGCCTGGCGACGATGACCGGCGCGGTGCCGATCGACGCCGCTGCTATTCGCCGCCACGCTCCCCTGCTTGCCAAGGGACAGAGCGAGCCGCCGGGCACGATCTCGATCTGGACGCCGCCCAGGACCACGCTCCTCGATCGATGGGCCCTGCGTGCCATCGATCCCGACGAGGATTTCGCCGAGCTCGATGATACCTTGGCGAAAGCGCTCAGGCATATGGGCAAGCGCTTCGAGGAGACGATCGACCTCGCCGAGCTTGCGGCGATCGGCGGGGTCGCGCCCCTGCGGATGAGCGAGCTGTTCCGCTCCGCCATCGGAGTGTCGTTCAAGAAGCTGCTGCGCCAGATCCGCATTCTCGCCGCTTGCGAGCGGCTGGCGAGCCAGCCGGCGCTCTCGATCACGCAACTCGCCTTCGAGGTCGGCTTCGGAGACCTGAACTATTTTGAACGCAGTTTTCGCAGCGCGATCGGCGAGACCCCGCGTCAGTTTCGCCAGCGCCGCCGACTCGGCAAGCAGGCTGCGCCTCGGCCGCTTTTGTCCGACTCGGGTCGATATTCGTCCGAACTGCGGTGGGAGGCCTGATTGTCGGCCTGAATTCGGTTCTTGCGCCGCATTAGACGCTAGACGAGACGGATTTCCGCCGCATTGGCCCGCGATCGCAGCGCCGCTTTCGTCCAAGTATTGCCGCGAGCCGGGGCGCATTCTCCTTCCAGCTCGACTCGCTTGGCAGACGGGCGATGCGACCCAGCTTCAGAAAGGGGATGAAATGGCTTTTCCAACTCATGTGAACGACCAGATTACCGACTCGGTCACCCAGGCGAACGTCAAGGTTCTGGGCGACGCGCCGGCAATCGCGATGGGCAATCTCTATCAGGCGACTGCGCAGTCGCTCGCCAATGCCGCGCACAATGCCACCAATGCGCAGCAGCAGAGCTACGTCTCGTCCCAGGCTGCGACTACGATGGGCGTTGCCACGCTCTATTCGCTCGACACCGCCTCCACCGGCGTGGCGACCGAAGACATTTTCAAGGCCGGGCAGGCGCGCTCGGGCAGCTTGCTCTGACCCCAGCCGGGCCGAACGAAAACCGGCGGCCGGACTCCCGGCGCAGGCGCACCCGTTTCCACATCGATAAAGGAGCCAGACGATGGCCTTTCCGACATTCGTAAACGACCAGATCACCGACTCCGTCACCCAGGCCAACGTCAAGGTACTGGGCGATGCCCCGGCGATCGCGATGGGCAATCTCTATCAGGCGACCGCCCAGGCGCTGAGCAACGCCGCGCACAATTCCACCAACGCCGCGCAGCAGAGCTACGTCACCGCACAGGCCGCCACCACGATGGGGGTCGCCACGCTCTACGCGCTCGACACCGCCTCCACCGGCGTGGCGACCGAAGACATCCTCAAATCGGGTCTGACCTGAGGACGCGTCGATGATCGTGCGGGCTACGGCCCGCGGTCCGACAAGGTGTAGCTAGACCATGGCGAACCCCACGCCCGTCAACAGCCAGATCACGGATGCCGTGACGCAGGCGAATGTCGAAGCGCTGGGCGCCGCACCTGCGGTCGCCATGGGCAACCTCTATCAGGCGACCTCGCAGGCTCTGGCGAACGCCGCGCACAATGCGACGATCGCGCAGCAGCAGATGAACATGGCGGCGCAAGCCGCGACCACGGCCGGGGTGGCGCTGTTGTACGCCATCCAGACCGGCAAGAAGTGATCCGGAGGGCGTCGCCGCCCGGTCCGGATCGGCATGAACGCACACACTGAACCCCGGCGGCGCCCCGGCGTGCGCCACTCATGAAAGGAAGCATGCAATGGCATTTCCCAGCCACGTGAACAGCCAGGTCACCGACTCGATTACCGAGGTCAACACGCTGGTGCTCGGCGATTCCCCTTCGATGGCCACCGGCAATATGTTCGTCGCCACCAGCCAGGCGCTGGCCAACACCGCGCACAATGCGACCAATCAGCAGAACCAGAGCTTCGTCACCTTCCAGGCTTCGACCGCGCAGGGGGTGCAGACCCTCTATTCGCTCGACATCGCCTCGACGGGAACCGCCACCGCCGGGGTCTTCCGGCGCGGACTGCTGTACTGAAGTAGTCGCGCAATCGCCGGCTGGTCCTCCCGATGGCTGCGCTGAAGGGTCTCGCACCGGTCACGGCGCTGACCATCGGCGAAGCCCCCTCGGCGGCGATGGCGATGACCTATCTGGCGATGGCCAACAGCATCGGTCACGCCATGGAAAACGCCGTCGCCGCCCAGCAGCGGGGCCAGCTGATGGGCGAAGCCGCGACCTTCCAGGTGCTGGCAATAGTACTGAAAAGCGGAGCGTAAGAGATGCCCGATCAATATGTAAACGATCAGATCGTCGAATCGGTTGCGAATGTGGTCACGCTCAATGTCGGCCAAGGCCCGTCGCAATCCTCCGCGATGCTCGATGTCGTGATGGCCGAGACGATCGGGATGACCATGTACAATGCGGTCAGCCGGCAGCAATCGTCGAGCACCGTCGGATCGGCGGCGGTCACCGTGGCCTGCGCCAAGATGCTGCAGAC
>Ga0208179_1000124_pt1 | contig 59847 bp, 65 predicted proteins | sample Malvired_Geostar_FD_184238 | JGI IMG/M metagenome (GOLD analysis project Ga0208179, IMG submission 184238) | Marine viral communities from the Global Malaspina Expedition - Malaspina viral metaG DeepMed_Geostar (SPAdes) (version 2) | ecosystem: Environmental > Aquatic > Marine > Oceanic | place... | reverse complement strand
GTTGTGATTTCGGCTGGGAAAATGGCTTGGCTTTACAAAAATCATAAGCGTAAATCTTATGCTGAGCAGGCCCGGTATTTAAAAATTAATGTTGATACTCTAAAGAGAATTCTTGTGAGGGAAGGACTTCAGGAATTTGAAGGGGCTAAATACCAGCTACCAAGGGGCCATGATATAAAGACATGGGAGCGCCCTTGCCTTATCTGCGGCGACAAGACGCCCAGACCAAAGTGGCGCTTTCATTGCGTCCAGTGTCGCAAGACTCTCGGGTACGAAGAGGATGAATAGCCCTAAAAGAAAGGGTGACAGCTTCGAACGTGAGCTTGCTTACTACTTCAACCAGCAGTGCGGAACCAACTGTTATCGCACCCCCCTTTCGGGGGGTGGTAGACGAGACTTGGTTCCTACAGCAGACATAACCGGGCTGCCTGAACTATTCGTAGAAGCAAAGAGAGTGGAACGTCTAAATTTCCATGATGCTCTAGCCCAAGCTGAGCGCAACCATCATAGAAGTGGGGCAGATGAGGACATCACTGTAGTAATCAACCGTAAAAACCGACAGACTACGGGGGACTCGCTGTGTTTACTCAGACTGGACGACCTAATACGTCTATATGTGGTCTATTTACGCTCAATAGGAATAAAAGGAGAGGCAGATGACGAAGACAGTTAGCGTCATTGTTAATAACGCAGAGAAAAGATTCCCGTCTGAAATCGTCGAGATCAAAGGTCAAGACGAGAGCCAGTTTGCAAAAGATTCGATGCTGAAATCAGTCGCCTTTCTAGCAGCGGAGATTCTTTCTGGAAGAATAGTTGGATTCGCGGCAATGACAATAAATGATGACGGACAATCAACCAGTTCCATCTATACGGGAACCTGTCTTGATGATGTACACCTTACTCTAGCTGGACTTGAGATACTCAAAGACAGATTTAAAGATGAGTGTATAGGTTTTGACGAAGAATGAGGGCCTGCCCCGGTTATGCAATCACTGTAACAAGTGGAAGCCACTCAGCAAATTTAAAGTATGGCAAGGAAAAGGGAAAATATCATCTAGTCATACATGTATTAAATGTCGGCGCATAAAATACTCTGGGATCAGAACCAAGCTCAGCAAAAATCTAAGCCTAATAAAAGAAAGAGCGGCGATTGCCCCGGACATAGACGTTGAATTCCTCCTCAAATTACTAGACGACCAAGATTGGACTTGCGCCCTCTCCGGCATAAAGATGACTGCGGTCTGGGGAGAGGGACGTGTCGGGACCAATATCTCTATTGACCGCATAAGCAACGACCGTCCGTACACTAAAGACAACATACGTCTAGTCTGCCTGATAGCAAATGCGATGAAGGGGAAGATGAAAGACGAGGAATTAATTGAATGGTGCCGAAGGATTACGAGGACGACGAAGCCTAGATCCTGAAGCAGAATATAAGAATGAAACTGTTCTTATTAATAACGCTGTTTTTGATGGCATTTTTTGCTGCGGACTGGGCATTAGCTCAGCAAAACCCGTGTACTAGAGACAGAGATAGCTTTGTTAATCAAATTACCAAGCAGCAGCAAGAGGTTAGATACCTAGTATTAGTGAGAAATGCGACACAGATTTTCGAAGTCTATTTAAATAAGGTAAGCGGCAGCTGGACTGTCCTTAGATCAAATGCAGACGGGTTGGTATGTATTATGGCTAACGGCCAAGACTACATAGAAGACAAAAACTACGGCAGGGAGTCATCCTATGTCCATTGAAGACAATATCCGCGTCACAACCCACGCTGAATTCTCTACATGGCTCCGTGACCCAAGGGCCACGTCGCCATGCGTCTACCATGTTGGTAATCTGGGCGCCGACAGAGCAGGGAAATCAACCAAGTCTAAAGTTATCAATGAAATCGGGAACATTGCTCTAAACGCAAGCGACAGCGGCTTCGTTACACTGACTCAAAGAAATAGTGATGTCAGGGGAATCTGGGGATCTGTTTGGAATTACGTTGCAACCAAGACGTCTACACCAGTTCCAAAAAGGAGAATACTAAGCTCCGCTAGAATAGAAAGGGTAACCAGATGATGACTACGTTCCTACCGGCCGCACTTGTTTCTGGATTACTTTTTATTGGCTCTGCCGCCAACGGTCCTCCCGGTCCTTGCGGATCACCGTACCTAGAACTGGAAAATCTCACTGACTATTGGAGTTATAGATGGGGCAGCGACCATAAAGATTTCACTGAAGACGAAGTACGCACGTTCTTAAAAGCAAAGGGACTGGAAGAATCGGAAATCACCGGGATCAGAATCTTTAGTGCAGACGCCCATGAAGACTACGCTTTGACAGCAACCCGGCTGTTTCAAAATCACCTGAATGGCAAACCTCTGGTCAAATTGCGCTGTGTTGTTAAGCTCAACGGGTTCGTTGCTTTTATCATGGACCCTGAAGACCTTGAGGAATTATTCGGCAAGACGTACGAGGAGATAGGTAGACTAAAACCAGACTAAATTGGTATCCATATGTTGTGGTTTGAGTCTCTCAAATACTACATCTAGTCCCATCAAAAAAAGGAATTAACAATGGCAATCAGAAAAATCCAAGGAACCCGTGGCGTACTTTTCGGCGCTGGCTCCACCGGCAGAGAGCCTCGCCGACAGCAGGAGTCACCTAATCCCTACCGCATGGCAGAGCATCTGTCTCCGCCTCCATCATTCGGCGCACAAATGACACGGTTTCGTCTAGGCCAGAGATTCCGCCCGCTGCGGGGAAAAAGATAGCGCCCAAATGACAGAGTTATTCGCCTACGAAAAATGGATAGACCCAAAGCGACGCTCGGCTGAAAGTCTGGCTACTGGTGAATTATTCAGTCAGTTTCTACACCCCGCTGTAGACAACCCGATGCTCCGCGTTGGTGTCGGGGCCGCCTTTCAGGGTGTCAGGGATGATGGTCAGGATGCTATCCCACATCATACCCTTGATTTGAGAGCGGCTTTAATGGAGGCAGACAAAAGGGAAGGCTACGAGCGCAAGTTCGCGAAGATGTTGAGGATGCCTTTAGCCAAGAAGGAATCGTCAAAAGACAAAGGATGGGAGAAATACACGGCAGGCGGAACGACGTTTATGGGAGACCCGAGGGATAACAAGGGCTACGTAGAGATGTCCTCCTTACCGGAAGATTACGTAGATTACCCGGAAGATTACAGAAACGTAATTGAAGCGCCATCGCATAAGTTTTCAGATCTCTTGGACATAATGAAAATTGAAAGGCACCCTGAGGGAGCAACTTATGTTTACCAGCCTGTCTTATATGGGGGCGACTGGGATGTTGATGTATGGAACACCCCGCGGATGCACCAAGTGCGGAAGGCTACCGAAGCTAGATGGCTACGCCATGAAAGAGAGCATGTTGGTTTCAGAGAAGTTTTCGAAGAGACGGGGCTGAATGATGGGGTGGGGATGCTAGAAGCTAGATGGGGTGGGATGCCAGATCGAACAGCAGCACATAGAGCTATTTATGCCTTCGACTATCTTGCCCACCCAATGAAGCCCTACCGCGGTGGACACGGAGACCCACACGCTGTTATGCCCTCCTCTTATCTTTCGCAATGGGGCGGCTTGAAAAAGATCCACCCGGACCCGGATTATTATGACAAGTCCTTTGTTGAGTCCCTAAGAGATGCAAAGAGTCCGCTCAGAAGGTCAATGCAAGTTATGTGGGATGAATCTAATAAATACTTGGCCCAACGAGGACGACCCGAGGTAAAGAAAGACCTTGGTGATTGGATCAACGAACGCTTAGACGCTGTGTTGTACACCAACGCTCCCCATTTGACACCCGAACTTTCTGCTTACGATGCACAGCAAGAAAAATTTAACCCCCCTCTAAGACGAAAGCTGGTGGATAGTGTCCACCGGGCCTCGGAGGCGCAGTCTAGGGAGTTTTTCAAGGACGGTGCAGATGACTTTCGCTGGGGAGAATTCGTACCAAGTCCACCGGGGGCCGGGCCTAACGCCAAGCCTACCGTCTATCTAAACTACGCAAAGTATGAGCAAGCACTTGGCCAAGACGAGCTAACAGACAAACAGATAGAAAAGTACACGTTTGGGGAGAGCCTGCATAACCTAAAGAATGTAGACCCCGGCTGGTACAATCGTCTAAAGACGGCCGCATCGCTAAGCCCTGAGTACAGTGGCAAGGGTGGGTGGAAGGAGCGATCATATGACCACGTCACAGATGCAAACTCTATGTTCCCCGGCGCTTTCCGTGATGTAGAGAAGAGAGGCATGGACAAGTGGCATGATGTTTCCCGCTTCGATCAAATTATCGGGGGCTTTCTTGGTACTGGTGACCCAGATATACCCAGCCTGAGGATGCACGGGTGGACTGGAGGGGAACCGTATGGAGATCCGTTTGCAGAGGAACTGGACAGGTTTCGTATCCACGTAGGCGTTCCCGTCCACCCCGACAGTCAAAGAACGTCAGAGAAGAACTTGGGCGGTGTGGCAAGAGATATATGGCAGTGAACAGTGATATTTATGAATCTCCCTCGTATTGTGACAGTCAACATCCTGTATAGGTTGCCAGACTTCAGCCATCTGATTCAACAATTTGTCTGGCAGACTGAGGACACGTTACCTGAACTCCCAAAGGTCACGCGTTTTATAGATTACTGGGATGAGCATATCGAAGGGGCAATGGTCGAGTGTCAGACTTTTGTCAGCGATTTCCCCACCGAGGCTCATGTTATCGACCACTACTTTGAGATAGGGACGGTGCATTAGTGGACGTCATCAAAGAATACTGGCATCAGATTATCTTCATTGGCCTTGCAATAGTGATGTTCACCAAGCTGCGAGAGCAAACATCAGACTTGCGTAAAGATGTAAACGAGATACAAAGACGTGAATTGTATGCAAAGTTTGTGCAGGCTCGCGCAGAGATAGACATTCTGAACAAACAGATATCCAGCTTGTGGGAATTCGTAAATAAAATGCGAGACAAACTCAACGGCAATAAGTGATAGACTTCGATTTTATTACCAAGTTCTACAACGACGACCCGGACGTCTGGGCTACAATCCTTGGCCCGGAGCGTCACTATCATCACGGATTTTTTTTTGGAGACGAGACCTTAGAGGCTGCCTGTCAGACGTCTACAAGATTATTGTATCCGGTTATCCGGCGCGGCTCTCGTGTTCTGGACATTGGTAGTGGATGGGGTGGCCCCGGTCACCAGATAGCTAGGGAACTCGGCGCGAGCATTGTTGGTATTACGTCTTCACCCAAACAAAAAGAAGTCTGTAACTTCGACGTTGAGATAGGGAATTTCGATAAGGAATTTCCATCAGGTAGATTTGATGTAGCGATTTCAGTGGAGTCGTTCGATCATTCCAATGATATACCGGGGATGTTCAGGCGGCTGTCAAAAGTAACGGATACTGTAGCGTTTACCGTAAATGTCAGTGACGACATGCCGGGGCTATACTTCAACGACACATGCTATCTACACACATGGCAATTTTACGTAGACGCAATGTTGTCGTCAGGGTTTCGCCCCGTGAGCATCTATCAATGGCGACAATTTTCATACCCGTCCAGTCGTAAATGGATTGAAGGATTGAAGCGCGCGAAGATCGGGTTGGATGAAACACGCTTTAATGCGTGTGCATTGGCGGATTGGAGTACGGTTTGCACTCAGGATAATACGAAGCAACCGGCTGACTGCGGTGATCTATACACATGTCTTGCGCGTAGATAAAAAAAGCCCCCGACCCGTTGGCGTGGGTCGAGGGCAGAAGCGACAACCATTCCGACTAAGGGAGGAGAAAGTCGTGCGCCTTAGCTGCCGAGGTCAACAGCAGGCGGCTCTTGATTGTCGCTTACTTCGGTTACCGTGGCCTGATCGACAGGCGTTGGTGATTGTGTATCAGTTGGGTCTTCTTCAGTTCGCGGCGTTGCCGCCATAACAACTGACGTTGTCCAACCTACGTCTCTGAGAGACGCCTTCAATGAATTGATTGTAGTTACTGCGCCTATAGCGGAGGTGACGTTCTCTGTCCAACGCCAGTTAACTCCAATGACTTGCTCCTTGGCCGCGTCTAAGATCAAGTCGACTTCTCCAACTTTGATAAGTTCCCGCTTCTCGTCGGCCATATCCCTCTCCTTCAGTTGGTTGGGCACACTCACCGTCACAACATGTTTCTATAGGCCACCTACAGAATTCACAAGTCACATGCCCATGTGTGTACATAATTCTGGTTAAGCCCGAACAGCTTGGGCATATCACACTAGACGACGTCGAATCGATCAGGGTTTTCACTTGGCACCTCTAACGTATCTTGGGTGGGGAAAATAGTCACCCATCCATCATCATCTGGCTCTTGGTTTGGCGTATCCTCAAGGCGAAGGGAAGTCTTTATCTCAGACATGTCGTCGATTGCCCTTTGTAATTCTTTCACGGAAACGGGGTGGTTGTGGTTAATGCAGTCACGCACAAAGGTAAGGCGGTGCATTACACACGCAATCTTTACCTCTGTTGTGCCAATCTCCCGTTTGCTCATGGCATTTACTCGCTTTGTTCAACCAGTTATACAGGTTAGCTTAAGTTTTTGTCAAGAACCGGCAGCATGCTCTTGAAGAGAGATGAATCGTCTAACAACTTGGCATCTTTCACCTCATGTATGGCAGTCTGGCACTTCAGTTTTGCCGTTGCGCCCTTCTTATAAATCAGCACTGCGTAATGCTTATCAGGATACCTGACTCCCATTAGTACGGGCTTGTTGATGTCCGTCATGTCATCCATAGACGTTGGGTCCGATAGCCACGAACCGTCAATGGCGTCCATCCCGTTCTGCGTCTTGTCGATGCTGTCTACTTGCTTCAGCCACACAGGACCCTTCTTACCACCCCACCCATTGCCACGACGTGATGGCTTGCCTTTGATTACCTTCGCTTCCGTCTTCGTCTTGGGTGGAGTTGGTACGGGGGCAGCCGGTGCTTCGGGCCTCGCCCTCATCTTGACCCTGACTCCTGCGTCCTCAAAAGCACGGATAACACTGAGGTCTAGCTGCTTCCTCTTGGCCATATGGCAGACAAGTTCCGCAGTTGCCCTTTGCCCTATTAACGCAGAGCAATACAGCATCAACCCCGTGACCTCTACGGCAGTCATGCAGTCAACCAAGTTTGTCACCAGTTTGGGCGGTTCCGGTGGTGTAGTCGTGTCCAACATCTTCTTCAGATTGTTCGCCAATACTTCTTCGTTCATCAGTCAGTCTCCCTTATGTGTTGTGTCTTGTGGGGGCAACCAGACGTGATGTTGTCTGGCCACTCAATTGATTGCCTGCACTTACAATCTGGGTCATCACAACTCAGTATGCAGGGGAAATCGAAATCATCAGAAAATTTCTTGCTGTTATCAGTCATCTCTCACCTCCCTTGGTTAATTGTAAGGTGGCCGTCGCGGCTCCCAGAAAGTGTCACGGAGGAGTAGGCAAGCCCACGGCCTGACGGGGTTTTGCATGATCCAAAGACTACGCCGAGGCACTCACCGTCTAATCCTCTGGCGAGCCTAACCATTATGACCGCTCTTCTTTTTGCGCTCGCATACGGTCATTCATACGTCGTCTGATAACAACATTCTCGTTGCACCAATCGCAGCATCTTCCATCATTCACTGGCTCGGCATTGTGTCCGGTTGCCCAGACAACTTCTCCATTGCGTACATGATGCGGGACATCCAACCCGCATATAGAACACGGGATATGGGTGGACTCCTTAGCAATTTCTGCTAGCGCTATCATTTTGTTGCCCGATTTGTTGGACGGTTATGGGTGTATGTAGTCTGAGCGTGAGCGCTAAGACTCTCCTTGTCATAAGCCCTAGTCTCCGCCCACAATTTCTGCCTTCTCATGTTACCGTTACGATCAGGTGCAGTTATGTGTACAAACTCGATCTCGCCGTCACGCTCTAGCTTATTGCATATCTTTGCGATATAACCGCACATGTTCCCGTCAAACGTGTCCTTGGCTTCCAAGACGGTTTCGCACAGCACCCCAGTTAGCATCGGAATTTTCAACGCCGTGACAATTCTTCCACGCATAAGATTCCGTGGGTACTTCTGACTGGCCTTGCCAATCGGCCCTTGGCCATAAGGTGTCTTCGCTTCGCCACTAGCAGACAACTTCTTCGTCTCTCCAAACTGCGCTTTGAGTGCATGGTAGACGCGTCCCGTTACTGAAGACGTGGTCCCATCTTCTGCGACCAAGATGTAGTCACCCTTCCGCGCTCTAAGCGCGGAAGTAACTTTGATTGCCGTGCAATTACGGACTTTGATGGACAATCTTTCCATCTGCGTTACTCCTTTTCACTATCGGTTATGTTGATCGTGTAATGATGGTCTCCGTCTGGTGTCCAAACTGCCTGCTTGACCAGAGCGGTGAGCATCTTCTTGGTTTTCTTGGCAGCGGCTGTTTTCCATAGCAGCCCTGCCTTTTCCATCGTGTCTCCGAGTGTGCGGTGTAGCAGGTTCACAATTTCGTCTAATTGCTCACTTGGTATCTCCACACTACCATTGGCACGATGGAATTTAGAGGCCATCTCAACCAACCGACCACTATAAGCCGGATGCTCAAGCTGACGCTGACGACGTAGGAAACTTGGGATCGTAAGAGGGTCTTGGCTTTGTTCCCGAAGTTCCTTCGCGTGAGTGGCATTCTTTTTATCTGTTGCTACCCGATGTCTTGTGATGGGCCTCCTGTCAGGGTCATCGTCAGACAATTCCCACAGTGGGCGCCGTTCGACGCCAGTGGCTCTTTCAAAAGCATCAGGCTGCACATCAGCCTCTTCCTCACTCTCAATGCCGTATCCGGCCAACTTGCTCTTGGCTATCTTATCGCCAAGGTCAAGTTCTTGTGGCTTGACGGCTGTCTTACGTGTCGTTTTCTTCATGTCGTACAATACTCCCGACTGTTGGTTACGTTTACGTCTAAGCATCTGATCCCACACCTTCCTTGTGATGCGCTGATTTCGATAGTTTGTCTTGAGATAGACGTACTTTCTGCCTATCGAGGCCGTGACAATTCGGAAACCAGTCCCAATTTTGGGGGCCTCGTCCCAGAAATGTAATGCTCGTTTCTCCTGTTTCATTCTCCCTTCCCATATATGTTGCACCACGCTTTCCAAACTTCGTGACAAACTTGCGTGATCTTACGCTTGTCACCTTTACGTATGCCTCGTCGCTTAATTTCTTTGGCCACACTTGCCCAGAATCCCAGAGGTTTACCGGGGAACCAACGTAGCCAAAATGTGTGAACAACGAGGTCACGTTTAGGAGGCCGCCATATGGGCATAACCCGACGGCTTCCTAAGATCGGCATTGCTTGCTACATACCTGTCGCTGACAAGCAGTTGCCCAACTTCCTGTATGACTGACTTGGGTAAATCTTCCAGTGACTCGCACACTGTGAACGCGGGATAGAATTCCTTTACGGCTTCTGACATGATGCCTATGCCGACGCAGTCAATCTTGTCTTTGCGGCAACGCTCCACAGCATTTCGAAGATGTTGGTTTGGATCGCAAGTTCCACCGCAACCTGTTGGCCACCCGTCAGACAGGACAATCATAATTTTCCGTTCTTCTACCTGTGTTACTAGCCTCTCTCTGGCTAAATCAAGGCTCTCGCCATCGGAGTTTGCGCCTCCGCCGTCATTTAGCATCGCACTGAACGTGCATTTGGCATCAGACAGGCGTTCGTTGAATGACTTGTAAATGTGGTGATCCAGTGCGCCTGTTCTTGACCACTTCTTGTCATAGCGGTCATCGTAAGTAGCGCCACGAACCATCCCACGTCCTGTTCTGAAGCCTATCACCTCGGTTGATGTCCCAAGACGGTCAAGGCATTCCAACAATGACACGCAGACTTCGCGCGCTAGCTTTAATTTGTTGCCACACATAGATCCTGACAGGTCGACAAGTAGTGTTACTGCCGTGTCAATTTCAGGCGTTGGGAGTCGTGTCTTGTAGACGGTGGGTGTACAGTTGTACGCAGGGACAAGACGTCTGTTATCCAGTCGTCCCGACAACTGTTCTGTTTCCCAATCACGATCCAGTTGAGCAGCAAGTGATGCTTCCAACTTGCGTTGCATGGCGTTGAGTTTAGATCCCATTCCCTTGACGATTGCCTTGTAGACACTCTTCTGGCCATTGCGTTTGGTGCGGTCATTGTGCCTAGTGATAATCCTGTCGTCTTCAGTTGAGAACGGGCGCCAGTATTCTTCGCCGGGTTGTGGTTTACTGTCGTGTCTAAGCACGTCGGCTACCATTTTCGCCAGTGATCCGTCGTACATGTCCTTTGTATCCAAAGGCACATACCCTTGGTCACCGCCTCCCTCTTCTTCTGCCTCTTTCTCTCCCCCCTCCTTAGTACGCTCGTCGCCCTTACCTTCGCCTTTGGTTTCGCTGTCGTCTTTGGCTTCGCCCTTACCCTTACCTTTGCCTTCGCCTTCCTCGCCTTCTTCGCAGGGCTTGCCTAATCCGGGCTTGTCATTGGGCTTTTTCTTCCCGACATCCTCTCGGATGTCCTTGTCTATCATACGTGCCAAAGCAATCACGTCTTCAGAGTTTCGGCAGTCGTTCAGTGCTTTGATACGAGGGGCTAACTTGTTCCTGACGCTATCAGGCAATAGATCAAGACACTTGGTGTTCGTTTCTTCGCCGTAGCCCTTGCGTCCTTCCCATGTGAGAGCGACTGCGCCAACGAAACTTTCGTCGGCCATTTTTTCTGTACGTTCTTCTGGTGTCCAACTTTCGTATTGCTTGAGGAATTCCTCATTTACGGCTGTAGTCGTAGCCATAAGACTTGAGTTTGCCCCGGCGTACTCGGCTTTGACACGTCGTTCCAACCATACATCTTCCAGTGCGTTCGCAATGTTAGGCAACATCTTGTTGCCTATAGCCTCGCTTTCACGAATCATTCGACTGATTGCAGGCATGTCGGAATGTTGTACGTGTCCGGCTTCGTGCTTCACGTATCCCCGTGCTATGTCCACAGTTTTTCGTGAGACATATGTGTGGTGTGGTAATGATGGCAGGATTACCGTGCTGCCGTTTGTTTGCGCTGTGTCTCCTTGAAAGACGACCTCAAGGTCGTCGTTCTTACTGAACACACCCGCAGTGACGCTCAATTCGCCCTGTAGGTGTTCTGATCTGACTTTCTTCATGTGTGTCTCCCTAGACTTGCACGTTGAATACATTTTGCACCAGACCACGCAACACTTGAGCGTCTTGTGGTACTGCTGCGTCTATGATGGATGTGATTAAAGCCTCCTTCGTGGCCTCTGTCTCATCCAATCCCATTGCCAAGAACGCGACCTGTGCGTCAGCGGCTTCGATGTAGTCTCTCGGGCTTAGAGGCTGTATGATTTCAGCGTTCGTGAAGGCTCGCAGATGTTCTGCGGTGTACTGCACCAGTTTCTCCAGAAAATCGTCTGAGATTGATGGCACCTTGGCTTTCAACAACCTCCTGCGTTGTGGCTTGCTCATGTAATCGACGTGGACCCAGTTGGCCCAACGATTGATGAACGCAGATGATTGTATTCGTGCCTCTCGGTACATTCCGTATTCATCGCCCTTCATCTGCGTGTTTCCTGTCGCTGCCCACCTGAATAGCGGGTGAGGCTTTATGATGCGCCCTGCGTCCTCTGTGAGCATTAGCCCGTGGCCCTCAAGGCCACGTTGTAGTGCGTAGCTGACGTTCGCCCTGATGTAGTCAATCTCATCCAACAACAGGATGTTAGGACCGACCATTGCTTGTGGCACTGGTCCCTCAAGGTATTGACTTATTGTCACACCGTTGTCGTTACGCAACACTTCACGTCCAAGCAAATCCATCTGGCTGATCTCGCCGTGGAGGTTTAGACGCACAAGTGGCCACTGCAAACGAGCAGCTACCTGCTCGACCAGTGTTGTCTTGCCTGTTCCTGTGTGACCGTGGAGGTAGAACGTCTTGTTCATCAACAGTGCCCTTAGTATGCGGCGCAGAGACGATGGCTCGAAGACATAATCAGGGTCGATGATAGGGACATTCTTGTGAGTGGAGTCCCAAGTGAATTTCGGGACTTCGATGTCAAAGCCCTTAGCCCTGATTTTGAACACAGACTTTGCCTTCACCATCTTGTGAGTGCCAGATGGCTCGCCGTCCTCTCCCGTCATGTCTGGGATCACAGCGGGCATTGCAAGAACCGTAGCTTGTGCGGCTTTTGCGGTGGTGAGTTCGTCGATGAGTTTGTTGTGTGCCTCAACGATGGACCCCATTGATTGCAATGACAGGGCATTAGTGACTGCGTCAACTGCGGCCTGCTCATGCACCTTCGGCGCGGCTATCTTCTTGAAGTCGTGATTGGTTGTGGCTTGTTGGGCGCTAACAATATCGTCGCCGTCGACTTCGAAAATATCTGCCACAGCCTTGCGTAAGGTTGCGTCTGCATTTTCGCGGAAGCCTTTTTCCGGGCCACCTTCGCGTGTGTCCATTGCTTCGATCACATTGTCAATCATCCCCGGATCATCGAATAGCGGTTTTAACGTCTCGCCGATTTCTTGATGGTTTCCGTACTCATCGTCGACCAATGCGTCTATGGTGCTGATGATGGTTGAAAGCGTGTAATCTGCTCGCTTGAGTTTGGCATCTTTAGGCTTGTACCCAACTTGCCCGAAGAGTTCGTCGCTTACTACTCGCAATCGTTCCTCGGTACACCCCGATGGACGCCCAAAGACCCAACGCGTCTTAGCCCTGCTGTCCGGTTCGACTTCGATGCCGTATGCGGCGGGGTTTATGATTGCCTCGATGATGTGGTCGACGGTTATCGCCCCGAGAGCAAGGCCCCTGAGAGTTTCCAAGTCTAGGCTGTCCCTCAACCCATGAGTTGTTGGCTTCGGTGAGATCTGGTCCGGGTTCACACCGACCATCGGTGAGTTCTTAAAGGCGTCAGTGATCCTGTGTAAAGGATCGTTTATGTGTGATAGCGTCTGATGTGTGCAATTGAAGCCATTCACGGTTATCTCACCATCTGAGTGGCTTTCGTAGACTATCAGCCAATCACGGCTGACCCACTTTCGCAACAGAGTACGTCTTGTTGTGAAGGAGGGTATTGACAGGATGCCGTCAAGTTCCTGTGCGTATTCTAGGCAGGCTTCGGGCGGCACTCGTCCTTCGTCTGGCCTTTCGATGTTGTCTGTCTTCATGTTGTGTCTCCCTTGTAAGACAACAGGTTGTATAATACACGAGACTGTGTTGCAAGCGTCATCTCGGCGCTCCCAAGCGTGTCATCACCAATTTCTTGATGTTGCCTAACGCTTTTGTCTCGTTCTTCTCCGCAGCGGCGTCGAATATCCGCTTCCATGCCCACGGCTCCCCAATGTACGTGTGGTTTGGGGTCGAGCCGTGAATGCGTGGGTTCTCCTTGGCTTTTGTCATCGCCATGTCCCTTCAGGTGTTGGGTTGTTGTCGAAGAACACGCAGTCGATGACGTCGTAAGTGCCGTCGCTTGAGTATTCCTTCTCGCCGCAACCGACGAGCCACTCGACAATAATGACCATCATTGCGAGGCCGATGATGGCGCAGAGCGCCACCATCGTGATCGTTGATGTCATCTTCCGCCATTTGCTGACGGGCCTAAAGTCTCTCATCGAGTTATCGTGTAATGATCGTAGAGGTCGTCTACCTTGCCATTAGCGGTCAAGGCGTCATTGGCCATCGCCTTCCTGAAGGCTAAGCGGGCACGTCCCGGCTTGCCCTCCAGTTCAGCTTTGCTCGCAATGCCGAGCCAGCGAGTTACGACTGCTTCTATCTGTTCTTGCGTCATGCAGCTTTCTCCTGTGCATGTGGTTGGTATGGAAGAGCAATCATGTGGGTTGAACCACGCTTATGCTCCACTTTCACGAGTACGTACTGGTCACCCAGACGTGTCGGAAGTCCTTGTGCCGAGCCGCCGGGAATCGTGTTAACGAACCTCGCGGCGTCGAACGCGTTGTCGAATAACCCTTGTGATCCTTGGAACTCGGCGACAGCGCAGTAGTCAGCCTCATCCGCAATGATCTCGTAGACGTTGACCCAGTACATGGTCATGCCTTCCTCCTGTGTGTTGTGGTGTTGTCGCGGGACGACATTGTCCCGTGAGGTTGTGTAAGTTGTTGACATGACGTCAAACAGCATATGTGAGGTAGTGTCCAGAGGCGCACGAGGCGGATCTCAAAACGTCTGTGATGTCGTCGATGTGGTGTTGTCATCGCGCAAATCCTCCTCATACGCTAAAAAAACACACGCAAAAAAAAGGGAGCGCGCGCGAGCGCGCCCCCTCATGCGTTACTCCTTCGTCTCGGGCGTGCAAAGCGCGAGGTACATCGTCATCGCGGGCGATTCTCCCGCGAGCGGGTCACGCCCGAGCGCTAGGAGGATTTCCGGGTTGATCGCAGGCGTGACGAGGACCTTGCGTGTGCTGCCGCGTTTCTCGCGAGGCGCGCTGAACGGCGCCTGCGCCTTGTTGGCCGCTTTCGTGTCGATCTGCTTCGCGCCCTCGCGCAATTGGTCGGCCGCGTGAGTGGCCTTCGCAGCGCTCCCCTGAGCGCCCTTCGCGAGCTTGCGGGCTGCGCGGGCGTCGAGGACTGCGATGGCCTCGGGCACGAGTTTCGGGTCGGCCGCGACAGCGGCGTTGATCTCGAGGAGCGTTGCGTTGAACGCCACGCTCCCGTGCGTTGGTTTCGGTGTACGTGTAGGCATGCGATTTTCTCCTCGCGTTTACACGATCCTCGGCAAATCGCCGTGGATTTCTACCCTTGGAAGTTCCTTCGGAACTGCGGGTGCGCGACGTGTAGGGGGGGAGGGTTCACCCCCGCCGATGCCCGCGCGTCGATGATCTACTCCCCTACTTCGCTACCAATCGCAGCATAAAATGAAATTTCAGGCCAAATGCCGGTAAGAAAGCGTTGCATAACATGTAGAAGAGAGTTCGAATGTAAGCCTAGTCATGTAGACAGGATGCAAAATTGCTCTGTATTGTGCAGAAAGCGATACTGGGAGCGCCGTAAGAACGAAAAAGAGGCTCAAAAAGTGGCTAAAGTGGTTGAAAAAGCAGCAGTAAATAGGTTATCTCCCGCTCAATCATCTAAAATACGGGGGCAAATAGCTAATTTTGTACGAAATCAGCTTGATTTGGCCAATGAAGTGATACTTGGGAACATAGAATGGTCCCCAACACAGGCTAGAGTGTTCGCAACCCTACTAAATAAGGTGGTCCCAGACCTTTCAGCCTCATATCACCAGCATGAAATCAACCATAAGGACGTAATTGACCTGTCTAGGGACGAATTAGAGCGTATTGCTGCCGGGATTGAGGTTTCTTACGTGGAGAATAAAAATGCAAGCAAAGAGCAGGCAGCCTGACGGGCTAAAATCGTCCATTACTCCAGACCAATTCGGCAAAGCTATGGCTGAACTGGACCTAAGGGGCGTTCCAAAGCATAGACGCCAAGAAGCAGTGATGGATCAGGTCGCAAAAGTCATGGCTGGCACCATTCACGACAGGACAGTGGCAATAGACCTAACAGCTGCTCGTCTATTAAGACAAAAACGCAATGGATAATAACACTACAAACATGATGAGCCGCGCAGAGGTGGCAAAGTACGTCATTGGGTTGAAGGATGCACAGGCAGGGTTCCTTGGTTTCGTAAAAATGATGTACCCGGAGTGGAGCCTACCTGATTTTCAGTTAGAACTTGTAGACGTCCTCGACAAACTGGAAAAGAACTCTCTCGGCTGTGATAATGTTCTAATAACAATGCCCCCTCGTCATGCAAAGTCTACTTTCGGGACAATATTATTCCCAAGCTGGTTTATGGGGAGAGATCCAAAGCGACAGGTTATGTCTTCAAGCTACAATAGCCAGCTTGCAATGGATTTTGGCAGACAAATCAGGTCAATTGTTGAAGACAAAAAGATCAGTCAAGTTTTCCCGTCTTTCGTCCTATCCCAAGACAGTAGGGCAGCAGACGTATGGCGTACAGATGTAGGTGGAACATATTATGGTGTCGGTGTTGGTGGCACCACGTCAGGTCGTCCTGCCAATCTTCTGATTGTTGATGATCCAATCAAGTCTAGGGAAGACGCTGAGTCTATGACTCAGCGAAACAAGACGTGGAACTACTACACGTCTGCACTAGCAACTCGTCTACAGCCTCTGCCGGATGGCACCCCACCGAAACAAATTATAATCCTGACCAGATGGCATCCTGATGATCTTGCTGGTCGTTTGATGCAAACAGCAGATTGGGGAGAAGGAAGATGGAAGCATATTAATTTCCCGGCTGTGGGTGTATCAAAGGGGAAGAAGATTTCCAAGGTAGATTTGCCAGAGGGCCATCCTCAGAAGATGGAACCCGGTTCTCTCCATAAAGTAACTGCCAGCAAGAGACATATATATGAGGAGGAGGAACACGCTTTATGGCCTGAGAGATTCCCCCTTGAAGATTTAAAAAGAAGAGAGCGACTTAACAAAAGGGAATTTGCAAGCCTGTATCAACAGCGCCCATATATAGAGGGCGGAAATTTAATCAAGTCAGAATGGTGGAGATTCTACCCGGAAGATTTGAAGCCGGAAAATTTTATGTCTGTAGTCATCGGAGTTGATACAGCCTTCAAGAAAACAGAGACATCAGACTACTCCGCCTTTGTAATAGGCGGTCTGGACAGAAATGGCGACATCTACATTATTGATGTCATGCGTGGCAAATGGGATTTCCCAGAACTGAAGCAGCGTCTTATCCAATTAAACAACAGGTGGAGGGGCAAGGCCCTGCGCGCAATCTACGTTGAAGACAAGGCAAGTGGGCAGTCTGTTGTCCAAGAACTAAAGCGCCAGAGCGGCATGTCTATAATCCCCTACAAGGTCGTCCACGATAAAGTCAGTCGTGTAAGTGCTATCCTTCCTCTCATACAAGGGGGCAGAGTTTTTCTCCCAGAGAATGCCAAGTGGATAGACGACTTCATGGACGAGACTGTGACATTCCCGAACGGCATGTACGACGACCAAGTAGACGCAATGACAATAACCATAGATGTTCTCTCCCGAACATCCATGAGTCCTGAGATGTTTGAGATGATGACAGACACATCACAGTCTCTTAATTCCCTACATGACTCTCTTGGAAGTTCTCTACGGGAGAGGGTGAACAAAGATATCCCAAAATTTAGTGGCTGGGGAATCTAGCGGGACGACCTCCTAAATTGTAAAGGGTAGAAATAACGCATGGCCAACAAAAAGAAAACAACGTACACCGGAAGCGGATATCAAAGCCCGCCAACGGATGGCGTTATTGCTGATTTGTCTGAGTTTGCAGAGAAAATCGTAGGCTATGAAGACATAGCTGATCTTCTATCAGAAGAGCAAGAAAGACGGATCGTTGACTATGTGAAGTCAATGGTAGATATGTCTTACTTTAAAATCAAAGGGCGTTATTCCCATTGGAAAGAGGCGGATAGAGCGCATGATGTCTATGTTCCCCCTGATACTACAGAGTTCCGCGAAAAGGCTGTTATTGCTGATACGAGGGCTATTGCGGATACTGTGCTTACCTATCTCATGGCTGCTTTGGGTGGCCGTAATCCTATGTTCCAGCTTGAGGGTCTTAATAGGGAAAGCAGAGACGCGGCTCTCATCCTTGAGAGGGTTCTTCATCAACAAATGAGACGCTCGGCGGGCGAAGCCCGCCTAGCGCAAATGCTATTGGACAGTGTCAGATACGGCTTTGCTCCAACCAAGATGATTTGGGACAGCGCTACTAACCAAAACAAAATTATAAATTTTGATCCACGTCGCTGTTTCCCCGACCCACGAGTTAACTGGGGCGACTGGGAGGACATGCAGTACATCGTCTTCTCAGACTTCATGTCCTACAACGCCCTTACTTTCAGTAATTTATATCCGAAACTAAAGGAACGACCTGAACTTCAACATAGAACATCGCCGCCAAAAGCTGCGTGGGAGGGACATAGATTTCATGCAGAAGAAGGAAAGGGACTGTCCATCGACCCAGCACAGCCCCACCAGCGAGGCCAAGGTGCCCACGCCTACTTCACTCTTGGCGATGCCCGTATTGTCGACGAGGCTTGGGTCCGCCTGTCTGGCCATGAAATTAATATCCCAACGATTGACCAAATCTGGTTAATCATATCCATCTTAGACGAAGATGTTGTAATCAGATTCCAGTTGAATCCGTACGGCCAGCAATTCCCGATTGTTATCGGCGGCCTGTACCAAGACTCCCACAAGACGTACGGCCAATCTCTTTATGACATAATGATGCCGATGCACGATATTGCGACATACCTTATGCGCTCGCGTATCGACAATATTTCAGCGGCATTAAACAACCTGATTTTTGTTGATCCGACTCAGGTTTCCATTCCTGATCTTATCGACAGGAATCCGTGGGGTGTTGTACGAACGCTCCCCGGAGTTAAGCCGGGTGACGGTGTTTTCATTGCCGAAATCCCAGATGTAACCAGAGGTCACTTCAATGATATTGCTGCAATGTCTGAACTGAAACAGCGAGTATCAGCAGCTTCAGACGCTCAGCAGGGCATTCCTACTCCAGATGTAAGAACAGCAACAGAAATAGCAAGACTTACTCAGCTGGGTTCACAGCGTCTTGGAGTGCTTGCCCGAATTATGTCAGCGACCACAGTAAGGCCGCTCGTGCGAATGATGGTTGGTAACATTCAGGATGCATTGACAATGAAAGGATCTATAAAACTGGATCAATATACCACACCTACGCAATTGATGCCAAAATCAAAAGAAGGCTATCTGGATTATGATGTGTCTAAGGATCTGCAAGGAGAAATAGACTACCTAGTAATTGATGGCACTCTCCCGATTGAACCGACCCGTAATGCAGAGACATGGATGAATATGCTTCAGATTATGAACCAGACCGGGCTTAACATGGAATACAAAGCTGGCCTGATAGCAGAGGAAGCAATACGTGCTATGGGTATTACAGACTTGGACCGCTTCCGAATCTCAGACGAAGAGCGACAAATGGGAGAGTCCCCAAGTCAGAAAGTAGCCATGATGGAGAAAATGCGTGGTGCGTCGGTACGCCCAGCTGCAGAAGTAGACAATGAAGTTCAAAAGGGCAACCTGATACCAATGGGAGAAGCGGCATGAGTGCAACTGTAAAGGCGGCACTTCGCCCGGAGATTGATCAGCGCACAGCAGATTACGTCGACGCTGCTTGCGCGGTGGTAGATACAGAGTGTGTTGTCCGAACAGACAACTGCTGCTCGCGTATAAATTTACTCGAGCAGGAGATAGCCAAATTAAAGCTGTCAGTAGCAGAAGCAAAAGCAATTGCTGCCGATAAACCGGACGACAGATATGCTTTAACTAAAGTAAAACTCATTAGAATGATGAAAGAAATGGGTTACTACGACGATGGCTGAAACCAGACCAACAGGCGAACAACTAAGATTTGTTTCCTCCAAGACAGGGGAGTGGATCTTAGACACATATATGGAGGCAATGGAGATTGGGGACCGCACAGTCTACGATCTTCTGGGAGACTTGTTCGACCCGGCTGCTTCCGGGGCTTTCCGCTCAGACAACTTTGAATTCAGGCTCGACCCCGCCACTGATAAATTCCAAGTTCGTGTCGGCCAGTTTGCTGGGCCATCTACCGGCTGGACAGACGTCACCTATCTATTCGGTCAGCGTGGTGTCTTCAACAGTAGCAACACATACCAGAATTTCGATATAGTCACTGTAGCTGCCAAAGACGTCTACATTGTCACCGGCCTTTCTGCCGGTGCAACCTACGCAAATGAAGCAGCCTTTATTGCCAGTTCCAACACGACAAAAATTGTAGACGTATCCGAGGCCAAGGACTGGGCGAGCAAGACGGACGGCCAAATATCCTCCACAGATTACTCAGCCAAAGCATACGCAATCGGTGGCACAGGTGTCACAACAACATCTGGCAAGGGAGCCGCAAAGGAATGGGCTACAACAACTGGTGCAGCAGTTGATACCTCAGAATACAGCGCGAAAGAATACGCTATTGGCACTGCGGCCACCACTGGTGGCAGTGCTAAATCTTGGTCGCAGGATACTGACCAAGTAAACGGCGCAGGAACTAACGACCGCTCTGCTAAAAATTGGGCGCAAGGCTCGTCGATGACAGGAGCGACACTTGGTGGGTCTGCTAAAGATTGGGCGCAGACAACTGGCGCTACTGTAGACGGCACAAATTACGCCGCAAAGGAATGGGCGTTAGGTACGACGGTTGGCGATGGGTCTGCAAAGGATTGGGCGACACAGGCTGAAGATTCAGCCGTAGATGGATCAGGTTATTCATCACTCCATCATGCTGCAAAAAGTGCCGCTAGTGCTACTGCTGCCGCATCAAGTTCCGGCACCGCTGCTACTCAAGCCACAAATTCTTCTACTTCAGCTACAGCATCGGCTGCCAGCGCAACCGCAAGCGCGACATCGGCAGCTGCATCAGACACAGCAAAAACCGCATCCGAGACAGCCAAGACCGCAGCTGAAACAGCGCAGACAGCAGCGGAGACTGCGAAGACTGCGGCTGAAGCAGCGCTTGATAATTTCGATGACACTTTCTTGGGCGCGAAAAGCTCTGACCCAACATTAGACAACGATGGAGATGCCCTCACCGCCGGAGACATGTACTTCAATACAACCGTCAATAACCTCAAGGTGTACAACGGCTCAGCTTGGCAAGTCGCCGCTCTATCTTCGGCCACCGTTGTCGAGAAGAATACCGGCACTGGCGCGGCGTATATGCCTGCCGGGACCACGGCCCAGCGCCCGACAGGTGTCAGCGGATACCTAAGATTCAATGCAAGTCTGGGGCAATTCGAAGGTTATGGCGCTTCGTCTTGGGGGTCCATAGGCGGCGCCGGATATTTTATTGGCTCTGGCACTACTCACGGCGATCTTCAAAACGGGAAAAAAGATCTATTCAGAGTCAACAACACTAACATGGATGTCAGCACTACAATTGAAACTTCCACGAATGCAAGTGTAGCAGGCCCGTTAGACGTGGATTCTGGTGTGGTTCTGGACTGTCAAGGAACCTGTGTGATTATCTAATCGGAGAGCAAGATGTCAACATTACGAGCAGATTTGGTTCAGGCTTCGACCGGCACTGACACCGCACTGAAGTTAAAAGGCAAGGGAAACCAAAAGGTTAAAATAGGTGACGCCGAAATATCCTTTCCAGATGTCGACGGCACTGTAGGTCAAGCGCTTGTCACAGATGCAAACGGCAATCTATCGTTCGCTGCTGCTGGCGTAGCTTCTCCAGTTAGCACTCCAGATGGCGGGACAGGGCTGACGGCCGCGGGCGCGGTCGGGAATCTTTTGACGTCTAACGGAACAATCTGGACGTCTGCCGTCCCGGCACCGGGGGGAGCGGGATATTTCCAAGGCAACAACGGCATAACGGGGGACAGCACAAATGGCTTAGCGGATATTTTTCGCGTGAACTCAGGCACACTAACAGTTAGCACTACAATCGCAGCAAGCACAAATGCAAGCTGTACCGGGCCTTTTGGGGTAGACCCCTCAGTGACGCTTTCTGTCGCAGGTGTGCTGGCAATAATATAGGAGAAGTAAATTGTCTACTTTAAAAGCTGATAATGTCACTGCCCGGACTACCAATAGCACACTTACATTATCGGGAGCAGGGACGGGCGGTGTCGCAGTATCGAGCGCAACAACATTTGCTGGGGCTGTGGACGCGGGCGACAATACTTTTCAGCAAGTAAATTTACTGGACTACGGTGAAGTTACCAACGCAATCGGCTCGGTAGGCGGCGGCACTCAAGACATAGATCTAAAACTTGGTAACAGCGTAAGTGCGACGATAGACACAAGCACAACCACCTTTACATTTTCGAACCCCACAGGGGCAGATGAGCTTTGTGGGTTCTCTCTTATCCTGACGAACGCGGGATCACAAACAATAAACTGGCCAGCGGGAACACGTTGGCCGGGGGGAACGGCGCCGACACTCACAGCAGCGGGAATAGACTTGCTGGTTTTTGTAACCCACGATGCCGGGACTGTCTGGCATGGCATGGCTTCCAGCCTTGATTCTAGTTAGGAACGATCATTGACTAGCTATAAAAAGGGAATGATGGCTGCTGCTGGTAACTCTGGTCCTCCAGATTATGTAGGGGAGCCTCATTCCAGTTTTCTGGGGGGGTGGTTTAGGGCAGATGAGGTAGTTGAATCGGCAGGCGATATTTCGCAGTGGACTGATAAGAGTGGAAACGGGAGACACCGTGTTCCACAAGATACTAATTATAAGCCAACACTAAATGCCTCAGATTCTAATTTTAATGACCACCCCAGTATTACGTTCCCGAATACCGGCAGCTTTAATTTTAAATTCGCCTCAGGCCCTTTCACTACCTCAGCGCCGTGGAGCAAGGAGTTCTTTGGCGGAAATTACGATACTGCAATGATATTCGTGGTTTTCAGGACTGCCACAACAGGTAATAACTATTCTTATGCAGAGATATGGGGAGGTCAGCAGGGGTATTACTGGGTTGGTCCGGGTAGCGCAACGCACATGTCTTTTGGTAACAATACACTACAGCAATCCGGTCATGTAGTAGGCACGACATATTCGACCCTTGTGTATCGAAATAATTCCACAGGAATCACGACAATGGAAACAACGGGGCTGACTACGGTTTCACAGAGTCTTTCTTGGAATACTGGAGATCAGAATCAGTCTCCTTTAATCGGTGGCTCTCAGTATCCCGGTCAGTATTTCAGGGGCGAAATAGCAGAGGTTCTTCTCTATTCCGCTAACACTGATCCCATACGAACCCAAACGAAAAATTACATTGCTAATTCTTATGGCTTAACATGGTAGGGGAAAATTAAATGTATGCCCAGATCGAAAACGGCCAAGTAAGTAATATTGGCCCGCTGCCTAAATCATGGCGCAACATCAGTGGCTTGCACCTTGCCACTGATGAAGAGTTAAAGCGATGGGGATGGCTTCCTGTTGTTGTAACTGAGACTATCTCTGCACCGGGGCAAACAAGAGACACGGACCAAATTAACATCGAAGAAGACCGTGTAGTCATTGTGCAGCGTGTTCGTCCCAAAACTCCTGAGGAAATTACTACTGATTGGCGTGATTTAAGGACGACAAGGGACCATGAATTACATCAAAGTGACTGGACGCAGGCTAATGACAGCCCACTCTCAAATGTAGAAAAAGAAGAGTGGGCGGCTTGGCGAAGAGCTTTGAGAGATTTACCTTCAGCTACGGCCCAACCAGATAATCCGGTTTGGCCCGAAAAGCCGGGGTCATAAAGGAGTAGAGCCATTGTCGAAAATTCTAGTTGATGAAATAACTCCATTATCTGGGACAAATACTGATCTGATTGTCAGTGGAAAAGGCACCGGCGTTCCCAATTTAAGCGCTAATTTTAAAGTTGGTGGCACAGCTGGTGTCCCTCTAACGTCTATTAGAGGAGGGGGAACATCCGGGCAAGTTATTACGTCTACAGGTGCATCAACTCCCCCGACATTTCAGGCGGCTGCGGGTGGCGCAACCACTCTTATACAAACCATCGAGCCATCAGGCGCGTCTACTACAAATATGAATTTCACAGGTTTCGATTCATCCTTGTATGACCATTATGAATTTGCCCTGACGAATGTCCAGCCAAGCGGATCAGGCCCGGGCAATGAGCAAAGATTTAGATTTCTTAGCAGCAGCGATGGCGGTTCGACCTATGACACAGGGACACAAAACTACGGGAAACACAAATATTACCACCCCACCAGCGCTAGGGGATTTCAACAGGGGTACAACGACGAAAGTTATGTAGAGTGGTTTGGTGGCTTTACAACTACACATACCGGCACAAACTCTGGGTTTAGTGGCTATGTTAGAGTCTGGGGAGCGGGTGATGCAAATACCTTTACTATGTTTGATTGGAAAATGACTGCTCAGACCAGTGCTGGCAACCGTTATCTAGGAGGGGGTGAGTACCATAGGCTTGATTTGGATGTAGTAGACGCTGTTCGATTCTACTGGAACGGGCAGAATTTTGCTGCTGGTGGGAGTATTAGAATGTATGGCTGGAAAAAGGCATAGGTGAAGTATGACACGATATCACAATACTGATGGGGTGCAGATAGCTTTCACCCCGGCAGAGGAAGCGGCCTACGAAGCTGATATAGAGGCGTCAAAGGCAGCGGCTCCTGCTCTTAGGGCAGCGGAAGCAATCGCGCAAAGGCGAGCTGCATACGTAAGCGAGTCAGATCCCTTATTTTTTCAGGAAAATGCTGGTGAAATTCCTGCCGGTACACATGCCGAGAAAAGGTTAGAGATTAAAACCAGATTTCCAAAGGATTAGGACATGTCGACCCTGAGAGCAAATATCGTAGAAGCGAGTACAGATGACACCAATCTGGAAATCAGGGGACGTGGAACGGGGAGAGTGAAAATAGGGATAAGCAACCTACTCTTTCCTAATGGAGATGGGGCAGATGGACAAGGACTTGTGACAGACGGGTCGGCAAATCTCGTCTTCAGAAATATTGCGACCATAGACGATGCCACAGCAATGGCCATTGCGCTAGGATAATTGGATGACAAGCACAATTCAAGGCGCGGGGACAGGAGTCCCTAATCTGGCCGCTGAAATTAAAATGAGATTCCCGAAGGGGGCCTAGCCAATGGCGAATACTTTCAAACTAAAAACCGGGGCTAGTGTAGGAACTTCCCTTGAGACAGTCTACACAGTACCAGCGGCGACAACCGCAGTTATGATTGGCGCCATGATGGCAAATAAATCTGCGTCTGCAATTACCGTAGACGTACAGATTGTCACCGCGTCTAGCGCAGGCGAGAACGCGGACGACGTCTACATAATCAAAAGTGTATCTATTCCTACTGGCGGGACGCTTGAAGCTATTGAGGGGAAAGTAGTGCTTGAGACAGGAGACATCGTAAAAGCGCTTGCGTCTGTCACCGCTGCGCTTGACGTAGCTTTGAGCGTGATGGAGATTACTTAATGGGGTATATAGGCAATGCCAAGGTCGTTAACAATATACACCATGCTTTCAGGGTCGTTAGCGGCAACCTACTTTGGTACAAGGGCAACGATCTGGCATACGATATTACAGATGATCTCCGCGCAGGCGCGGCTGCTTCTGGGTTCGATCCTTATGACATGGTCATCGTTGGATCTCCCAATCAGACGTATTCAATAGACAGTAACGGCGACTTAGTAGTTACTTACTAAGGAAAGGAACAAGAGATGACTACTATCAATTTAGGCAGAGTCAGAACAGTTTGGAAAGGGGCATGGGCCGCGACTACTGCTTACGTTGTAGACGACATGGTTCAGAACGGTGGCAGCACATATATGTGCATCCTCGCTCATACATCTGGTGGCGCCTTCGCCACCGGATCAAATTGGGAATTGATGTCAGCCGGAGGCACAGACGGAATAGATGGAACAGATGTCGGGACAGGCACAGCCGGGCAAACTTTAGCAACTGCTGCTGGTGGCTCTACTCTTGAATGGGTAGACGCAGCAGAGGGCGGAGGATTGAAATCTGTTCAAGCATTTACTTCAAGTGGAACTTGGACAAGACCGGCTGGTGTTTCAACAGTCAGGGTCCAATTAGTGGGTTCTGGCGCACATGGATCAAATGGACAAAGAGGTGGTGGGGCAGGAGGTTACGCAGAAAAGATTTGCGATGTTAGCTTACTTCCCTCAGTTACGGTCACTGTTGGCTCACCAAACGGGAATACATCCTCCTTCGGGAGTTACGTCTCGGCAACTGGTGGATACACCGCTGGTAGTGTCCAATCCAATCGTGGTGGATTTGGAGGGGATGGTACTGGAGGCGATATTAATATCGTAGGAGGCGGCGGGGGTTCCGCCGTCAACAGTATGTCTGCGACAGGCGGTTCTAGTTATTTTGGTGGGTGTACTCCGGGAAGTCCCGACACCACTGACGCCACCTTGCATACTTATATCGCTTATGGGGCCGGTGGCATGGGTGTGTACAACGGCTATACGCAAGGCTCAGCTACGAAGCCCGGTCTTGTAATCATCTGGGAATACGCGTAGGAGATAGCCATGAAGCACGTTCTTGTAGACACTTTACGAAACCATCGTGTTGCACAGGTGGTGGATACCATCGAGGAGCGGTTTGAGGTTCATCCAAGCCTAGAATGGCACGAGTGCAGTGATGACACTGTAGAACGCGGTGCTTGGAATCGTAACCCTGACGATGGTAGTTTTACTAATCAGAGAGCTGCCCATGATGCAACACCCGAAGGGCAACGAGAGACCATGAAATTTGAACGCCAACTTGCTTACGGTCCTTTTGGCGATCAGCTTGACGCTATCTATCGTGACATGCGTGATGGGACTACGACATTCATCGATCACATTGATAAAGTAAAATCAGACATTCCTAAAGTTGCTGCGGTTGATCCAATAGATAAAGATAGAATTTTAGATCCTGATTAAGTGTTAGACTGTAATAAAAAGTTCTCTATCCCTCATTGGGATAGTTATACAGAAGACGACCTATTCTATAATTTATTTAAGAATTCAAAGCAGGAATACAAAGACGAAGTACGCGATATATATTTCGGCGCAGAATTCGTCTACGAACACGACGGCCAGCAAAAAACATACGGCGAAGTTATGGGAGTCACTGCGTCTCCCAAGCAAGTAGACAATCTCTTTAAAATACAAGACGAATTTGGTGTAGAGATATCTCTGACATTAAATTCTATGGATATGGGGAAGGAGCTAGCCTCTGACCTTAATGTCATAAAACAAATGCTGAGTTATATAAAACAGTATTATAAAAGAGGTTTAAGAATTTGCACTATTAGTTCGGCCCATCTAATGAGAACGGGGGCTTTGCAGGCAGAATTCCCTGAAATGAATTGGAAGAATACAGTAAACCATTTAGTGAAAACAACGCAGGAAGTATATGATTACGCTGCCTTAGGCTACAACACTATACTTTTAGATCGCTCCCTTAACAGAGATATTGATCTACTGACTGAAATTCGCACGGCAACTAAGAATCTAAATATAGAAACATCGCTTCTTGCGTCTGAGTCATGTATGCCAAGCTGTCCCTTCAAACAAGAGCATGACATATGGCAGGCGCCCCTCTCCAAGACAAATTCCAATTACTGGCAAACCTTCCCCACGACTTGCGCTCACTGGAGATGGCCTCATTCGGAACAGCTGCCTAGACTGGGTGTTAATATATCAATGGCTACCAGAGAAATTGTGGATAGCTTCTTCGATAATGTGGATGTTTTTAAATTCAGCGGTAGATTGGGGCAGAATCAAGGTGTCGATCCAAATGGCAGAATGTGCTGGTCAGGTTTTGAGAGGGGTGGAGAAAAGATAGACTTAGAAAGCGGGTTGTTGTTGCGCTCACTTGAATACGCAGATTCCTTTACGGAAATATATAATAAAAAATTATCTCCATATTTAGTGGATAGGTGGGCAATTCAAGGGTGGACTAATTTATCCCATACTCAGCAACATAGTGAAGACGAACTTAACTCTATATGGCATACAAAAAAGGGCCGTAGTCTAAGTAAAATACTCTCTACCTGTAAAAATAGATGTTGGGATTGCCATGCCTGCGAGAAAGTATTTGGAGTCAAATCCTTTGATTCCGTACTGCAATTATGATGGACGACAGGGATAAATAACCTGAACTAAAATCTTCACATGGACAATAAAGTAATCCATCTAACTGACGAAGGTCTTCGAAAATTAGTCGAAGAGGCGACCGCTAAAGGTGCTAGAGCCGCACTAAAGGAAATAGGATTGTCAGATAAAAATGCCGGTCAAGACGTGCGAGAGCTTCGTAATTTACTTGATGCATGGAGGGGGGCAAAAAAAACGATGGGCCAGACAGTTGTTCGTATGATTACAACAGCAATACTGGTAATATTAGCAGTAGGCGTTTATGCAAAACTTGGAGTTGATAAATGAAAAAGGTTAATCTCACGGAGATGACGGTACGCGTTCCCACGGAAAAGGGGAAAGAACCAGCATTCAAGCCGGTAATTGCTGGGAAAGCAATTGTAAGACGTGGTAAAAAGCAACCAAGACGTTGACTCCAAAGGCTGCGCTTGGGGCGCTAGACCAGCTTGAGAAGAACCGCGGCTGGCACTATATCAAAGTCGTTATGGACGAAGAAGTCGTTAAGCTGGCAATGTCCATTGCTGAAACTTCCGATATGACGTTAGATCAGATTAACTTTCGGCGGGGAGCTATCTTCGCCGCGAAACAATTACTGGATTTACCTTCTCGTCTTAGGGTAAAGCTAGAGAATGAAATTGCCTTGTCCGGCGAGGACGACAAGATTAAATCAAATATTCAAGATGTAATTCACACTGATTCTTAATCCCCGCTACGGCCGGGAAGGAGATAAAAATGGCTTTAGACCCAAGAGATATGGCATCAACAGTAGACAGGATTTCCGGCAATCAGCTGGGATTACCACCAGCAGCCGCACCAGCGCAGGGAGCAGTCCCGCCCGTGGTGCCGCCAGCAGCCGCTATGCCGCCTCCGCCACCGCCTGCTCCACAGGAAACAGCCCCGGCGAGGGAAACTGCCCAAGACACCGCAGCCAAGCAGGGGTCACCTGAGACTGAGGCTGACAACGCGCAGAAAGAGGCAATTGAATATAGGGCTATCAAAGTTGATGGGCGTGATTACACGGAGCAGCAATTAAAAGGGACATTGGATCGTTATGGTGCCTTAAATCATCAGAACGCCGTAATGAAGCCGATTGCTAAAGTGCTTGAAGGGTACATGAGACAGAACCCTGAGATGACTATCGACCAAACAGCAGAAGCCCTTTCCAAGGCTTTTCAATCTAACCCCACCTTTGGCAATACTGAACAAAAGGTGCCTCAGGACCCGTCAAGAGACGAAACCCCACAAAAATCAAATCAGGATGTTGGTTCTGCATTAAAGGATTGGGCTGAGAGAAATGCGTTAGACGAATTGCCATCTGGGGTCGAAGAGCTTCTTAGTGTCAATGGCAATATGAATAGCGTTAATTCAAGAATGGATCGTATTGAGGGAGCCTTACAGCAAATTATACCTCAGGTCGCAGGTGCAGCCGATGCCATGAAGGCACAGGGCGCAAATGTGGCTGGCACCGCTGATGCAAATAGACGCCAATCAATCGCCAATAATATTGACCGCGCACAACAGGCGCTCAATATCCCCGGTGAAGCTGCCCCCCAGTTTGAAACTTGGATGGGGCAGATGGGACTAACACTGGATGATTTTGTAGACGCAGATCAAGCGCTACAATTCATGCAGGCGTTTGACCGGGATATCAAAGGACAGAATTACGATAGCCTCAGGGCAATGACTGAAAAACGTCTTGCATACACTGGTGGTCTTGGTAGCACCCCGACAGCACAACAGGGTGCAGCAGAGTCACCGGAAGATGCAAGATTCGCAGATATATCCTCTAAGATTATGCAGTCTAAAGGCATCTCTTAATAAGGACGACGGGAAAATTAGTTTTCCCTAGTATGTGACTGTCCGCGCCAAGGCTCGGTCAGATTTGAATTCTCGCTACGGCCAGAATTTATAGCCGCTACGATGCTATAGCGATGGTCATTCCGCTAATGCTCAAGCGACCCTATTGTCCATTTCAGCCAGAAAAGGAGTACATCTCATGGCTGCTGTCCAAGGACTTCGGGGAACTGGCGAGTTTTCGGTAGATTTTCGCCCGAAGAATTACAGAGAGTTATTCACTCTCTTAGAGCCGAATGGCAATGCGCCTCTGAACGCGCTCTTGGCTATGGGTTCGTCTGAAAGCACAGATGATCCAGAGTACAAGAACTTCAGGGACGAATTACCTGATCGGAAGATGAAAATTAACAACAGCGGTGGCTACAATGCCAGTGCCACAACGGTTGTAATCGACGCTGCTGATGACAATAAGTATGCCATCACAGGGGCGATTGTAGTTAATAGTAATACCGGCGAGGTAATGCATGTTACCGCCGATACTACTACCACTAACCTTGTAGTAACCCGGAATGTCGGCGGTACTACCTTCACTATTACCGATAACGATGATCTGTTTGTAGCAGGCTTCGCGGCAGCTGAAGGGGCATCTACGCCGACTGCGATTACATTCGACGCCACAGTGGCATCGAATTACACGCAGATTTTCCGTACTGCGTTCAGTGTCTCAAACACCTTGCGCTCGACTTACCTCCGCACTGGAGATAAAGAAGACGAGGCCATGACCAAAGCGTTGAAGCTCCACATGAGCGACATCGAAAGGGCCATGTTCTTTGGCAAGAAACACGAGGCTTCAGGTTCGACTGCCCAGCCGACTCGTTATACAGGTGGTCTTACTACTCAATTGAGCAATGTCATTGATTGCGATAGCGATATTGATGGCGATGGTTCAATGTCTGAGACGCAATTTGATGAGCAGTTGATAAGCACAGTCTTTAAATTTGGTAGCACCCAGAAGATTGCGTTTGTCGGCGAGACTATAGCCCATCATCTTCAGGAATTCGGTAAGAACCGATGGTCACCGACGTCGATAGAAGGCTCTTATGGAGTCAACTTCACTCGGTATCAGACGTTTGCTGGCGACTTGCTAGTGCATTTGCACCCGCAATTCCGTCAGATTCCGAATATGAAGCAGTCTGTGGTAATTATAGATTTTCCATATATTTCCTATCGCTACCTCCAAGGTCGTGATACGACACTTCTGGAAAATCGTCAGTCACCCGGTGCAGATAGTGTGACCCATGAGTACCTTACCGAATGCGGTTTGGAGCTTATCCAAGACAAGGTTCACAGCTATATTAAGAATTGGGCGACCAACACCTAACAGGGACGACCAACTTGGTTATTCCTATTTAGATTGGGGGGCTTACATGCCCCCCAATTGACATGGAGACGGATATGAAAATTGAGGAAGACGTAATCGAAACAACAGAACTCCCTGCTCCAGCAGAAGTTACTTATCGTCATTACGAAAGCAGGGAAAAAGAACCGGCGATGTTTGATTGCGCGGGGATTCGTCCGACTCGGAATTTCTCTAGCGGCAGGCTTGAATGGGAAGTAGAAGATGAGGATGCAGCAAGATTTGAGCGTCATCATTTCCTCACCATTGGACGTATTGTTAGGAAATACTAATGGCTACAACATACTATCTCTCCACAGGAGAAGTCTGGACTGGCCCTTACCACACATATGATGGCCACACACAGACTGGCGCCACACACACATCCGACAGCCGTGTTCTTTCTAAGACGGACCCCGGAGAATCAACGCAGAATCCCCACATAAGGCAGGGCCATTCTCCCCTTGAGACTCTGGCCTTGCAGGCTTTACGCCAGTTTGGGGACTTTAGTCCCGGCACCACAGATGGTGCCGTTCTCAGCATGTTCATTGAATTCGCTAACTATATTGTAGACGACATACGTCAGCACACATATTACACCGGATACCCGGTTTTGGATTACTACGAGTCAATCCATGACGCGCGCCCAATTAATGACAGCATTATCAGGTGTGGCCTTTTGTATCATTACGCAATTCAACAGGGGTCTGACAAGATGCAGATCTATTCTCCGATGTACCACCAGCAACTAAATCGACATCTCTGGAATGAATTAAATGGTAATACAAAAATTCGTCTTAGGATCGTGGACGACGGCACAAACAAAAGGAACTTCAGCGACAAGACAAGCACATACAACGGACTGGCATACGAAAAATCTGCGAGTAGCTAATGGCAAGTACGCCTAAATCTCCGCATGGTGTTAAAACCACGATTGTCGCCTATGAGAATTTTCAAGGGCTTGATTCGTCTAGGGATTTAACAAGCCAAGACATAAAAGCAGAGCAACCTCTAAGTACCCTAGAGAACGCTTTTTGTGATTGGCGAGGCCAGATTGTCAGAGATCCAAGCGCATCGTATAGAAGTGGTGACTACAAAGTAATCCACGTCAGGCATTTCGGAATGGGGGAGGTGTCTTGGGCTGAAAGAACCGGGTCAGGCATTACCTTTAATTCAGACAGAGATCATTCTTTGGTCGACGCCTATCCAATAAATGCCTGTGTAAGCAGCACAGTTTTCAATCAGAATGTCCACTTCTTTGCCCGCGCCCTCACGTCTTACAGATATGATGGCATTTCATGGCAGGCAAATGAATCTCCGGCCTTAAACAAACTCAACCCGGCATTGGGTGTTCCTGTTCAAAGGAGGCTGGCTGTAGCTGGTATCCCCGGCAGGGAGACTCAGGTTCACTTTAGCAGGGTAGACCAATCAGAGATTTTCCCAGACGACGAAGACAATACCAGCACCGACGTCTTGAGGGCGGGTTATATAGACATAGCAAATCAGCTAGGAACAGCTGACCAAATTACCGGCATTTCACCGTTTGAGCAAAACAGAGTCATAATCTTCACGTCTGACAGGGCGCTAATGTACCAGATAGACCCTGATATCACCCTCTGGACAATTGACGAACGCACAACAATCAACATCGGCTGTAGCAGTCATAACACGATAGTTCAGGCCGGGACCGATGTGATTTTCTGCTCAAGGTCAGGCGTACATTCAATTCGCAGGAGCCAAGACAACGGAATTCTGGTGTTCAGTGTCTCTATGTCAGACAAGGTAGATCTTCTCTACCGTGAGTATTTCAATTCCGTCATAGACCCAGAGACAATTACAGCCGTGTGGGATCAGGATACTGCCCAATACCATATTTTCTTCCCCCAACCGGGAGACGAAATATCCAAGAGACTTACATTAAGTACCAACCCCGAAGGCGCTGACCCTCAACCAAAATGGTCATCAGGAGATTTTCTGAATGCTCGTTGCGGGTCGTTTCTGGGCGGAGAGCTTGTTGTCGGAACTCCGGGTGGCAATTACACGGTCCATAGAGTTGAGTCTGTTCTAGGATACACACCTGATGTAGACATAGTTACCCCCATGCTGTGGCATGGGGACTTCAACCATATCAAGCAGACTCATTCGGTTGTTTTGCAGGTGTCTGGAACTGGCATCATTGATCTGACTGCCGTAGACGAGACCGGCAGAGAACTTGGTGCTTTGAATTTTGAGGTTGATGACACGGACGACAACCGTTTCATTGATGTGCCACTTTCACACCAGTATGAACGAAAGTGGGAAACTAGGTACAGGGGCGCTCAGTATCGCCTGAAAATTTCAGGTGGTTCAGGAGTGTTTAGAATCATGGGCTTCGCTGTTGTTTTGAAGGAATAGGTGATGGCAAGATTACGACAACAGAATCCACAGAACTACGGCAGTTCCGGCAACATTAACGCCGAATTTGAAAATGTCGTCCGCTATCTTAATGCCAGCGAACTGGGCGATAAGACGGTTGGTGAATTGCTGGCTATCTTATTTGATTCTACAGGCACCTTCGTAGGGCCGATAGAAATAAGAAACGATAGCTCAGAGGGCCTACAGTACAGAGTCGGGGCATATGCCGATGATGATACTGGATGGATTACCCTTGCTTCGCTTGCATCATTAAAGGGTGCAGATGGTACTGTAGTGGGTGAAATAGGGGCACCTATTTTCCATACACGCCAAGATGTTGCAGCAACCTCTGCCCAAACAGTTTTCGATTACGCTCACGTCTCTACCGATAGCTTGCTCGTATGGGTAGATGGAGTTTTAAAACAAGAAGGTGGGTCTAACGACTATACATCAAGCCCCACCGCTGGCTCGACAAGTACAGGCGCAGTTACTTTCAACTCAGGTCTGACCACAGGCCAAGTTGTTACCATTGTCAAAGTCAGAACTACATCAATCACAGGATTCACACGAACTGACACTCTTACTACTGGCGCAGGCCAGCTGAATTTCCCGTTTACTTTTGACGAAGATACGAAACTTCTGGTTTACAAGAACGGCCTCCTTCAAAGAGAGGGCGGCACCAATGACTACACTCTGATCCCGGCGTCAAATACGGTACAGTTTAATACCAATGTCGCAGCCGGGAACCTTGTATCCATCATTACCGTAGAGAATATTAGCAGTCAGGCAGTTACAGGGCTGATGCTGGAAAGCGGATTTACCGATACTGCAACTGGGAAAATCCCCTTTAGTAAATTACAAATTGCTGATGCAGACATTGCCCAAGCAAAAATAGATGGCTTGGTTACAATCCTGTCCACCGCCACAAAAATTACTGTGTCTGGCACCACCCCCTCCGCGCCCGCCAGTGGCGACCTGTGGTTAGATACAAGTCAGTCACCAAATCAATTAAAATTCTACGACGGCACTCAGTTTCTACGGACGTCGCCAGAAAGTAGTTTGCCTACTTTCTCATCCTCAGACGCGTCTCAATTCGTTCGGGTAAACGCAACAGGAACAGCACTTGAATACTCAAGTGTAGATTTATCTTCTGTCATCCCGGTTACCCAAAAGGGAGCGGCGAATGGAGTTGCCCAATTAGATAGTACAGGACGACTGCCATTCACACAGCTTCCGACTGTCTTATCAACCGATACCCTGTACAGCACAATTGTTACAGTGGTTAATGCATCAACAGACATCACCCGTATCTGGAAGCAGAAAATACGCATAGACGGAGTAGCGCTCCGTCTGGCGTCTGGGACATGTTCTGTCACAGTAAGGGTAGGTGGCGTAGACGTAGGCACAATACATTCTGTATCCAGTACACCAAATGAAATTACACTTGGGACACCGATTGAAATCGACGGGACTACGGCCTCAAAGTCTGTGGGATATACGGTGACCAACAATGCTTCAGGTAACACCCTAGAAGTCTCTCTGGCAATTTCGGTCATTAGTTCGTGATTGAAGTAATAAGTAATGAAAAACAAATTGCACACTGGGTCGCCCATCAAAATCAACTCTCTAAAATTTGGGATGACGCAGAAGGATATGGATTTCTTGTCGACGGGAGAATGGCCGGTGGGGTTATCTTCACAGGATACACTGGACGGGACATCCAAGCTCACATTGCCATCAGGGACTCAAGTTGGTGTCAGCGCCAATATTTGCGATTTATTTCCGAATATCCGTTCAAGCGTAAGAATGTTATCCGTGTCTCAGCAATTTGTAGAGAAGGAAATGAAAAAGCAGTCAAGCTCGCAGGGCAATGGGGATTCAAACGGGAAGGGTGTTTAAGACAGTATTTCGCCGATAACGAAAATGCTTTAGTCTGGGGAATGTTAAAAGATGAATGTAATTTTTTGGAGAAATAAAAATGGCACTCCCAGACGGAAAAATGCGGGAATTATTAACCCGTTGGTCAAACGGAAACAAACAAGCGGCAGAATTTATGATGAACTTAGCTGCCATCACCCGATTGGCGGACAATATAGCGGACGGGGATTCGGAAAATATTGTTTCAGATATGGCAGACCTACTTTACAGAACTACGATAACTTTACAATTAGACCCATTTTACACGGAAAACAAAATAGCCCTGTTTCCGGTTATGGCAAACGCCATACTGGCGTGGAAGGTAAGTGAGAAATGGCGGAAGTCAGAGGACGGGAAAGCTAGGATGTTTGCCTATATTTACCGTGAGTTAGTTGAACAGGTTATGTGGACTACAGCAGTTCTGACTGGTGGCATGGATCACGCAATGAGCGTTGTCGAAGATTTATTTAAAGAGTCTCATTCGAATAGCGGAGAAACATTCGAAGACTGGCTTAAAGGAGACTAAAGATGGGTATGTATGGGAGCAAACCGCCCCCGCCTCCTCCCGATTATACGAAGGAGAAAGCTGGTTGGGCGGCGGAACAGGCTGCTGAATACCAGACTGAAGCTGATGCCTATAATCAGTCAGTCGCTGCCTTTAACCAGCAATTAGGAGATCAGCAAGCAGGTATTTCCGACCTATCTTCCCAGATAGGAGGTCTTAGTATCGCAGACTTAGGAGAAGGGGCGCCTGATTACAGAAGTCAACTAGGCGAAGCGCGCGCTGGCATCAGCGCCGCCAACGTAAATACGGCTAGACCTAGTTTCTCCAGCGCTGGCATGTCCCCTTGGGGATCTGTCAGCGTTAATGTCCCTGCTCTCCAAGACCCAAATGAGGGTTTACGGTCCTCTCTTCTAAGCCAAGTAGGGGGCTTAAGTTCCACATTGGAGGGCCTAAGACGCGAAAGAGGGGCAGAAGAAGGTAGGGTCAACCAATTCAGAAGTGGTGCCCTTGGGAATATAGCTGCCTTACGCGGTGGCATTGGGCGTACGGGCATCGGCAATGAATTCGGGATTAACCAATTAGGATCAAGCCTCGACCAGTTAAGAGGAAATATCTCAGGATTTACTTCTCCTATTGCCAGTCAATTATACGGTGATCCAAGTGGAGAAGGCGTATTCCCAACACTCCAATCTCGTCTTGGGTCCGCACAATCAGAACTGGCTGACCTCGGCGCAAGGCGAACAGATGAACTAGGGCGGATAGAAGATTTCCGTACTGCACAAGAGGGTGGGTATGACGCACTCAGAGGCGCATTTGCACCCCTAACAATTGCCAATGAGGGCGCTTTGAGACAATTGGGGACCGACATAGGGACCCAACAATTGGGGATACAGCGTTTCAGGTCTGACATTCCTACTAACTTCAGCCCGACGCTGCAAAATTTGCAGTCCTTATCAGGTGATGTAAAGGGACGTCTTGCCGAGCGTGAGTCTGAACTATCTAGGATACAGGGAGCAGAAAGCCGCGCTCGTGGTATAGGTAGAGATGTGGCATCCCAAGCTGCCGATACAGGCATTTATTCCTCCTCTGGCCTGCAATCTCTGGAAGACAGGATAGCGGAGGCTCAGGAGGATTTCGGTAACTTTAGTTCAGTTCTGCCGTTTGATTTTGGGACGGCTCAGTCAAGGCTGACTGGGGCTGGCACGACTCTTTCGGACTTGAGGGGGCAACGCTCCAGCGCGCTGGATGACCTGATTTCCAGAGCAAATGTAGCTGGTTCCGGCCTCGAAGAAATTCCTCTTCAAGACGAAGGTGCAATTCGCGAACGCTTGTCTAGCTTAATTGGCGTTGGAGGTGATCTTGCTCCATTCAGTGGCGGTAGAGTCGGAGACGTCAATGCAGCAATTGCCCAGTCTCAAGCAGGAATAGACACACGTCTTCAAGAACTATCGACCAAACGTACAGAAATAGAAACAGGGGCCAGAGAGTTGCTTGAAAATGTCGGCATAACCACCTTCACTGATCTTGCCGCGGTACAGGCCCAGCTTGATGAGCTTGGTCTTGTAGAAGAAAAGCAACAACTCTTTAATGCGACTCAAGCCTTAGACGAAATTGGATCAATCCAAGACCGTTTGAATTCAGAGAAGCAACGTCTTGAGAATGACCTTGAAGCGTCTACCGGCGCGGCGGGTCGGGAAAGACAGTCAATTCTAGCTGCCTTAGGTCCGGGCGGAGTTCCACAATTCCAAGATTTTCAGAGTACCCAGCCTTTAACAGCGGCAGAATATTTAGCATTGCTGGCCCGTAGACAAGAAGAGGATGAGTATGGAGGAGCGGGTGGTGGATACAACACCGGGTTCTCGTCGAATCTTGGTGTAATACAAGCATAGGGTGTAACAGTGGTCGCTTTCTCAGCAGTCTTAGGTATCGGCCAGCTTGCGATGGGCGGCGTCAGCGCCATGCAAAGCATGGGCGCGGCCAAAACAAATGCCGCATATGCCGCGCAAGCAACGCAAGCAAGGCAGGCTCTGGAACGAGAGCAGATGGATTTGCAGCGATACAATTTAATGCTGCAACAAGACGATAGACGTCGCAACCAAGAATACACAGAATATATAAAACAACAGGACCTCCTTAACAGCCGCATCTCGGCGGCTGAGAGACGTCGAGATATAGACGAGTACGAACAGCTAAAAGCGCAAGCGCTGGAAGACAGACGATATGCCATTGACAGGCAAGTTTTTAACGACCAAAAGGCCGCGGCACAACGGGCATATCAACTTGAACAGGTAGCAAACAACCAAGACATAACTGAAGAAGAAAGAGGTTTCGCGCGATCTCAGCTGGAACTTGCCAGACGAACCGCAAGCAAGGAATACACAGAAGATCTGACTAATTATTATTATGAAAGAGAAAAACAGGAATTAGATAGAGAATTTGCAGAAACTAATTTCCGGTTGTTGGGAGATCAGCGTGTACGAGAACGTCAACAAGAAGAACAGCTAAGAGGCAGAACTCTGAGCCAAATAGAATCATTAACCGCGACATTAGAGGGCGTAATAGGCGAATTTGACAGACCCACATTCAGGGCTACCACTGACCAAGATATAGCGACGGAGGAGGCTCGTAGGGCTGATATTCAAATAGGCGATGTTGACCGAGCTTTAAAACTTGCTGGCTCAAAAACAGAGGCAAATCTTATCCGAAGAGGCATGGACGAAAGTACCGCTGGGCTTGTAGCAAGGGGCGATCTTGCAGAAAGATTCATCCCAGAATATGCAGCCGCGCGCGAGCGCGCGCGAGATGAGGCTCTTGCGTATATGACAGGCAGGCAAGGCATCAGGCAGGGCGATGTGACGACTCAACAGGAATTACAGAATTTCCGTACCGCGCAGGCAGGATTGCCGGGGGCGACTGCTTTGGCAGGCTTAGAGAGCCTAAGAACTTTAGCGCCGCCAAGCAGCGCAGTATTACCATCAGAAATAGGTGGAGTTGATTCTGCTTACTATCGTCCTGTGTCGAGTACCGGGACTAGATGGGGCGCACCGATACAGCCACATTCTGCCGCGTCAACAGGATTCCAAAACGTGTCCACTGGCGTAGGGGAAACTATGAATTTACCACCATTCCCGCAGACTTTTGGGAGTATCCGCTCTGGCATTAATCAATTTACCCCGCAGAATCTACCAAGTGGTCAGCAGGCTGGCGCTAATGCTGCGAGCATAGGAAACAACATGCTTAGTAATGCTCAGGCATTAGAGACGGCTGAGGCTTTAAGAGCAGGGCAATCAGCAACAACGGCAGGCGAGGCAGTACAAGGATTATTTACTCAGGCTGGAGCGGTAGTGCCCAAGATAGAGGACTTCCAGATTCCTTGGAACCCAATGGAATGGTGGCCCAACAATAAGACTGCCGTCACCCGACCAATTAATACCGGCTATGGTAGTTAATTATGCCTAGTATATTAAATCCATTAGGAAGATTCGCCGGTGGCTTCTACTCAGGAATGCAGAAGCGTAAGGGCTTTGAAAGCGATACTAGAGCCGAAAAAGCACGTCTATTCGGTGAAATGAGAAAGCAATTCCCAAGAGCAACGCAAGAAGATCTTGAGGGTATGCTAGATAGATTAACTCCGCATGGGGAGTCGTGGCAGACATCTCATTTAAGAAGCGACGATTTTCTATCTATGATCGCAGGGGAGAATAAGCGGAAGGCTGTTTTAGAAGATGCTGCCCTAAGGATGTCGGAGGCAAATGCACAGATAGCTCTTCGAGACAACGCCCGAAATTTGATTAAGCGGCTTATTCTTAACCGCCCATCTCAAGGAAAAGGTAGTAGTGCGGAAGATGTTAAGGCTCAATTTTACCAAATGCTTGGTGGTCGAGATAAATTTGGTGGTCTGGACTTTAGTATCACGGATCAGTTGCTGCGAGACACTGATACCCAAGATTGGGTTCAATCGCAGCAGCAAATTTTAGAACTGGTTAACAATCCTTATTACCAGATTACACCAGCACTGATTTCTGAGAAATTTGGCATACCTCTTGAGCGCGCTAAGAGAATGGTAGACCACGCGGAAGATGCAGTCTCAGCTAAGAAAAAGGCGTTAGAGCAGAAACTGTTTATAGAAGTAACGGACTGGGTGGAACAAAAGTCGAAAAGTGGTGACTATGATGATAGTAATATCAAAGAATTATTTACAAATGTTGAAGACCAATTCCCTGACCTTCAATGGACCGATAAATTAAAAAACCAGATATCAAACATTGCCACGCAGGAAATTAGCAAAATTGAAAAAACTCAGGTGAGAGAGTTAACAGAACGAATTATAAACGCTGTTTCCACAAACGCACAGATCTATGCAGGGCAGATCTTGCACGGGAATGCCAATGTAATCGAACACATATCACCAATTGTAAACCAACTGTCTGACCAGTACCCCCCTAATGTGGTGAAAATAGTTAAAGAGTTAATGGCGACACCGGGTGGCCCTCTTGTGAAGGGAATTATGTCAACGCTGGATATGGCAGCGCAGAACTTGCAGAGTGATAGACAACAAGACCGTCGTTCCAACGCTGCAAAAGCTGGCATTAATTATGCAACAGAGAATGAGAGAGGCACAACGGCTGCGTTTGGGGAATTGGGTGGCGATCTTGGAGACACGAATATTCCGCCAATCATTACGTCTATACTGGATACCGTATATAGAGATTATTCTTCTACAGATGGGATCAAATATGTAACAGGCTGGGATGAGGCAAGAGTCGCGAGGCTAGGGATGGAAATGGAAATCGCCCTTAACCAGATAGCAAATAGTGGTTTGGTTTTAAATTCAATAGAACTAAGCCGGATTGCAAGAATCTGGCAGCGCGAGGACATGAGGAGACACCTTACACCGACAGCTAATTCCGAGTCACTCTTAGTGGCATTACAAAATGATCAGCAATACCAAAGTATGGTTGCCACTAGAACCAAGGCTGCGGTCGCGAAAGAATACCAAGACAGATTCCAAGTCCAGCCACTTACTTCATTCTCGGTATATATGAAAAATTGGGATGATCACCTACAAGAAGAGCTAGCAACCAATAGAGAAATTTTTGCTGATATTAAAGATCAAAGTCAGCAACACAGCACTCCTGAAGAAAGAATTATTAGATACGAAGATCTGCAAGTCCAATTATCTAGATTTCTTACAGACAGCCAACAAACAATGGAATGGGAAAAGGCAAATCAAATTGACTTTATAACGGTAGGCTCTGGAATAGATAGTCAATGGGATGACAATGCAACAATGTCAGCATTAAGCCAAAGCGCGACTGCTGTTAACACGCTAAATGAGGAAATAAATGCAGAATTAACCAAAGACCGGCAACTGGCCACGGCAAATGCAAGCGCGACTCCATCGATGCAATTATTAAATGGAACAGTTAATCTCATAAGCGCCCCCAACACTAACGTTCCGCCTTCAATTGATTGGGTGCAGTATGCAGACCCGCAAAAGAATGCTGACCTCCTAAGAGACAGGGGAGGTCTTTCTGCTCTTATGCAACTATGGGATCAGCATACTAGGGGGGGCATCAAGAGAAGCCGTACTTTAGTACGGACTTGGGATTACAATAACACTCAATATAATGCTCCGGGGGTAAATAGACCTTCGGATAAGCGTCAGGTCAGGGAGGCGGCTGATGATTTCCTAGCGAGTAGATTTAAATTTAACGAAGGCATTGAAGGCTTCATAAAATATTTAAACACTACAAGCGGTGGGAATTTGTTGCTAGCCGACTTGCTAAATAAGCCATGAGGACGACGCCCTCTTTCTGATTAGGTAATTTACGCTCTAGTACCGTTTTCGGAAACTGGAGTACCGAAATGCCACCCAAGACATCAAACTCAGCAGAACGTCTTGCCCAAAGCCGGGAACTTGTTAGACAACAATCTGCTCCATCCCAAGACTTCCACCCAGATGACTATTCATTAAATATAGATCCAAATAGGGTTCTCTACGATCCGAGATTCCTTAGTGATCTCAGGGTATATTACCAACAAAGAAATGAATTTTTCGACACCGATGAGGACCTAAGAGATAGGTTCTATCAGGATCGAAACTTTGCTGATTTAAACTCCTTTTCCGCAGTCGGAGAGGCGGTCTACGCCGCTAACACTGATCCCAATCAACGACTACGTATGCGTCGGATTGAGAACGTCTGGAGACAGATGCCTCATTTCTGGCAAGAAGGTGGCAGGGGATGGGGAGCGATCCCCGGCGTAGCTTATGCAGCTATCACGGACCCATTAAATCTTATCCCCGGGCTTAGTGGCCTGAAGGCTGGCGGTCATGCCGCTAGGGTATTACTCCTACAAAACAGAGCCAATAAGTATATGGCGAAGGCAGCATTGGCTGGCGCCAGACGTGGCGCTGCGTCTGAGGGCATTATCAGTGGCGTCCAAGAGGGGGCAATAGACACTTCACGTCAGATACGGGATATACATCTTGGCCTTCAGGATGAGTATTCTCTTAGGAGAGGTGCATCGGCTGTTGGGATTGGCGCCTTAGCCGGAGTCGGTGTAGGCGCTGCCATAGGTGGTACTACTGGCGCTTTGGGCGCCAGATACAGCGCTGATTTCCAACCGTTTAAGCATCTAAGCGCAGAAAAACAGCTAGATGAATTGCAGGCTCGTGGCTACACCGAGCAAGATATCACGGCTATGGGACCATCCGGGGCGAGGGAGTTCTTCGGCGGGACAAGATCACCTCAAGCAATACCAGACGAAGACTATCCAGATATCACAGCAAAATACAGCGGTGAAGGCGCCGCGGTAATAGGCAAAGAACGTGCGCGTGAGAAGATTGGTGATACACCAGAATTCAGAGCTACTTTGCGCGCAGACAGAGCCGCAGAGGTGGCACAGCAAGAGGCTGATGCTGCTGATGCTGCTGATGCTGCCAAAAAAACTGAACCGGAATTAAGCGACGAAGAAGAATTAAAATTAGCCGAAGACAGGGCATTAGAGGAATATGAGATAGACGCGTCTTGGCGTGACGATCTTACCGAACGCATTAGGGATGTGAACGAAAGAATACGTCAAAAGCGGGATGTGCTTACTGACGCAGAAGTAGAAAAGGACGCGGATTATCGGGGTCTATTAAAATTACATAATAGGTTAAAGAACCACCAGAAAGACGCTCATAGGCTCATAAATCAAGCGAAAGATATAGATGCGCTAAGAGGATCGTCAGATACCGCGACCCGTAATAAAGCGTCGAAGGAAGGGATCGCACTGAGGGCAGAAGTAGAAGAATTTAGAGCAGCCCTACAAAGAACAAAAAACGGAGACCCTGAAACCCAAGACGATCAGATTAAGCGCGCCGAAGCTGCGTCACGACCGTCAACAGAGACAGCAACGGCCCCTGACGTAACAACGGCAGAGGGAGAGGTCCCAGTGGTAGGAGAGGTTCCAGTAGAAACTCTCGCCACTGCTCAAGCCTACACACCAGTTGATCCTAATAACCTAGCTTCTGATATCCCGTGGCCAAAAAATGCAAAATCCAGAGCGAAGGCAGTAAGCGAAGCTATTGATAAAAGGGTAAGTGAAGACGACATACGTCTATGGCTGGAGCAACACAAGAATACGGCACTCAAAGGGCTAAATAGGCGCAAGGAAATAGGTGCAGGGAATATTGAAAAAATTCCCGGTTGGAAAGAAAAGTATTTAGCAAAACTCGCCCGAGAAGCCGCTAAAGGCACGGGTAAAACAGCCAAGGAGGCCACACCAAAGCCGGTAGATACAACTGTAGAGCCTGACACTACTGTTGCACCAGAAGTCGCCGTCCCTCCTGCCCCCGTAAGGGCTATCCCATTTGGGGGAGGCCCTGCTAGGCTTGATAAGGAGGGGAAACCAGCCAACCCAAGAGCTTGGGCCGAACAATTAAAATTAAGCGACGAAGATATCCGGGCCTATATAGACGCAGTGGGCGAAGAGGATGCTCTAAGCACGAAGGGTAAAATAGGCTCGCGCCAATTAAAGAAAATTGCAAAATGGAAAAGGGAACGTCCATCAACCCCTGAGGGACAGCCTGAAGTTCGCTTACTAAGTGCTGAAGAGGTCGATGGGGATGTAATAGAAATTCGCGGGGTGCTTGAGAAACTGGCCGCCGGAGCAGGTGGCATGACCGCAGACGATTTACGCAGTACCGCAAAAACTCTTGCAAATAGTTTACAGGCCCAACGTGGTCTACAAGGGACTGAGCTTGAACACGCTGTTGATTCAGTAATGAAGGTGTGGGAAGAGGCGTGGGCTTTAGACCAAGCTAATATACAGCGTTTTGAGGCGCTCGTAGACGACGCCGATTCGTCTCAAATGGTAGCAAGTGGTGGTCAGCCGCCGAGCGAAATTTTCGAAAAGCTCCTGACGCCACAAGAGATGGACATATACAACAAACGCTTAACCCATCACATAACACAAACATTCGGAGGGAGCTTAAAACCCGAAGACGTAGAAAGCGCAAGGGCATTAGCGTTCCAAGATACCAAGCGTATGACTGCGGCGCGAAAGGTGCAAACAACGTCTAAAAAAGAGCAGCCTCGTTCAGCGCAAGCAAAAATAGAGAGGGCAGCACTCTTAACAACTGCTGGCAAAGACCCAGCAACCGGCAGAATTCAAAACATATTAAGAAGCGGGCGAGGTACAGAATGGAGAGATGACGGCACTGGGAAAATGATCCCAGACAGAAGCATAATCGGCGCTGGTATAGGAGCGCGCGAAGACGTCAATCTTAACCCACAGAATCTCTCAAGGACAGAAGCATGGCAGATTGCCGAAAAAGAGGTGGAGCCATACCGAGAGTTAACTCAAAAAGAAATAAGGTCACTGAAGAAAAGACTTGATAAAGCTAAAGCAGCAGGCGACGAGGCGGGGGTGAGGACTTTAAGTAGGTTGCTTAGAAAGCCCACCCCAGAGGAATTAAAAATTGCTTTTAACGGGAGTCGCATAACCCGCAGTGGAGTTAGCTTAGTCGACAAGTCTAAGACTTTGGGGATTGTCCCCTACGAAGCGGCCGATGGCGAAAGGATACATTCACCGCATGGGTCTGTATTGGCTAGACCCGGACAGATTGTTTTCGCAGACATAAAGCAAAAACAAGTATTCGATAGCGAAGAATATGCTCTTAGACACAGGGGCGTAGACGCAAGTACAGAGCCTACCAGAGCAACACAACCACGGATCACACCCGAGCAAGTAGCAGAAGTAATAGCAAGAAATGCAGACACGCCGGAGAATATAGCGCCAGAATTAAAGGCACTTGCAACGCAACCTACTCCAGTCGAATACCCAAAAGCTGGTATGTCACTTAATAGTCCGAAGGGCGATATGGTGATAATGCTTCGGTATAAGGGCAAACAAAATATTAACGAAGAAGTTGATCTCAGGGTCCCAAGCCCCCGCCAAATTAAAGAAGGCGCTACGATCAAGGACATTATAGGGCAGAAGGCTGGCCCGAAATCTGATCCTAATATGTGGGAAAAACGATGGGTCCCTGCTGAAGCAGATTACCACACGATAAACAGCAGGATAGAGGCTTGGGAACAATCTGGCCTTGCGAAAATGGAAGTTAATGAAACCGAAGGTCGTGTAAGAGACTCAATGAACACCCGGTTCCGTGGCGATGCCACGGGCCGTGGGCGGCCACTAATATTAAATAGCACCGAGGCTGATGGCGTAACAGTAAGATTTGCTAAGTGGGAAATTGAAAAAATTGCCGAGAGAATTAAATTAGCAAGAGCCAGACCTGCACTGGGAAACAGCATGGAACGAGTCTGGTCAATGGAGGCCGATACGGTCCGCAATAGGACTATTGGGGAATTCTCGCTGGAGGATGAGCCAGTAATTAATATCCCGGTTAAAGTCGCGAATGCGGTAGTAAATTTTCTTGACACACAATCAAACTGGCCAGCGAGGGCGCAAGATCTGGAAGAGCATATAGACGCAATCTATATGATCCATAGTAGGATAAGAGAATCTGTGCCTGAGGGATTTGTTTTGCCTGAGGCAGACAGGGCAGCTGCGGTTAATAATATAGGGAAAATATTCAGTAGATTTGACCCAGACGTAATTGCTGAAGCGAAATCATTTATTGAGTCGTTAGGCGGTAGCCCCCATCATGCCCCAATAATAATACCGGCATCCAAAGACACTTCTCCTTTAGAGAATGCCTATGTATTCGCAGGGGGGTCAGAGCAAAGACTTGTATCTAATTTTTTCGGTCAAACGCCGAAGTTAGTTCGCGGCGGGCCTGTTGCTAGTCATGTTGTTATTAATCCCAACGATGAATTGATGCCTGCTCTTCCTCGTCTATACCATGAGGTAGCTCATTGGGCATACCAACATATCCTTACCCCGGAAGACAGGGCGGAATTCTGGGATGCGATGAGAAAATATTACTCTCCAGAAGGTGGCCTCAGAGCGGATCACGTTAGACATAAACTTGCCGTAAAGGAAGTAGCGCCATTTACTTCCGCAGACGGCAAACCGCTTTCCTTCCACTCCAACAGTACGGATAGCCCGCAGGAATTTTTTGCCCAACAATTTTCCCAGTGGGCCACGCAAGGGGCGTCTGAGGGAGTTTGGAATGATGAAAATTATTGGCGCCGGATAGCAGCTTACGTCAAAGATGTATTTAACCGTTATTTTAATAAGGACTTAATTGACCCGGACTTAGAGCCTCTGTTTTCTAAGATTCTACCAGAGCCGGAAAGACTTAAGTGGATGTGGAAAAGTGCTGGCAAACCGGAAACAGAAGCCGGGAGACATCATCTATTTAAATTCACACAACTAAAGGACTTACAGCTAAAACTAGAGATTGCTCTTAAAAACAAGGATGCTGACGGCAATCTGAAAAACGATCCTCAAAATATAGTTTATGCGGCGGAGCAAATACGAGATTGGATCGCCAGACAGATGTCATACGATACTGTAAAACGTAAGTATTATCATTACGATACTCTGGCTAGAACAGCAAAAATATTACGTCACCGCCTGTTGGATTTAAGCCATATCTTTAGGGGATTCCGGGCTATAGAAGATCCTGTAACACGGGATTGGGTAGACGAAGGGATTATAGACGTCGAAACCCTCGGTGAATTCTTAGGAGGCACTCATCAATATACTGAGGCTGAATATGAATACGATTCAGCTGGCTTTCAAATAGTAGACAGCGGGTATGACCCTGCGTTTGCAGAATCAAAACTCGTCGCTGAACAAGCAGAAGAAATTAGGCAGCTATATGAGGGTCCGTGGGTCCCGACAAGTATGGCAAGCACATTCCCGGTCAAAGGGAAATTTGGTGAATATACTTCTGACAGCCAATCAGTTGTTATGGGGCATACCTCTCTGCAACATGCCATATTACTGGTAAAGGAAAGTCTTGAAGACGCATATGCAAAAGCTGAAGGCTTGAGTATGCAGGATATACCGCCTAGCGCGCGCGGTAGGGGAATCAAAAGAGGTCGGCGCGCTGTGAACCAGATTGTTCGTAGGAAGCAACGCAGTAAGGCAAACAAAAAGAACCATAAGTCTGTGCAAGCAGCTTCAGAAAAGATAAGGAAAAGACTTAAAGTAAAACCAGCAGCTGCGTCTAAAGAGGTAGACGCCGCTACATCTCGGTCATTGAAATCCCTTACTAGGACAGAGCTTCTTGTTGAGTACGGCGACCATGTTGGAACTCCAAAAGGCAGGCAAATTGAATTGTTCCTACTTGAGAAATCAAGAACATGGCCGGTGCAGGAACAACAAATTCCAATTACCAAGGAAATAAGACAGGCTAAGAAGCATGAATTGGAAGCGTCATACTTAGAGGCATTTAGACAAGGGGATTGGGATAAAGTTAACCAACTATCTTATGAAATGTCCAGACGTATCCATCAACGCAAGGACTCAATTAAAATTCAACCGTTGATATCTGAGATGCGCGCGTTTGTGGATAATGAAATTGACGCCAACAGAGGTCTATCTTCAGACGACGGGATACCGCAGTGGTCGTCTGGTGGTACTAGAGTTATGCTTAGCTACCTCACTCACCGTGACCCAGAGATACAGCATGTCGCCAGAACCATGTTGTACAGGATGTTAAATTTAGCCGGTAAGTCGACGTCTCGCATAGGCGAGGTAAATGTTATGACCGTTGCTGATGTCGCTGCGCTCGCAGGGGTAGAGCCAGTGGGCAATCCGTCTGCCGTGTTCAGTGACTTCACCGGGCCTGAATTTTCCAAGTTACGAAAGGACTTACGGAAGTTATCTATTGGTTTAAATAAAGGTGAAGTGACGCCTATCCAGATTATGCATGAAATTGGCCATGCTACTTTAAGGGCTGCACAATTCCCAGACGACGAGATGACTGCCATTAGGGCAGCCTTCAAACTTTCTGGCCCAGACTCAAGAAAGTTATTTGGCACCCGCGCTTCAAAAAATTATCCCAAGTTAACCAACGATGCCATTGAAGACGTGGCGGCAGAAGAGTGGTTTGTAGAGGGGTGGGCGCAATATCTTTCTGAGCGCGTAACAAAAAATGATGCGTTTAAACTTTCGTCTGACACCACATTAGAGAATGTACAGTTAAGAGGCGATCTTAATAAAGCAATTGATCGTCTAGTAGAATATGTATCTTACGTGGTTAATGGGTTAATTGGTCGTGATGATATAAAACAGACGTATCGCCGCATGATGTTCTATGGGGATATGTTTGAGAAATCGGCAGGCGATCCAGTCTATACGGCGTTCAAGGGGCAACTTACTGTTCCGTACCAACACGCGGCTAGGGTAGCAAGACGCTCGCTGTTGGAATCGTCCGATGGCCGAAGAGAACTTATTTCAGACTTTGTACGTACCGGCAACAGATTTACGTCTGTCAACGGAGAGCCGGTTGTCTATTACCACGCGAATACTTGGGGAAGCCAAAGGCTCTCCAACGTAGATGAATTAGAAATGTCTTTTTCAGACACCGCCGGTCGCCCCGACAGATCAGGAGGCTATGGAATTAGTCTTTACTTGGAACCGAAAAGGGCGGGTAGACTTAGGGATAATATATGGGATCAAGATAACCCAGAAGGATCAATGCCAGTTCATTTTACCAAATTGCTTGATTCCATAAACGCCGAGTCCAAACCCGGAAAGGGATGGGCTAAGGGAGACAGAGAGGAGTTACTGGCACTTGCACAAGACTCCTTTGAAACCAAACAAGAAATTTCTGAAATTCAAGCAAGACTTGCTTTTCAAGATAATGCGCGAATCCAGACTACGAATTTTTTCGAAGATGCCTCTGACACAAGATCGAGATTAACTGAACTCCTAGATTTGGACGCTTCCATTGAAGAAAGAATGGGTGAATTGGGTGTAGACATAACGCCTAGAGTAACTCCAACTTATGTTAGGGCAGTAAACACCGCAGCTTTTGACGCCAATACACTGTATGCCAGTGACGCGCCATTAATCCAGAGATCTCTGGCTTGGTTACATCAGAACCGCATAATAGATGATGAAGACGTAAGGGACTTTCATGGTGAGTTATTCGGGATGTCAGCGGCGGCCCGACGTGGGGAACAGGACGCTGATTACACACAAGACACGGAAATAACGGGAGCAGACTTACTTGAAGTATTAGAAGAATTGATTGCAGGCGGCGTAAGTACAAGCCGCTATAACAAGACAAATCCACCAGAGGTTATTCGTGGCATGCTGCAAGAATTTGGATATGACAGCATGTCTATTTTCCATTCTCGCACGTACCGTGCTTCGGATGGTCGTATGGTAGACGCCGGTTCTCATGGCTTGGTGGCATTCGACACCGACCAAGTAAGGCATATAGAGGCAGCTACATTCTCAGATCGTGACGCGAGAATTTATTACAGCGACTTTGAAGGTGCTGCGAACGATGTCTTACGTCGTGATATGAACAACACGATTGTTAATGATGGAAGAAACGCCGGTAGTTTGCCGGACGATCTGGAAGCAGAGGGGATGCCTCCGGCAGAGGCAGAGATGCTTGATAAATGGAAGCGCCAGCGCGGTACCAACACGGAAGGTATCGTCAAACAAGTGCGTCTTATAAACAACCTACACTTGAGTAATAATTCAGAGCGCATGGATCGGGACGGATTCCATTGGGCAGCTGATTGGTTTGGTGGATTTTTCCCGCAGCACCATAGACGTTTCGCCAGTATATATTTCAAGCTAAAGGATCAATTGCAGGAATTGCCTGACGCCAAAAATGCTGCCCAAAGATGGGGGTCTAGGATAGGGGAGATTGGGACATTAGGCCGCTTTGGTAGATCTGCCGCGGGAAGGGCTGTTGGTAAGATTGTGGGTCAACCCGAAAGCTGGGGAAGAATTGTAAAGGCGCTTAGACGTGGAAACGATAGCAGGCAATTCAAGTCTCTCACAACAAAGGAAAGAGATGTCGCAGAATCTATTCAGGCTGCGTTTATTAACGAACGCAAGGCTCTTGTTGCCGCTGGGCAATGGATGGGCGACAGAGGAGATAAGTATTTCCCACAAATTTGGAGAGGTGAGGCTATCAAGGCAAACACCCCTGAATTTATAGACGCATTAGTCCGCTATTTCACAATAGAGAGGCTGGCCAAGGGGATTGAAGTAGATGAGTCCAGCCGAGAGGGGCTTGAAGCCAGCGCCCGTGCGGTGGCAAACAGACTTCAGGAAGACACCAGTGACGGCATTATATTCCCAGAGCATGCCAAGACGTCATCTGCCGCTGAGAACATAGATTTCAGTAGAATTATACACTTAGACAAACACCCTTCGGCTCTCAAAGACTTGGAGCCATTCCTTGAGGGTGACCTAGATTTTATCCTTACCAAATATTTTGAAGCGTCTACGCGTAGATATTTAATGGTAGACAAATTCGGAATGAATACTCATGGCCTAAATGATTACCAATCAGTTATGTCAGGCGGGAAAGAGGCAATACACAGGCTACTAACTGCTAATAAAGTATTCAGGAAAACAGCGTCGACAGGGGAACGAATAACTTTTGACCAAGACACTGGTGACTACATTGGAGAGAGCGGTCATTCTCCAGTAATGATGACACTTACTACTCAGATGCCATTCTCCGATGGACGTCTTTCCCCGGATCAACAAAATGCATGGGTCAATGATATCATTGATACTCATTTAAGAGAGGGCCGACCGGGTGCAGAATTCTTATTAAGAGAACTTGGTGAAAAAACTCTGATCCCATCTAGTGGTGGCAAACTACCCAAGCCATATGAAGTTCGGATGGAAGCAATCTTAGGCGCCTTGGACGATTCCAAGACTCCTGAGGGACATCTCTTCAAAAGAATCAACAGCGCTCATTATGATCACCTTGATAATATGATGTCGGTTTACAACAAAAAACCAGTGCTTGGGGCGCTAGGCAAGGGCGGATTGCAGTTTTCGAGAGCCATTAGACAATTTAATAATATTACATTGCTGTCATACACGATGTTTACGTCTATGGGGGATGTTATTCTTCCTGTTATTAGATCTGGAAGCATGGGGTCTGCCTTAAAAGCATGGAGAAGATACGCCACTGATCCAGACTACAGAACCATGTTCCGAAATACTGGCACAGCCATTGAGAATATAGTCCATGAACGAATGGTCTACGGATATGGGGCAACAGACGGTAAATTAAGCACCGCCTTTCACAACGCCACCCTGCTTACACCTTGGACAGATTTTATGTCGAAGGTATCCGCCGCTATTGGTTACGAATCATTTAAAGCACAGCAAAGAATAGCCAACGCGCAATACAGGCCGGGTCTTCCAGACTCAAAGCAATCAAGAAAATATAAAGTAGCAAGGAGATTTCTACGGGTCTATGGGTTGGAGGAATACTTACCCTCTGGCCCTAAGGCGCACATTTCACTTGATGGCCTAGAGTCAGGCTTAATAGCGGCGACGACAGATGCTAGTTTGCCTGATGGTGGCGCCCACCATAAATTGTTTGCCGAGGCCATGATAAAGTTTTCCAAGGAGGCGACATTTGTGCCGAACGCAAATGATGTTCCTCATTGGGCACAGACTCCTACTATGGCACTGGTAGCCCAGTTAAAAACATTCCCGTTGATGATGGGAAGATTAGTCAATGAAGTTCTGGTAAACGACACAAAACTTTTTGGGCATGACATGGGTTGGTGGAAATTGAAGGACCCTGATCGTGTGCGAGGGGTAGGCAACCCTGCCAGAGTAGGACTTCTGTTTACATTAGGCCCAGCCGGTGGCGTAGCTGCAAACACCGCTAAAGATTTTATCCAATTCCGGGGAGGCGAAGACAACAGAAGCGCCGAAACCAGAGCGCACAGGATTAGCGAGACTATGGCTGGGCGAGGTGCAGAGGCTTTCATGTCGGCTTTTGGTTATAATCCTAAATACCACGGTACGGATGTAGACAAGTATATTGGTCATTATCTAATGGGATTCGCGTTACTGGGTGGATTTGGGTTGTTCGGAGACATGATACATTCAAGTGTTGAAAGTGCAGACGACGGCGCTTATGGCACATTAAGAATGTTGGGAGCATTAGGTGGGCCTTCCGTTGGTTTGCTAGGATCAGCGTGGAACACAGGCGCTGGCCTGCTGGACTTAGGTATAGAAGGAACAGAAGGGCCACCCGGCAAACGACGACAGGCGCTAAGAGAGGTAGCAAGCCGTGTCCCATTTGTTGGCCAAAATAGATTTACGCGTGAGAATATGGTAGACGCAGTGCTTCCTCCAGTAAAAGAAAAATCTAGCAGCAGTGGCAAATGGAAATTAAACAGAGGTACTCTTCGATAATCTGGGCAAGACCAAATTTCAGATGGTCCGAATTAAGATGCAAAGGATGTGATGGAACATGCTCGTTCTCAGCCAAGGGACAACCAATAGCCCACATTGCGAATGCCGCGCTAGACAAGCTGCAAGATCTGCGTCTAAGAATAAGAAAGCCGGTGACGGTGTTGTCGGCAGCGCGGTGTCCGCTGCACAATGCTCGTGTCGGGGGCGCGCCCTTCAGTCAGCATCGCTCAACAGACGTCCGGGCGTCGACAGCCTTCGATGTGATTGCGGACACGCCCCTAAAGGCTATTGTAGAGGCAGCTGAAGACGTGGGATTCGGTGGGATAGGCACGTACAGTACGTTTATCCATATAGATGACAGAGGCACAATAGCGAGGTGGTGATGGAGTTTCTACTCTCTGCGTTCTTCGGGGGCGCAACTGGGCTGTTCGGGTCTATCGTAGGTAAGGTATTCGGGTGGCTGGAAACCAGAGAAAAACGAAAGAATATGGCTCTGGAATTCACGCATGAATTGGCCATACTTGAGGCCCAAGGTCGCATACACGCAGATGAACTTGAGGCAGAGAGCGTGATAGTCCAGAACAAAGTGGCTGGGGCTGTTCGCAAAGAGTCCTATAGACACGACATATCGTCTGGGACTACCTATATGTGGGTGTCTTCGGTGCTTCGTCTCGTGCGCCCAACCCTGACCGTCATGTTGATTGGGCTTACGGCTTCAATCGTCTGGACATGGGAAAGTACAATGGTTATTGAGATCGCAAACCAGTGTGTTTATTTGACTGGTATGTCGATAGCTTGGTGGTTTGGGGATCGGGCGCCTCAGGAGAAGAAGTGATTTCTCCGCCGAGGGCGCCATACCCAATGATATCAGTCCACCCATCCTGACTGTCGTTTTTCTCTACTAGCCTTGCTATCTTCACTCCTGTCATACAGAGGATAACTTGTGCTGGGCTAACTTTGCAGCCTAAAATTACCGACCATATTTTGGCTATACGCTCGTGATTTTCCAAGACGTCGCCATAATCTTCTGCCCGTGGGCCATTGATTAGTTTGGAGGCTTTGTCTAGGAAATCATTTCTATGCATAATCTAATTCCGCTCTAATAGTATTAATCTCATATTCATGGGTTACTACATCAGTGCGAGCGACACTAAGTTTCTCACGTAAATGTCTACGTTTGTCTATCGCCCTAACCAACTCACCATTGTCGCCGTGTATCTCTTCCATATGCTCATTGATACTTGCCATCTCGTTTTCGATCTTGATGACCTTAGACTTGGCTACAAATAGTCTTGTAATCTCAGACTTGAGATCTTCTAAATGGCTGTTCATAGTGGCAACGGCCTATATAAATCATAGTCTTTACAAGCCTTTGTAGCCTCTTTTTGATGCTCATTGCAAAACCAAATTCCATTTTCTTTTGGCTGTGCGTGTTGGCATGTCTCACAACTTACTGGTACGGGGTCATCATCCCAACAAACTCCCCTCTTAAAACAGCCCTTACATCTCCAGTCTGTTTTGTCGTGTGATATTTTTGTCGCTTCGTTAGCAAAGATTACCTCAATCCGTGCCATCAAATTGGCATACTCAAGTTCATCAAAGGTAAGCACTTCAATCCAGTATGAAGAGTCATTCTTGTTGTAGGCAATGAATAAAGTTTTCCCAAGCCCAGACATCCCCATCATCATTTGACACTGGGCAAAATACCTTGGGTGAGATTTCCGTACGCCATATTTCTTATACTTTTTCCAAGACGCGTCGTTCATAGACTTAACTTCTAAGACAGATATCTCTGAGTATTGAGTCTTTGTATTCTGTATCTCGACGTGCCCATCTAGGTGGGCATTAACATGCCCACCAAATAAGTTATAAGCGTGTTGTCTGCCAGTTAGGCCATCCTTTTCCCATACCCTGATGTCACCCTTTTCCTTCATATCTTTTATAACTACGTCTTCTAAGATATGACCTAGCTTAAAAATCCTTTTAAGTCGGGCGTCAGGAGAAGTCTCTGGGAACCCCCTAAGAGAGAAGGAAAGAAGGGCATCGCATGGATGCCCTATATTACTAGCACCTATATAGTTCCGGGCCTTTTGAGGCGGCTCAGAGTCGTAGCCGTCGTCTATAGCCTGTGTAATTTCAAGGCAGTTGTTTGGGTCTAGGAGTTGATTAAGGTCCTTAAATGAAAATTCCTCAGAATGGGATTTCGTCATCTAGTTTCTCCGCCTTTTTCTGGGGGGCAACTTCACCCACAGGCAACCAACGCTTAACTTCCGCATTCTTGCGAGTATTGCCATCACGGTCTTTCCATTCTTTGCCCATGCCAACTGTGATGCGGCATGTTAAACCATTAATAGTTTCAACATCCCCCGGCCTATCTGGATTAGGGTGCGCTGCGGCGGTAAGGAACGTCTTGAGTTGGCGATGCCCAATAGTTTGTGCCTGTTCGGATGTGTGGACAAGGTTGAAAAAGGTTCTTATATCCCCTGCTCCATCACTATCCACGAACTCTACTACCAATCTTTTGTTGTTGGTTTCGCCTATCGACTCAACTCTAGCGTTTTCTGCGACAGCTACATATTCACCGGGGGCCAGTCTTAATGGCCCAGCTTGCTCGATATTGCTTAAATCGAGAGATTGAAAACCTTCCCACTTCATTTTAATTTTCCTTTTTCGTTTTGGTCATAGCGGAATATTCATCGTCGTCCATTTCCATGCGTACGAAAAGTTCTGTTATGTCGTAACACTCTTCGAATGGATCGAGACGGTGTCTAGGATCGCGTGTTTTACCGTGCCATCCATGTACTTCATCAGTAACAATATACCTTTTAACTTTCGGCTTGCCAGTATCATCGACATCAGTTGACCTGACCCCGCATAATACATGGTCAAAGAGAGCCGGTATCTTCTTGCCTACAGCCTGCCCTGCTACCATTGGCCAATACTGAGTGACGTCGTTGGCGTCCTTTTCTTCCTTGGCCAGACAGGTAATGTAGACGTGGTACGGAAGATCCCGAATCCACTTAAGAGATCCGGTCATCAATCGTCCATAATCAGCCCACAAAGCAAACGTATTCTTGTTTCCTTCATGCTCTTTTTCCAAAAATTCCATAAGTCTTTCGCCAAGTTCGGTTAAGCTGTCGATACATATCCACTTGTACCCCATTGCTTTAAACTCAGCAGTCTGCATCAATTTAACAATAGACCGAAATGAATACACATTGTTGTCTTCATCAACAGGCCCGTTCCATGAAATAAACGGAAGATAGTCTATATCAATATCTCCTATAGACTTCAAACCAGCTTCGCCTGATATCACAAACCCTTTGCCATACCTTTCTTGAAAATTACGGCACTGCCATGTCTTTCCAAAACCGTGGTGGGCGTAGAGTAATGTTTTTACAGGTGATTTTTTTAAGTTAGCTGTAGACATCATCTTTAATTTCTTCATTCAACCTTCTCCACTTTGACTGTAGGCGTCATCAGAGTGCGAGTGAGGGCATCGTGAAACACTCTCTTTTCTTTATCAGATAATTTCTTGAACGCGCGTTTATCAATGCTGATTGATTCCTTCGCGAAAACTGGCATCCCGGTTCCCTGTGAAAAAATATCTCGCAGGGTTTCTTGGCTCCAGTTCCACCGTTCACTTCGTCGCACAATGATAGTGTAATCGCCAGCGTCAAAGGTATGTTCACCTTCAATTTCTGGCGCCATTCTGCTTAGTTCATCTACTAACGTGGCGCGTTTTGTTTGGAGTTCTTCGATTTGTGATTCGACTGCAATAAATTCTTCGGCAGTCTTAGCAATGCTAAGTAGCGTCATTACTTCTCCTATTTGCACCCAGCCAATGAATGGGTCTTGCAAGAATGTGTTATTTCTACTATACACCCCCAGTGCTTTCAAGCCTTATCTCAGGGGGGTTCAGTGAAATTAAACATACAAAAAATTGTCGATGATTTTGGTGGCGCGAGTGCCGTGGCCGACATAGTCGGCACCCCCAGAACAGCACCTTATGGCTGGATTAGGCGGCACTATATTAGTTCTAGGGTCTTTGAGGCCCTCAAAAACCACAACCCACAAATGAAACTTGACTCATATTTTGAAAATGAAAAAAACAGACGAGGCGCTGGAACTTCTTGACCGTGGCTGGTCAATCATACCAATAAGACCTGATACAAAGCGGCCCAGAATACGATGGCGAGAATTTCAAGACCGCTTACCTACTGAGGAAGAAGTTAGTTCTTGGTGGGATACGTTCCCAGATGATGAGATAGCCCTACTTACTGGACATTTATCAGGTCTTGTTGTAGTCGATTGTGATAATGAAGAGGCACTTCACGCCGCTTTCGACGCCAACATGAGAAGTCCCGTGCGGGTTAAGACCCGCAGGGGGTGGCACCTTTACTTCAAACATCCCCGTGACGGCATACGTCGTGGCCCCAAGGCTGGCATTAATTCGCGCGGAGACAATTGGCCGCGCATCAATGGACTAGATTTTCGTGGCGATGGGTCTTATGCGCTGGTGCCACCATCTACAAATTACACATGGGAGATAGTCCCAGCGCATTACTTAGAAGACGCGCCGCTGTGGAAAGATTGGACGCCAGAACTGCAACCAGTTTCTTCTGGAGAATTTGAGTTCGGCAACCTTGACTTGAGTGATGTCCGCCCTCTCAGTGAGTTTATTAGTGAGTGGGACCGTACGTCTAAATTTGCATCTGAGCATTTCAAAGACGGGAAAATCCCCACTGGCGAGGGCAATGGTCGCAATGAACGGGTTATGAAGTACGCATCTGAGTGCCTGTTAGACGGCTATTTTGGCGCAGAGCTAAGGGTTAAGTGCAACGCCTTCATGGACGAATTTTTCGTAGATCCACTCCAAGAATCAGAATTCAACTCCACTGTAGCTAGTATGGAGCAGTCAGAGAGGCGTAACCATCCTGAAAGGTTTGATGAAAGAGGCGAATATATTTTCCGGCACCCGGATAGAACAGATATCAAATCTAGCGCACGGACTAGACGCCTTATAACCATGAATGATATCAAGGAGTTAGAGGCAGCAGCCTCGTCTACGCACTATCTGATAGAGCCTTGGCTCCAGACAGGAAGCATCACGCAGATACATGGCTACTCTGGCCACGGGAAAACCATGTTTATCCAACACAGCATGGCTGCGCTTGCTTCTGGTCGCAGATATATGGGGCCGTTTGAATGTAATGGGCCAGCTAAAATACTCTACTTAGATTTTGAAATGGGGCGCAGCACAATCGCCAGAAGATTGGCGGAAATGAGGCAAGTTCATGGCGATACTATGGACAGGCTTATGGTATGGACACCTTTCATTGATGAAGTGGAAATGAACTTTCACACGAAGGAAGGTGTAGCTGAGTTACAACTGTGGATAGAATTTTCTAGCCCAGATGTAGTGGTCATTGATACCATCAGGACAGCGTGGCCGGGACTTCAAGAAAATTCAGCAGAGCAATGGAGTCTAGTGAACAGTCTTGCTGTGCGTCTACGAAATGCCGGGATAGCAGTCATCTTAATTCACCACAGCAACAAGCCGTCAGGAGAAAATGGGCTTGGGCGTGAAGCTGGCAGCACCAACCAACTTACAGTTGTGGAAACTCAGATCAGAATTACACAGGTGTATGAGGATAAGGATACAGCAAAAAGTAATGCCGCCTTGTGGGATGGGGATTACCCATCTCCCGTATGGCCAAAACTAAGTTCAAGAATACCACCTGATTGGCGTCTGTATATGGTCCTTGAAGTTCGCTATGGAAAAGTGCGTGAGTGGACTGACCTACATGATCGTATCCAATGGATAGGTTTCGCAGAAAATAATATCGAAGATGAAAGAATAATCGTCGCCTCTCGCAGCACCAAGCAAAAAGCTAAAGACATGGCACTTGAATCTACGGGCGAGGAAGATATAGCGAAGGTATTAGGTCGGCCGGTACGGGTAATAAAGAATTGGCTATCCTAGTCCTTGTTGGCGTTCCAGATATCTTGGCGAACACACAGCGTTGAGAATGGCAACTCACTGAGTTCTGAGGGCAGTGTCATCCTTGTTCGCTCTCTCGCCTCATCACACGAATAATCCAGTTCCCACCTTTTGTTTGCGTTGAGTGTCAAATTTACAGGAAATGGCTCTGATATAATGCGGATGTATTGATCGCCATTACATCCAGCGGGGTCTTGGCAAATAGAAAAAACCATTAGAAACATAACCTGTACATCGCCGATAAAAGTTAGCATTTACTCTCTCGAATAAGGGTTTGATCCAGTTTTATTCGGGCCACCCCCGAGGACATGATCCGCTAATGACATACCTGTTATTTGATTAGGTAGATCCCATCCATCATAGACTCCACCTTGAGCCTGTCTATCAATTGGGATGCTAACCTTCTGGCCCACCCAAATTTCGTTTGGATTTACTATGTCGGGATTGGTTCGCAAGAGGGCGTCTAGCGAGACCCCGTATGTCTTGGCAATCCCAGTAAGGGTATCACCTGATTTAACCTTTATTTTAATAGGCTCTAGTGGCATTTCGTTGCCACCTAATCCAGCGCCAGTATCTCTTATTATCCCAGAACCAGTCTCTCTTTCCATGAAATGTGTCCTTTGTATCTATCGTCCCTGTCGTGACTGTATCAGTTTTTACGGCGTCTTGGCCCGATATATTTTATTTTAGCTCCGGGCCAAATCTTTCTAATCTCGTCTACAAACTTAGCTACTTCTGGAAATCTGGAACGATTCAGCGCTGCTAGGTACTTTCGTTTTGACATGATCTAGTCGATATATTGTGTGGCAAAACGCTAATAGCGCCAGCGCCGCTCCTGCGGGCGCTGGTGAGCGTGCTTACGCAATCGCTCAAACGCAAGCGTTTTGCCATATTTTCAGCAAAAAGTCAACTTCCTGTCTACTAAGTCATTGCGTCTATTCATTCTTTTGTCTAATTTTACTTAACCTTTAACGCGCGGATCGTACATGCCTAGACCAGTTGTGATTTCGGCTGGGAAAATGGCTTGGCTTTACAAAAATCATAAGCGTAAATCTTATGCTGAGCAGGCCCGGTATTTAAAAATTAATGTTGATACTCTAAAGAGAATTCTTGTGAGGGAGGGACTTCAGGAATTTGAAGGGGCTAAATACCAGCTACCAAGGGGCCATGATATAAAGACATGGGAGCGCCCTTGCCTTATCTGCGGCGACA
>Ga0208179_1000122_pt1 | contig 59936 bp, 66 predicted proteins | sample Malvired_Geostar_FD_184238 | JGI IMG/M metagenome (GOLD analysis project Ga0208179, IMG submission 184238) | Marine viral communities from the Global Malaspina Expedition - Malaspina viral metaG DeepMed_Geostar (SPAdes) (version 2) | ecosystem: Environmental > Aquatic > Marine > Oceanic | place... | reverse complement strand
GCGCTATGACGTGGGGCTGGCCAATCTGTGGCGGCGGCGGGCGTCGGAGGGGTGGCGGCGGGGGCGGCCCGAGGACCCCGCGCCGGAGCCGGTGGAAGGCTGGGACAAGCGGGCGCAGCGGGCGCTGGACGCGTTCCTGATCCGGCGCGAGGAGACCCGGCTGCTGGCCGTGAAGCTGGCCGAGGCCATGCAGGGCGGGCCGCTGCATGAGGTGCCCCTGTGGCACGCGGGCTTCGTGCTGGACTGGCGCGCCGAACGGCTGGGGCCCGAGGTCGCGGCGCAGGACCGGGACTATATGCGCAAGCACGCCTGGACGGAGGAATTCTGGCGCGAGGACGGCGGGCTGAGACACCTCCACATGCTGGACGAGATCACCCTGGAGGCCAACCGGGAGGAATGGCGCGAGGATCACGGGATACCGCCGGGGAAGGCGGAGGCGTGGCCATAATTCTTGCCCTACCGCTCGCCGCGCGGCGGCTCGCTACTTGAGGGCATTATGCTTGCCCTATGCTCGCGACGCGGTCGCTCGCGGCTTGAAGGCGGGCTTCCTTCTCCCCTTCGGCTTCCTTCTCCCCTTGCGGGAGAAGGTGGCCCGCGGAGCGGGTCGGATGAGGGGTGAGACACCGATCTTTACCGGGTGCGCGCGAGGCGTCTCGGGGCGGTGGGGGCGACCTCCCCGACCATCGAGTCTCACCCCTCATCCGTCATGCTCCGCATGACACCTTCTCCCGCAAGGGGAGAAGGGATCGGGGGCGGACCTGTCAGCCCGCCGACATGCTTTGCGGGGTCTGCTTGTCGCGCATGGTGACCAGTTCCTCGGCGGCGGAAGGGTGGACGGCGCAGGTGGCGTCCCACTGGGCCTTGGTCAGGCCGGCCTTCACGGCGATGCCCGCCAGCTGGATCATCTCCGGCGCATCGGGGCCGACGATGTGACAGCCCACCACCCGGTTGTCTGAGGCCTGGACCACCAGCTTCATCAGGGTGCGCTCGTCGTCGCCGTAGAAGGCGGTCTTCATGGGCCGGAAGCGGGTCACATAGACATCGATCTCGCCGCAGGCCTTGCGAGCCTCGGACTCGGTCAGGCCCACGGTGCCCACGGGCGGCTGGCTGAACACGGCGGTGGGCACGGCCTCATAGTCGAAGGCCTGGGGATTGTTTTTGAACACCGTCTCGTGGAAGGCGACGGCCTCGCGGATGGCCACGGGGGTCAGGTTCATGCGGTCGGTGACGTCGCCGATGGCCCAGATGTTGTCGGCGGTGGTCTTCGAGTGCTCGTCCACCTTGACGGCGCCGTGCTCGGTCAGTTCGACGCCCGCCTTGTCGAGGCCCAGGCCCTTCACGTGGGGGATGCGGCCGGTGGCGAACATGATCTGCTCGGTCTCCAGCGTCATGCCGTTGCCCAGATGGCTGACCAGACCGGCGTCGGTCTTCTCGATGGACTCGTGCTGGCAGCCCAGCACCACCTTGATGCCGCGCTTCTCGATCTCGCCCGCCATGTGGGCGCGCACGTCGTCGTCGAAGCCGCGCAGGATGTTGGGGCCGCGATAGACCAGGGTGGTCTCCACGCCCAGCCCGGCGAAGATGCCCGCGAACTCCACCGCGATGTAGCCGCCGCCGGCGATCATGATGCTTTTGGGCAGTTCGGGCAGGTGGAAGGCCTCTTCCGAGGTGATGGCGTGCTCGATGCCCGGCAGGTCCTCGGGCACCCAGGGGCGGCCGCCGGTGGCGATGAGGATCTTCTCGGCGGTGACCACGCCCTTGTCGCCCATATCGATGGTGTGGGCGTCCTTCAGCACGGCGCGGGCGTGGAAGGTGTCGACCCCCGCCTTGCCCAGATTGGCGGCGTAGATGCCCGACAAGCGCGCGATCTCCACGTCCTTGGCCTCAAGGAAGGTCGGCCAGTCGAAGGTGGGGTTGTCCACGGTCCAGCCGTAGCCGCGCGCGGTCTCGAAGATGTGCGAGAACTCGGACGCATAGACCATGAACTTCTTGGGCACGCAGCCGCGAACCACGCAGGTGCCGCCGTAGCGGTATTCCTCGGCGATCCCGACCCGCTTGCCCCCCAGCGCCGTCAGCCGCGCCGCCCGCACCCCGCCGGAGCCCGCGCCGATGACGAAGAGGTCGTAGTCGTAGGTCTGGGGCATGCGGTCCTCGGGTTCGGGAAGTCAGATCAGGGATGTAGCGTCTCGACGCCGGAATCCAAGCCGATGACGGCCTCCTCGGCCAGGTCGAGGAACAGGCCGTGTTCGACCACGCCGGTCAGGCTCTTGAGGTCGGCGGCGAGGCGGGCGGGGTCGGCGATGACGCCGCAGGCCGCGTCATAGATGACGTTGCCGCCGTCGGTGCGGACGATGCCGCGGTCGGCGGTGCGCAGACGGGCGGGCATGCCGATCTCGTGGTCGGCCAGCACGTCGGCGATGCGGTTGGCGGTGGTCTTGTGGCCGAAGGCGACCACCTCGATGGGCAGGGCGAACCTGCCGAGCGCCTTCACCACCTTGGCGGCGTCGGCGATGACGATGCAGCGGTCCGACGCCTCCCACACCAGCTTCTCGCGCAGCAGGGCCGCGCCGCCGCCCTTGATCAGGGCCAGGCCCGGCCCGACCTCGTCGGCGCCGTCGACGGTGATGTCGATGCGGGCCACGTCCTCCAGCGTCGTCAGGGGCAGGCCCAGCGACCGGGCCAGATCGGCGGTGGCCTCGGACGTGGGCACGCAGCGCAGGTCGGCCAGATTGCGCGCGGCCAGCGCCTTGACGAACCAGGCGGCGGTGGAGCCGGTGCCCAGACCCACGACCATGCCGGGCTGGATGATTTCAGCGGCGGCCTCGCCGGCCCGCTGTTTCTGCAGATCGGCGCTCATGCCTTCTTCGCCTTCTTCGCGCGCATGGTCTCCATGAAGCGGGCGGCCCAGCCGGGCTTGTGGGTCTGCGGCGCGCGGCCAAGGGCCAGGTCGCCCGGGGCCACGTCAGCGGTGATGACCGAGCCGGAGCCGACCATGGCGCCCGCGCCGATGGTCACCGGGGCCACCAGCGCGCTGTTGGAGCCGATGAAGGCCCCCTCGCCCACCGTGGTGCGGTGTTTGAAGAAGCCGTCGTAGTTGCAGAAGATCACGCCCGCGCCGATGTTGGCCTTCGCCCCCACCTCGCCGTCGCCCAGATAGGCCAGATGGTTGGCCTTGGCGCCCGCGTGCATGGTCACGTTCTTCACCTCGACGAAATTGCCCACCTTGGCATTCTCGCCCAGCGCGGCGCCGGGACGCAGGCGGGCGTAGGGGCCGACCTCGGCGCCGGAGGCCACGGTGGCGCCCTCCAGATGCGAGAAGGCGCGGATGCGGGCGCCGGAGGCGATGCTGACGCCGGGGCCGAACACCACATTGGGCTCGATCAGCACGCCGCCCTCGACGGCGGTGTCCCAGGCGAAATGGACGGTGTGCGGGGCGGGCATGGTGACGCCGGCGGCAAGGAAGGTCTCGCGCTGCACCTGCTGGAACAGGCGCTCCGCCTCGGCCAGCTCGGCCTGGCTGTTGACGCCCATGACGGCGGCCTCATCGGCGAACACGGCGCGGGTGGCATGGCCGCCCTTGCGGGCCAGGGCGACGATGTCGGTGAGGTAGTACTCACCTTTGGCGTTGTCGTTTCCGACCCGGTCCAGAAGCTGGAACAGCAGGTTGGCCTCAACGGCCATGACGCCGGAGTTGCAGGCGGTGACGGCCAGCTGGTCGGGTGTGGCTTCCTTCGCTTCCACGATGGCCTCGAGCGCGCCGTCTTCGCTCACGATCAGGCGGCCGTAGGCGGCGGGGTCGGCGGCGTCGAAGCCCAGCACGGTGACGCCCTCGCCGCCGAACACCGGGGCGATGTGGTCAGCCTTGAGCAGGGGCACGTCGCCATAGGTGATGACCACCTGACCGGCGAAGCCCGCCAGCGCCTCGCGGGCGGCCAGCACGGCGTGGCCGGTGCCCAGCGGCGGGTCCTGAACCGCGATGGCGTCTGCGCCCAGACGCTTTTCCACATGGGCGCGGACCTCGGGGGAATGGGTTCCCACCACCACCACAATGCGTTCGCAGTTCAGGGCCTCGGCCGCGTCGATGGCGTGGTCCAGCATGGCGCGGCCGCCCACCGGGTGCAGCACCTTGGGCAGCGGGCTCTTCATGCGCGTGCCCTGCCCGGCGGCGAGGATGACGGCGGCGCGTGAGGTCATGGGGCGGTCTCGTGCTGGCGGAATCGTGGAGCCGGTCTAGCCGAAAGCCGGGCTTCGGGACACATGGGCAGCCAGATTTCCGACCGCACCCGTACATCCCCGCTCACCCCAGCGAAGGCTGGGGTGAGCGGTAAAAGGCTATACTGCGCCTTCCGACGCCGTGATGGTCGCCAGCACCGCACCGTCGGTCACCTGATCGCCCACTGCGACGCCCAGCTCGCCCACCACGCCGTCGAAGGGCGCGGTCAGGGCGTGCTCCATCTTCATGGCCTCCAGCACGAGGATGGACTGGCCCTTGGTGACGGCCTGGCCGGACTCGGCCGAGACGGCGACGATCTTGCCGGGCATGGGCGCGCGCAGCGAGCCGTCGGAGGCGGCGGCGCCGCCCTGGGCGACGGTGGACGCCGGCGTGAATGCGACCGCATGGCCTTCATCGAACAGCACGGTCTGATCCGCGCCGAACCATGCGGGCACGTACCGGTCGCCGATCCAGATGCCCTCCATCCCGGGCGCGACCTGATAGGTCTGTCCGTTCAGGCTCACTTCGTACCAGGACGCATCGTCCTGTCGCTTCGGCGTCAGCAGCGCTTCTTGCGGCACGCCGTTCACGCTGCCGGTGATCAGGGACCGCTCCGGGGCGTTCATGCGGAAGCCTGTGATGGTTTCGCGTTGTCCGCTCCAGGGAGACACCCCGTCGTCCGTAGGGAGCCTTGAGCGCTGGCGAGAGGCCTCGAAAAGATCGGTCAGACCCGCCGCGACGACCTCATCCTTCAGCTCCTGCGCCAGCAGGGTCTCCTCCTCGGCGCCGATGAAGGCGGTGTCCACGTCGCCGGAGACGAAGCGGGGATGGTCCAGACAGCGCGCGAGGAAGGCGGCGTTGGTCCGGACCGGCCAGACCTCCACCTCGCAGCAGGCGTCGGCCAGACGGGCGGCGGCGGCCTCGCGCGTATCCTCATGCACGATAAGCTTGGCGATCATGGGGTCGTAGTGCTGGCTGACCTCGCCGCCCTGCTCCACGCCGGTGTCGACGCGCAGGTCGTCGGGCAACTGGAAATGATCCAGACGGCCGATGCTGGGCAGGAAGCCGTTGTCGGGGTCCTCGGCGTAGAGGCGGGCCTCCATGGCCCAGCCGTCCAGTTGGATCTCGTCCTGCTGCAGCGGCAGCGGCTCGCCCGCCGCCACGCGGAACTGCCATTCCACCAGATCGACGCCGGTGACGGCCTCGGTGACGGGGTGTTCCACCTGCAGGCGGGTGTTCATCTCCATGAACCAGATGCGGTCCGGCTTGAGGCCTTCGGAGGCGTCGGCGATGAACTCCACCGTGCCGGCGCCCACATAGTTGACCGCCTTGGCCGCCCGCACGGCGGCGTCGGTGACCGCCTTGCGGGCTTCCTCATCCATGCCGGGGGCCGGGGCCTCCTCGATCACCTTCTGATGGCGGCGTTGCAGCGAGCAGTCGCGCTCGTACAGGTGGACGACCTCGCCCTGGGAGTCCCCGAACACCTGCACCTCGATGTGGCGCGGGCGGGTGATGTATTTCTCGATCAGGACGCGGGGATCGCCGAACGAGGCCTCCCCTTCCCGCTGGGCGCCGGCGAGACCGGCGGCGAAATCGGCCGAGCGCTCGACCTTCTTCATGCCCTTGCCGCCGCCGCCGGCGACGGCCTTGATCAGCACGGGATAACCGATGGCGTCGGCCTCTTGCTGAAGACGTTCCAGCGACTGGTCGGCGCCCAGATAGCCGGGGGTGACGGGCACGCCCGCCTTGTCCATCAGGGTCTTGGCCGCATCCTTCAGGCCCATGGCGCGGATGGCGGCGGGCGGCGGGCCGATCCAGACCAGCCCGGCGGCCATGACCGCCTCGGCGAAGTCGGCGTTTTCGGACAGGAAGCCGTAGCCGGGGTGGATGGCCTCGGCGCCGGTCTCCTTGGCGGCGGCCAGCACCTTGGCGGCATCAAGATAGGACTCGCGGGCGGCGGCGGGGCCGATCAGCACGGCCTCGTCGGCCTCACGCACATGCAGGGCGTCGGCGTCGGCCTCGGAATAGACGGCGATAGTGCGAATCCCCATCGCACGGGCGGTGCGGAAGACTCGGCAGGCGATCTCGCCACGGTTGGCGACCAGAACGGATTTGAACATGGCGTTTCCCTAGCCCATCCCGCGCGGCCTGACGACCGTCAGCCCACCATCTCGTTGAAGGCCAGGAACAGCCACAGGATCATCATCATGCTGCCGACCGCCACGGTGGCGGTGAACAGGACGGACATGCGCAGCAGGGTGGCGACCGTTCCGCTGGCGTAGGCCTCACGCATGTGGACGAACAGGTGGACCGGCGACAGCCACAACAGGTTCCACGCCACCGGCCCGACACCCATGGCCAGCAAAAACGACGCGGTGATCAGCAGCAACTGGAACGACAGGGAGTGCATGGAGAAGATCAGGTGGTCGAACAGGAACACCTCACGCCGCCAGAAGAACAGGCACGCCAGGATCAGGGCCGAGACGGGCAGCATCATCATCACCACCCGCTGGGCCCATACGGCCAGCAGCAGCGAGAAGCGGCGGGGTTCTTCCTGGACCGCTTGCAGCCGGGTGGTCAGCCAGGTCTCAAAGGCGGACGCGTTCTCGCGGTCGGCGGCGTTGTTCGCTTCCTGCTGGACCGTCTGGTTCGCCTCCTGAGCCGCCGTGATACCCGCCACCAGCCCGCCCCAGTTGCGGTCAACCGCCGCCTCGGCGATGCGGCGCTCGTCATCGGTGAGGGTCTCATCCGCAGCGATCTCGGCGCGGGCCTGAGCCAGGGCGGAGTCTGAATTCGCCGCCGAGGTTCCGGCCTGACGCACAAGCTCGTCTGTGGCGCCGCTGCCCAGGGCGCACTGGCCCACCACAAAGGTCAGCAGCAGGATCACCAGGAACATGCGCAGCGGCGGCACCTGGAAGGCGCGCTTGCCGTCCAGGTAGCCGCGGGTCAGGCGGCCGGGGCGCAGGATCAACTGCGGCAAGGTGCGGGCGAGGCGACCGTCCAGATGGAAGAAGCTCTCCAGCGCCTCCTTGCCCAGCTTCCAGAAGGACTTGTGGAAGTCCTCGGCCAGCTGGCCGCAGACGTGGCAGTAGGTCCCCACCAGCGGCGTCTCGCAACTGGCGCACGGCGTGCCGGGCGGGATGTCCGCCTGTTTGCGCCGCCAGCGCAGCCAGCCGCCCGCCGAGGCCGCCGCCGCGGTCTCCAGTTCGTTGGTCATGCCCCCTGCCCCCGTGTTCGGCCTATTTGGCCCAGTTCGGCTTGCGCTTGTCGAGGAAGGCGCGGACGCCTTCCTGTCCCTCGACGCTGACCCGGGCGCGAGCGATGCGGCGGGCGGTGTCGTCCATCAGGCCGGAGTCGATGCGGTGGTTGGCGACCAGATGGACCACGCGCTTGGCCTCGCCCATGGCGCCTGGGGCGCAGGCGGTCAGGGTTCCGGTGATCTGGTCGATGAAGCCGTGCAGGGCGTCCACGTCCGGCACCACCGCGTCCACCAGCCCCACATGGGCGGCGTAGTCGGCGTCGAACGCATTGCCGGTCAGGAACAGGGCCCGGGCCCGACGGGCGCCGACGGCCTCCACCACATAGGGGGCGATGGTGGCCGGGATCAGGCCCAGCTTGACTTCAGAGAAGGCGAAGGTGGCGCCCTTGACCGCCACGGCCATGTCGCAGGCGGCGACGATGCCCGCCCCGCCGCCCATGGCTGCGCCCTCGACCAGGGCCACGGTCAGGGCCGGGATGTCGTAGAGCGCCTTGAGCATGTGAGCGAGACCCATGGCGTCGTCGCGGTTGTCGCTCTCGGACCAGTCGGCCGCATCGCGCATCCAGTTCAGGTCCGCGCCCGCGCTGAACGCGCCGCCCGCGCCGCGGATGAACACCGCCCGCACATGGTCGGCCCCGTGCAGGGTCTCGAACGCCTCGCGCAGCGCCGCGATGGTGGCGGCGTCAAAGGCGTTCTTCTTCGACGGCCGGTTGATGGTGATGAACACCATGCCGTCGGGGGTGGAGTCGATCACCGCCAGCTGGTCATTGGCGTCCGGCGCCGCGCCCGCCACCAGCGGATGGTTGATGCGGTTCATCTCGGCGGCCTCGGCGTCGGTGACGTCCAGGGCGTTGAGGTCGGAGTCGGTGGGTTCGGCCATGGTAGTCTCCTGAAGCTTCAACCCCTATAACGCATGGCGGGTCGAACGGAACATGGGGCTGTCGCAATGCCGCTCAGCGCGAATGACCGCATCCGCCGGATGAGCGTGGCGAGCGTCTATCCTCACTATGTCACCAAGGCGGAGAAGAAGGGCCGGACGCGGGCCGAGGTCGATCAGATCATCCTGTGGCTGACGGGCTATTCGGCTGAGGCGTTGCAGGCGCGTCTGGAGGCGAAGACCACCTTCGAAGCGTTCTTCGCCGAGGCCCCGGCCATGAACCCGAACCGCTTCCTGATCACCGGCGTGATCTGCGGCTATCGCGTCGAGGAGATCGAGGACCCCTTCATGCGCGAGGTACGCCACCTGGACAAAATGATCGACGAACTGGCGAAGGGGAAGACGATGGAGAAAATCCTGCGGGCGCCCTGATCACATCCTGAACACGCCGAACGTGGTGTCCGGGATCGGGGCGTTGAGGCTGGCGCTGATGGCCAGGCCGAGGACGTCCCGGGTCTGGGCCGGGTCGATGACGCCGTCGTCCCACAGACGCGCGGTGGCGTAGTAGGGGTTGCCCTCATCCTCGTATTTCTGGCGGATCGGGGCCTTGAAGGCCTCGGCCTCGTCTTCGGACCAGCTGTCGGCGTCGCGGTGGACCGTGGCCAGAACGCTGGCGGCCTGCTCGCCGCCCATCACCGAAATGCGGCTGTTGGGCCAGGTGAACAGGAAGCGGGGCGAATAGGCCCGGCCGCACATGCCGTAGTTGCCCGCGCCGAAGCTGCCGCCGATCAGGACGGTGAATTTGGGGACCTCCGCGCTGGCCACCGCCGTGACCAGCTTGGCGCCGTGCTTGGCGATGCCCTCGGCCTCGTACTTGCCGCCCACCATGAAGCCCGAGATGTTCTGCAGGAACACCAGCGGGATCTTCCGCTTGCAGGCCAGTTCGATGAAGTGGGCGCCCTTCTGCGCGCTTTCGCTGAACAGCACGCCGTTGTTGGCCAGGATGGCCACCGGCTGGCCCCAGATGCGGGCGAAGCCGCACACCAGCGACGTTCCGTAAAGCGCCTTGAACTCGTCGAAGGTCGAGCCGTCGACGATGCGGGCGATGACCTCGCGCACGTCATAGGGGGCGCGCACGTCGTCGGGGATGATGCCGTAGAGCTCCTCCGGATCGAAGTCGGGCTCCACCGGCTCGGCCAGATCCAGCTCCACCCGCTTGACCGTGTTCAGCCTGGCGACGATGTCGCGCACGATCTGCAGGGCGTGTTCGTCGTTCTCGGCCACATGATCCACCACGCCCGACAGGCGGCCGTGGGTCTCGGCGCCCCCCAGCTCCTCGGCCGAGATGACCTCGCCGGTGGCGGCCTTCACCAGCGGCGGGCCGGCCAGAAAAATGGTGCCCTGGTTGCGCACGATCACCGTCTCGTCCGACATGGCCGGCACATAGGCGCCGCCCGCGGTGCAGGAGCCCATGACGCAGGCGATCTGGGGGATGGACCGGGCGCTCATCCGCGCCTGATTGAAGAAGATGCGGCCGAAGTGGTCGCGGTCGGGGAAGACCTCGGCCTGGTGCGGCAGGTTCGCGCCGCCGGAATCCACCAGATAGACGCAGGGCAGATTGTTCTGTTCGGCGATCTCCTGGGCGCGCAGGTGCTTCTTCACCGTCATGGGAAAATAGGCGCCGCCCTTCACTGTCGGGTCGTTGGCCACGATCATGACCTCGCGGGCCGAGACCCGCCCCACGCCGCAGATCATGCCCGCGCCGGGCGCCTCGTCACCGTACATGCCGTTGGCGGCCAGCTGGCCCACCTCGAGGAACGGCGAACCCGGGTCCAGCAGGCGCTCCACCCGGTCGCGGGGCAGCAGCTTGCCGCGCGAGACGTGGCGCTCGCGGGACTTCTCCGAGCCCCCCAGGGCGGCTTTCGCCACCTTGTCGCGCAGCTCGTCGCGCAGCCGGCGATTATGGGCGTCCAGTGTCCTGAAGGCGGGGGAATTGGCGTCGATGGCCGAGGTCAGTTTGGGCATGTCGCAGGCATAAACGGCGCCGCGCTCCGGGGAAAGGGCGTGCGTAAACCGTAACCTGTGCCAAGGCGGCACAGGGCCTGATGCAACCTCGCCACAGTCCGGCCTCAATTCGCTCAAGCGAGGTTCATACGCCTACGGCCATGCTTCGTTTGCTGTCGATTCTGCGTCAGCATCGTCTTGAAGGAGCTTTCATCATGGCCGGAAAAGGCAAGACCGAACCGACCCTGCGCGTGGTGAACGCCGAGGCCGAGGTCTACGACCTGATGCGCAAGCCCGAGAGCACGGGCGAGCGGGTCAAGCGTCTGCAGATGGAAGCCCGCGCCCTCGCCGTCGAGCAGGTCGAAACGCTGGAGCGCCTGCTGCTGGAAGCCGTGGCGCTGTCGAAAGAAATCGCCGAGGGCGGCGACGCCTATCCGGTGGGCGCCCGCGAGATCGCCTCCCGCCTGGCCGCCGACCTGCCGACCCGGGTCGAGACCATGAAGCAGATCATCGGCCGGATGCCGGTGAAGTAGGGCCTCAGAGCAGGATTTTCTTCGGCGACCGGAACGGCTGCTCGCCCGGCTGGAGCCGCAGGGCGCCGGGCGTGCGCAGGTTGCGGGCGTGCCAGAAGGACCACCGCTCCCAATAGATCAGCCGGTCCAGATTGAAGCCCCCGGCGCCGAAGCCGCTGTCCCTGGCCCCCGTCAGGGAGTCCGCGCGCCACGCGCCCAGAATCAGCGGCGTGCGCGAGATGGCGGCGCGGCGGGGGCCGAACAGCTGCACCAGTCGCCACCAGTATTCATTATCGGCGCCGCTCAGCACCTGATGGAAATAGCCGGCCCGCGCCATCACCGGCGCCCGTTCGAACATCAGGGTCGACGGCGCCCAGCGGGTCAGGGGCCAGACGCCCCGGGCATGGATCTCGCCCTCAAGGTCCACGCGGAGGCTGCGGCCGGAATGGGCGGTCAGCCTGCGGGCGCGCATCTCGGCCACCTGCCGGGCCAGGCGATCGGGGTGGGCCCATTCGTCGGAGTCCTGCACCGCCACCCAGTGGCCTTTGGCACTGGCCAGGGCGGCGTTGCGGGCGGTGTAGGCCCCGCCCCGTTCGGACTGGCGGATCAGGATGAAGCGCGGATCGCCGTCGGCGGCCGCCAGCGCCCGGTCAGCGTTGTCGTCGGTGGAGGCGTCGTCGACGAACAGGAACTCCAGATTGCGCCAGCTCTGGTCCAGCACCGAGCGCACCGCCGCCGCCACCCAGCGTGAGGCGTTCCTCGACGGCATGATGACGCTGATCAGCGGGCCGTCCACGGCGGCCGACGCCTCGGCGCGGGCGTTGACGACACTGACCGGCAGGGCCGGGTCGACGGGCTCGGGCGGCGACAGGTCCCACGCCCCGAAGCCCTCGCGCCACGCGGGCGCGGCGCTGCCCGGATCGTGCCGGTCCAGCGAGGCGCGCAGGAAGGCGGCCTGCGGGCCGGAGGCGGTGTCCAGGGCGCTGCGGGCGTCATCCTCGCGCCCGGCCGCCAGCATCAGGGCCGCACGCAGGGAGGCGTCCGGACCCGCATATTTCGTCAGGGCCAGAGCCGGATCGAAGGCGCTGAAGGACAGGGCCAGGTCATGTTCGGGCCGAGGTGCGATGGTGCGGGCGAAGTCCAGCGCCTCCCCTGCCCGGCCCGTGGCGGTGAGGGCGCGGATGTACGCCACCGGAAAGACGCGGGCGGCGGCGGGATCGCGGTCAAAGGCGCGGGCGGCCAGTCGGTGCAACTCCAGCCGCGACAGCGCGACGGGATCGCGCAGGGCGCCTAGGGCGAGGGCTGCGGAACGGCGGCGCTGTCGGATCAGAAGGCGGGCGATCGGGTTATTCAAACCGGACGTCTCCCGCATGTCCCTCGCGCGCGGGTCGCTGCGCGGAAGAAGGAATGGTGGATGCGACAGGGATTGAACCTGTGACCCCCTCGGTGTGAACGAGGTGCTCTCCCGCTGAGCTACGCATCCATCCGGACCGGGTTCGAACGCTCGAACCGTCGGGAGGCGCGGACATAGCCCGGTCGCCGGGCGGGCGCAAGACCCGTGCGCGGTCAGGCGACGACCAACCCCTCCAGCACCTTGCGGACAGCCTCCGGGATGGGGACCGGGCGGCGGGTTTCGCGGTTCACATAGACGTGGGTGAAGTGGCCGAAGGCGGCGGCGTCGGGCTCGTCGTTGCGGAACAGGCCGACCTCGTAGCGCACGCTGCTGGTCCCGATGCGGGCCACGCGGACCCCGGCGTCCACCCGGTCGGGAAAGGTGATGGGCGCGGCGTAGCGGCAGCCGGTCTCCACCACCAGGCCGATGACGGGGCTGGTCGCAGGATCCAGCACCCCCTGTTCGATCAGGTGCGCGTTCACCGCCGTGTCGAAGAAGCTGTAGTAGACCACATTGTTCACATGGCCGTAGACGTCGTTGTCCATCCAGCGCGTGGTGATGGACCGGATGACGGGGAAGTCGGCGCGGGTGGGCAGCGGCTCGCTCACAGGGCTTCCTCATACAGGGCGCGGGCGTCGGAGAGCGTCACCTCGCGCGGATTGTTGATCAGCAGCCGCTGCACCTGCATGGCGTCATGGGCCAGACGGTCCAGATGCTGGACCTCGACCCCGAGGTCGGACAGGCGCTGCTCCATGGGCATTTCGGCGGTCAGGGCGGCGATTTCGTCCACGAAGGCGGCGGCGTCCGGCGTCAGCCCGATGGCGGCGGCCAGTTCGGCGTAGAGCGGCCCGGCGGCGGGCAGGTTGAAGCGCAGCACCGGCCCCAGCACCAGGGCGTTCGACAGGCCGTGGGGCGCATGGAATATCCCGCCGATGGGATAGGCCAGGGCGTGGACGGCGGCGACCGGCGCATTGGCGAAGGCCATGCCGGCCAGCAGCGAGCCCTGCAGCATCGCCCGGCGCGCGGGCAGGTCCGACCCGTCGGCGATGACCCGGCGGATGTTGGCGTGCAGCAGCTTCAGCGCCGCGACCGCCAGACTGTCGGAGACCGGGTTTTTCTTGTGCCGGGAGGTATAGGCTTCGATGGCGTGGACCATGGCGTCGATGCCCGTCATGGCCGTGACGCGCGGGGGCAGGCCCGTGGTCAGGGTCGCGTCGAGGATGGCCGCGTCGGGATAGAGCAAGGGCGAGACCACGCCCTTCTTCTGGTCGTCCGGCGTGGTGACGATGGCGATGTTGGTGACTTCCGACCCGGTCCCCGCCGTGGTCGGAACCTGCACCAGCGGCAGGCGCGGCCCCCGGGCCAGACCGATGCCGTAGATGTCCGGCAGGGCCTGATCGGTCCCCGCCAGCAGGGCCACCAGCTTGGCCGTGTCCAGCGACGAGCCGCCGCCCAGGCCCACCACCCCGTCGGCCCCCGCAGTCCGCGCCGCCGCCACGGCCGCCATGACCGAGGCCTCGGGCGGGTCGGCCAGCACCTCGCTGAACACCGCGGCGGTAACGCCCGCAGCGTTCAGGGCGTCCAGAATCGGCTGGACCACGCCCGCGCCGACCAGCCCCGCATCGGTGACAATGAAGGGCCGGATCACGCCCATGCCGTTCAGGAATTCCGCCAGCTTCAGGGCGGCGCCGTCCTCGCACAGGATTCTCGGCGTGGTCTCGAACGAAAACCCGGTCATGATCGCATCCTCCGACGTCCAGCCAAGCGCGGATGACGGCCGTCTGCAAGATCACCCAGGGTCAACTGGCGCGGGCGGGTCAAGCGTGGCAATGGGCCGGAATGACTGCCGTTTCCATCCGCCCCTACACGGCCGACGATCTGGACCTGCTGATCGCCCTGTTCAACGGGGCGGTGCGGCGGGTGTCCAGCCGAGACTACACGCCCGAGCAAATCGCGGCCTGGGCGCCGGCGACGCCGGACCGGGAGGCATGGGCCGCCCGTCTGGGCGGACGTCCCACCCTGGTGGCGGAAATCGACGGCGTGATCGCAGGCTTCAGCGATCTGGAGCCGGACGGCCATATCGACATGCTGTTCGTGGACGCCGACCATCAGGGCCGCGGCGTGGCAGGCGCCCTGCTGGACCGGATCGAGGCCATGGCGCGGGATCGGGGCCTGGCGCGGCTGTTCACTGAAGCCAGCATCACCGCCCGGCCGATGTTCGAACATCGCGGTTTCCATGTGGAGGCCGCGCAGGACGTGGCGCTGCGGGGGCAGACCTTGCGCAACTACCGGATGGCCAAGGCGCTCTGAACACGGCGCCGGCATGGCTGGCGCGGCGAATCCGTGGCACGGTTCGGTCATGACCGCACACCGCCCCCTGATCGTCTTCGCCGCCGCCAACGGGGCCATGGCCGTGATGCTGGGCGCCTTCGCCGCGCACGGGGCCGGCCCTGCGGTCAAGACGCTGCTGACCACCGGGGCCCAGTACCAGATGGTGCACGCCGTGCTGGCTGTGGCCTGCGCCCTGTGGAGCGGCGGCGGACGGCTGGCGCGGATCGCCGGGTGGCTGGCGGCGACCGGCGGGCTGGTGTTCTCGCTGGCGCTGTCGATGATCGCCCTGATGAGCCTGTCGGCCATGGGCATGGTCGCGCCGGTGGGCGGCGTGCTGATGATCGCGGGCTGGGCCGTTCTGCTGGTCGCGGCCCTGCGGAGCGACCGCTGATGGCGCGGGACGCCTGCGCGGTGATCGGCAGCGGCGGCCATGCGCGGGTGGTCATCGCCGCCCTGCGCGCCTCGGGCGCCGGGGTCATGGCCCTGTATGACGAGCGGCCCGAGCGACAGGGCGAGAGCGTGGACGGCGCGGTGGTGTCCGGCGACTGCGAGACGGGCCTGAACACCCCCCTGCCCGCCCATCTGGCCATAGGCGACAACCGCGTGCGGCGCGATCTGGCGGCGACCAGGCCGCCGGGCGGCTGGATGCAGGCGGTGCACCCCTCGGCCCTCGTGGACCCGGCGGCGCGCATCGGCGCGGGCAGCCTGGTGGCGCTGGGCGCCATCGTTCAGGCCGGGGCCGCCATCGGCGCCCATGTGATCGTCAACACCGGCGCCATCGTCGAGCATGACTGTGTGATCGAGGATTTCGCCCATGTGGCGCCCGGCTCGGTGCTGGGCGGCGGCGTCCATGTGGGGGAAGGCGCGCTGATCGGTCTGGGGGCACGGGTCCTGCCGGGCGTGCGCATCGGCGCCTGGGCCGTGGTCGGCGCCGGGGCCGTCGTCATGAAGGACGTGGCGGACGGCCAGACGGTGGCGGGCGTGCCCGCCCGGCCCACCCGATGATCCCCCTGTCGGCGCCCGAGGTCGGCGCGCGGGAGCAGGCTGCGGTGGCCGAGGCTCTGGCGGCAGGGGACGTGGCCATGGGGCCGCAGGTGGCGGCGTTCGAGGCGGCCTTTGCGGACCTGACCGGCCGGGCCCATGCGCTCGCCGTGTCGTCGGGCACGGCGGCCCTGCATCTGGCCCTGCGCCTGCTGGATCTGAAGCCGGGCGAGGCGGTGATCTGCCCGACCCTGACCTTCATGGGCGGGGTGGCGCCGGTGATCTATCAGGGCGCGACGCCCGTCTTCGCCGATGTGGACCCCGTCACCTGGGGGCTGGACCCGGGCTGCCTGCCCCAGGCGTTCGACGTGGCCCGGGCGCAGGGACTGACCGTTCGGGCGGTGGTTCCGGCGGATCTTTACGGTCAGTGCTGCGACATCGGGCCGATCCTCGACATCGCCGCGGACCGGGGCGTGCCGGTGTTGCTGGACTCGGCCGAGGCGGTGGGCGCGACGCTCAATGGCCGGCACGCCGGCGCCGGGGCGCTGATGGCGGCCTACTCCTTCAACGGCAACAAGATCATCACCACCGGCGGCGGCGGCATGCTGGTCAGCGACGATGCGGCGCTGATGGAGCGGGCGCGCTATCTGTCCACGGCGGCGCGTCGGCCGGCCGTCCACTACGAGCACGACGAGGTGGGCTATAACTACCGCCTCGGCGCGGTGGCGGCGGCCATCGGCCTGGCGCAGCTGGAGACGCTGGAGGCGCGGGTCGCCCGGCGCCGGGCCATCTTCGAGCGCTATCGCGCAGCCCTGTCCGACCTGTCCGGCGTCGCCTTCGCGCCCGAGGGGCCGGGGCGGCGGCACACCCGCTGGCTCAGCGTCATGCTGCTGGGCCCCGACGCCGGCGCCACCCCAGAGGCCCTGCGGCTGGCGCTGCAGGCCGAAGGGATCGAGAGCCGCCCGGTGTGGAAGCCCATGCACCTGCAGCCGGTGTTCCGGGACGCGCCCCGCGTGGGCGGCGCGGTGGCCGAATCGCTCTTCGCCCGGGGGCTGTGTCTGCCGTCCAGCACGACCCTGACCGAGGCCGACCAGGGCCGGATCATCAGCGTCATTCGCGGCGCCGTGAACTGATTTTGCAGGGCTTTCCCGGCCGCGCAGTTGGAAATCACTCGCAACAGGCGAATAGGTTGGATTCCCCCGGCCCGCCCGCTACTCCATGAAGGGCAAGCCAAGCTTGGCCTTATGCAGTCAAAGAGAGTGTTGTGCGTATGACGATTTTCGCGGATCAGCCCGACCGTCGCACCCTGTATCCCGAGATCGAGCCTTTCGCGTCCGGCTTCATGGCCACCGGCACGGCGCACGAAATCTATTATGAGGAGTCCGGCTCGCCGGACGGCAAGCCGGTGCTGGTGCTGCACGGCGGCCCCGGCGGCGCGGTCAATCCGACCATGCGACGCTATTTCGATCCGGCGCGCTATCGCATCATCATGTTCGACCAGCGCGGCTGCGGGCGGTCCCGTCCCAACGCCAGCCTTGAGGACAACACCACCTGGGACCTGATCGAGGACATCGAGCGCCTGCGTGAACGCTGCGGCGTGGACAAATGGTCGGTGTTCGGCGGATCGTGGGGCTCCACCCTGTCGCTGGCCTATGCGATCACGCACCCTGAGCGGGTCGAGAGCCTGATCCTGCGCGGCATCTTCCTGCTGACGAAGAAGGAGCTGCACTGGTTCTACCAGGACGGCGCCTCGATGATCTTCCCCGATGCGTGGGAAGCGTTCCTCAAGCCGATCCCCGAGGCCGAGCGCGGCGACCTGATGGCCGCCTATCACAAGCGCCTCCTCAGCGATGATGTGGCGGTGCGCAACGAGGCGGCGGTGGCCTGGTCCAGCTGGGAAGGCGACACCGTCAGCGTCGAGGGCCCGTCCGCCCGGCCGGAGAAGTTCGCCGAACCCGAGTTCGCCGTCGCCTTCGCCCGCATCGAGTGCCACTATTTCACCAACGGCGGCTTCTTCCCGCAGGACGGCTGGATCCTGAACAATATCGAGCGCATCCGGCACATCCCGACGTGGATCGCCCAGGGCCGCTTCGACGTGGTCACGCCCATGTCCGGGGCGTGGGCCCTGCACCGGGCCTTCCCGGAAGCGAAACTGGATGTGGTGGGCGACGCGGGCCACGCCTCCAGCGAGCCGGGCATCGTGGATTCCCTGATCCGGGCTACGGACTGGGCGGCGGGGCTCTAGCCCCTACCCTTCCTTGTCGCGCACCATCTCGTCGAGGCGGAAGCCGATGCGGCGCGCGGGCTTTTCAGGCTCGGGCTTGGACTTGGCCGACAGCACCACATTCAGGCGGCTGACGTGCTGGAGCAGGGTCACCGGCTGACCGTCGGGGTCGCGCCCGAAGAACATCAGCAGGTCCGGCCCCCAGAAGCCCATATCGTGGATCATCAGCACCCCGTCGCCGGGCATGCCGACGCCGCGCACCCCGACCTCATCGTCCGGATCCAGACGCGACTCAAACTCCTTGATCAGCCGCGACAGGCGCACGAAGGCCCATTCGGCCGGATTGTCGGACTGCTGCAGACCCTGGGCCAGGGCGGCGGATTCCTCGGGGGTCTTTTCAGACGTGACCGGCTTCGGGCACGGGGCGAACATGGCCGGATCGGCCTTTACGGGCTTTGACATCCGGCGAACCTAGAACAGTCCGCGGCCCTTGGGCAGCTCCAGATAGCGGTGGACCCGCACGGCCTGGATCAGGCCGAAACCCACCATGACCGTCAGCAGCACGGTGCCGCCGTAGGACAGCAGCGGCATGGGCACCCCCACCACCGGCGCCAGCCCCATGACCATGGCCCCGTTGATCAGGATGTACACGGCGAAGGTCGCCGTCACGCCGGCCGCCGCCATCCGCCCGAAATGGCTGTGCGACAGGGTGGCGATGCGCAGGGCGATGACGATGATGGCGGCGTAGATCAGCAGGACGCTGAACGACCCGACGAAGCCGAACTCCTCGGCCAGGGCCGCGAAGATGAAGTCGGTCTGCTTCTCGGGCAGGAACTCAAGCTGGCTCTGGCTGCCCAGGCCGAACCCCTTGCCCAGAAATCCGCCGGAGCCCATGGCGATCTTGGACTGCATGATGTGATAGCCCGAGCCGGAGGGATCGGCCTCGGGCGTCAGGAAGGTCAGCACGCGCTGGCGCTGATACTCGTGCAGCACGAACTGGACGAAGAGCGGAATGGCCACCGCCGCCGCCGCCGCCGCTGCGACGACCAGTCTCCAGCTCAGCCCCGCCATGAACATCATGGCGCCGCCGGTCATGGCGATCAGCATGGCGGTGCCCAGGTCGGGCTGGTCGGCCACCAGCAGCACGGGCACGCCGATGATAGCGGCCGGGATGATCAGCTTCCACGACATGCGCGCATCCTGCGCCGAGGCGCCGTGGTACCAGCGGGCGAGCGCCAGAACGACGCCGATCTTCATCAGCTCTGAAGGCTGGATGCGGGTCACGCCCAGATCCAGCCAGCTCTTGGCGTTGTTGGCGGTGTAGCCGAACAGGTCCACGGCCACGAGCAGCGCCAGCGCCGCGAAATAGATGGGATAGGCGGTAGCGAACCATATCCGGAGGTTCACCAGCGACAGCACCAGCATGATCACGATACAGGCCCCGAAGCGGAGCACGTGATTGGCGGCCCAGGGCTCCCACGAGGCGCCGCCCAGCGAATACAGCATCATGACGCCCACCCCCGCGACGACGCAGAGAAGACCGACGAGGCGCCAGTCGATTTCGGCCAGCTTGACGGGCAGCCGCTCTCGCTGGCCGGGACGGGTCAGGGCCGAGGCGGTCACAGGGCGCCGCCCTGGGGCAGATAGGGTTGGGGCCCGGAGGGCGCCGGCGCCGCCTGCGGTCGAGGCGCCGCTGCGGGCGCGGCCGGCGCCGGGGCGGGCGGCGCGATGGCGGCGGGATCTTCTTCTTCCAGCGGTCCCACCGGCTCGGGCGGCGGGGGCCGTTCGATGCGGGTGCGCATGTCCGGGTCCTTGAGCAGGGTCACGCGCATGACCTCGCGGGCCTTTTCCGCCGCCACCCGCGACCCGCCGCCATGCTGCACCACGACCGCGATGGCGTAGCGGGGCGCGTCATGGGGGGCGAAGGCGACGAACAGACCGTGGTCCCGGCTGGCCCACTCAACGGTGGTGCCCCGGCGCAGGCCGGCGCGCGCCTGCGCGGTGCCGGTCTTGCCCGCCATCTGGATGTCGCCCAGGCCCAGCTGGCTGACCCTGTAGGCCGTCCCCGTCACATCATTGGCCACCGCCGCCATGCCGGCGCGGACGATGTCCAGATGCTCGACCGAAAAGGGCAGATCCGGAACGGCCGCCCCGGAGGGACGGTCCGTCCCGCCCACGGACTTGATGAGGCGGGGCTCGATCGCCTTGCGGCCGTTGGCGATGCGGGCCGTCATGACCGCGAGCTGAAGGGCGCTGACCTCGGTCGCACCCTGTCCGATCGCCACAGACAGGGTTTCGCCAGGGTACCAGTTGCGCGCATCCGGGTTGGGATTGTTGCGGAACGCGTGCCGCTTCCACTCGGTGGACGGCATGGTGCCCTCCCGCTGCCCCGTCAGACCCAGATCGTAGGTGCGGTGGAAACCCAGGGCCTCGGCGGTGCGCGCGATGCGGTCGACGCCGGCCCGGTTGCACATGTGGTAAAAATAGACGTTGCACGAGTTCTTGATGGCGTCGTGCATGGTCTGCGGACCGTGGCCGCTGGCCTTGTGACAGCGGAAGGTGCGGTTGCCGAACCGATAGCCTCCCGTGCAGGTCACGCGCTCGGTGGGATCAACGTCCGCGTCCAGAATGGCCAGGGCGGTGGTCATCTTGAAGGTCGAGCCGGGCGGGAACGTGCCGTAGATGGTCTTGTCCAGCATGGGACGCCGCTCATAGTCGGCCCAGGCCCGATAGACGCTGCCCGGCACGCCCGAAACGAACAGGTTAGGGTCAAAGGCGGGAGCGGACATCATGCACAGGACGTCGCCGTTCCTGATGTCCATGACCACGCAGCCGCCGGATTCCTCGCCGAACACCTCCAGCGCCCGGGACTGGATGTCGGTGTCGAGCGTCAGCACGACGTCCTGGCCCGGCGTGGGGGCGACGGAGCCCTCCACATCCTCGCCCACGATGCGCCCACGGGCGTCCACCTCGACCCTCTGGCCGCCCTGAACCCCGCGCAGATCCGCGTCCAGCGTTCGCTCGATGCCCTGTCGGCCGATGCGGAAACCGGGGTGATACATCAGGGTCGAGACTGTCTCGCCGCGCTCGCGAACCGCAGCCACATCCTGATCCGACACCTTGGCCACATAGCCGACCGTGTGGGCGAAAACCCCGCCGTGCGGATAGAAGCGCGCCTCGTTCATGTCGGCCATGACGCCCGGGAGTTCGTTGGCGTAGAGGTTGACCCGGGCGAACTCGTCCCAGCTCAGGTCGCTCTTGACCGGCACAGGCACGAAGCGGGGCGCAGCGTTGACGTCGCGCACGATGGCGCGGCGGCGCTCCAGAGTGTCGGGAAGCAGCCGGCCCAGAAGATCCAGCGTCTGGTCCAGGTCGCGCGTCTCGTCCCGCACCACCATGACGCGGAAGCTGGGCCGGTTGCCGGCGATGACCACCCCGTCGCGATCCAGGATGCGGCCACGCGGCGGAGGAATGAGACGGAAGTTGAACTGGTTGTTGACGGCCAGCGTGGCGTACTCGCTGGCCTGGACCACCTGCAGTTGGCCCAGCCGTCCGCCAAGCGCCAGAAGACCGGCAGCCGTGGCGCCGCCCAGCAGGAAGGTGCGCCGCAGAAACGAGCCCTGCCGCTCATTGACGTCGGAAAAGAAGATCGACGGTTCGCTGCTCATCGGAAACGCACATCCCCGTCGTCAAAACGCTCGATCATCCAGCCTGCGACGGGGAACAGGGCCAGGGTCGGAAGCACTTGCCAGAACAGGGCGAGAAGGCTGGGCGCGTTGCCCGCCAGGAGGCTGACGATCATGTAGGCCAGAATGAAGGCCAGAATGGTGCACGCGGCGTACCAGGCGAACAGCATCCGGGCGTCCTGACCCGCCAGGAGGCTGCGCGCAGCCAGAACCACGCCGTAGACGGCCAGCAGGGACAAGGCCCACAGGCCCAGGGGCGCATACCAGAAGATGTCGAGGAACAGGCCCAGGCCGAGCAGCATCAGCGGGGCCATGACCGAGGGCCGGATCAGGGGCCATGCGAAGGCCAGCGCCAGCGGCAGGATCGGCTCGGGCAGGCTGAGGCCGAACAGGTGCGCCGGAGTCGCCAGGATCACCGTGCCGGCCAGCGCGATCAGGGCAGGCCAGACCATCCATTGCATCGGCCCCACGACCCGCACGGCCATCGCCCGCCTCACTCCTGAACCTCCCCAGGCGCCGGCTGAGCGGCGGCGGCGGTCGGCGCAGCCGCCTGTTCGGCGGCCTCGCGGCGGCGGCGGGCCTCGGCCTCAGCCACCCGGCGGACCTCTTCCTCGTCGCGGGCGCGGCGGCGGGCTTCCTGATCGGCGATGCGGGCGGCGGTCGCGGCGTCGGGCGGCGGGGCCGTGTCGGCTGCAGCCAGAGGCGGCGCGTTCAGGGCCTCGGGATCGGCCAGCTGGGCGAAGTCCTGGAACAGCAGCACCCGCACATAGTCTATGGCGCCCCGGTCGGTGAACAGCTTGACCCGCCAGGTGCCGTCGATGCCCCGCGCGGCCACGCCCACGGGCAGGCCACGCGGGATGCCGCCGCCGTCGCCGGAGGTCAGGATGCGGTCCCCCTCGCGTACGGCGTCCTCGCCGCGCACATACTCCAGCCGGGGATTGCCGCTGCCGTCCCCGGTGAGCATGGCGCGCGCGTCGGTGCGGTCGATGAGAACGGGCGTGCGGCTGGCGACGTCGGTGGTCAGCAGGACCCGGCTGACGCCGCCCGTGGAGCCGACGATCCGACCGATGAGACCGTGCTCGTTGATGACCGGATTGCCGATCTGAACCCCCCGGTCCCGGCCCACGTCGATCAGCCGAGCGTTGACGAAGGGCCCGCGCGATTCCGACACCGAGCGAGCGGTGACCATGTCCACCGGAGGCTCGACCCGCAATCCCAGCATGGACTCGTACCGGGCGTTGACGTTTTTCAGCGCGATGGCCTGGTCGCGCCACGGCTCGAGCTCGGCCAGCTGGGCCCGCAGGCGACGATTTTCGGAAACGGCGAAGAAATAGCCGCGCACATAGTCGCTGGCCTGACCGACCCAGCGCACCGGGGCGGCGAACACGCCCCCCACGGGTGCGGCGACCGCATCGACGCCGGCGCGGGGCGCTGAATAGTCGGCATCGTTCACGTCGCGACGATCGGCCAGCAACAGCACGATGGCCGCGATAATGGCGATAACGACCGCCCCCGCCGACACCCAGGCCAGCGGAGCTTTCAGACTATCAAACGGTCCGTCGCGAAACGCCACGGCGCGCCTTCCTGGGCTTTCGGGCCCGTCATCGGGATGGAATCGGCGGGACGCCCGCGCCGATGGGCCAGCCTATGGCAAAAACCGCCCGGATTGAAAACAGCGATCACGCGGGAATGAGCCCGCGCGGCCCCGGCCGCCCTAAAGGGTGGCTTCCAGCACGCCCTTCATCCAGCGCGGATGCTCCAGCACGCGACCGCAGCCCACGGCCACACACGACAGCGGATCATCGGCCACCGAGACGGGCAGGCCCGTCTGGTCGCGAATTTCCGTGTCCAGGCCGCGCAGCAGGGCACCGCCGCCGGTCAGCATGATGCCCTTGTCGGCGATGTCGGCCGCCAGCTCCGGCGGGGTGGCTTCCAGCGCCACCTTGACCGCCTCGATGATCTGGCTGACCGGCTCGGCCAGGGCCTCGGCGGCCTGGCGCTCGCTGATGCGAACCTCGCGTGGCACGCCCTGCATGAGGTCGCGGCCCTTGACCTCGATGCCCAGACCCTCGCCGTCCGGCGGGATACGGGCAGTGCCGATGTCCTTCTTGATGCGCTCGGCGGTGGTCTCGCCGATGAGCAGATTGTGGTTGCGGCGCATGTAGCTGATCAGCGCCTCGTCCATCTTGTCGCCGCCCACGCGCACCGAGCGCGAATAGACGATGCCCGACAGGGACAGCACGGCCACCTCGGTGGTGCCGCCGCCGATGTCGACGACCATGGAGCCGGTGGGCTCGTGGATCGGCAGGCCGGCGCCGATGGCCGCGGCCATGGGCTCGTCGATCAGGCCGACGCGACGGGCGCCGGCGTTGAGGCAGGAGTCATTGATGGCGCGGCGCTCGACCGCGGTGGCGCCCGACGGCACGCAGACGATGACCTTGGGGTTCACGAACCCCTTGCGGTTGTGAACCTTGCGGATGAAGTGCTTGATCATCTCTTCGGCCACTTCGAAGTCGGCGATGACCCCGTCGCGCATGGGACGGATCGCCTCCATGTGGCCGGGCGTGCGGCCCAGCATCTGCTTGGCCTCGATGCCCACGGCGTGGACGATCTTGCGTCCACCGACGTTTCTCAGCGCCACCACCGAGGGCTCGTTGAGCACGATGCCCTTGCCCTTCTGATAAATCAGGGTGTTGGCGGTGCCGAGATCAATGGCGATGTCATTAGAGATGGCGCCGAAAAGGGAAAAGCTCATGGGCGTAAGGGTACCGTGGCTGCGGCTTCAAAAGGGCTGGTCTGCGGTCGGTCCGCTTCAGCGAAGCCCTGGCGGAGCGCGCATCCCCTCACGCACCGCACCCTGATCGTCTTCGGCCGACCTGATGGCCCGTTTGCCCCTCAATGGGCAGGATTACAAGCCCTCATCCGAGGGCTTGTGGAAAGCCTGTGGTGGGCGACCCGCGGTCACCCGCCGATGGGCTCGATCCCCTGGGCCTCCAGCGCGCGCTGAACGGCCGGGCGCGCCTGGACCGCGTCCAGATGGGCGTTCAGCTTCGGATAGGCGTCTCCGTCCAGAACGCCCGCCTGGCGGCTCCAGCGCGTGAAGACCGACAGATAGCCGTCGGCCACCGTATACTGCTCGCCCATTACGAACGGTCCCTTCAGCAGATGCTGTTCAGCCAGGGCCAGCTTGTCCTTCACCACCGACAGGGCCTGCTCCCGGGCCTCCCCCTCGGGGGGCCTGGGCTTGCCGAACAGCAGCCGACCCAACGCCGGGTGCAGGGATGAACCCGCCCACCCGTTGAACGAATCCATCCTCGCGCGCTCAAAGGCGTCCTTCGGAACCAGATTGGCCTCGGGATGCCGATCCGCGATCCACGGCATGATCACGGCGTTCTCGGTCAGGACGCCATGCTCCGTCGCCAGCGCCGGGGTCACGCCAGCCGGGTTGACCGCCAGGTATTCGGGCGTCTTTTGCTCGCCCGCCTTCAGGTCGATCTTCACGGCCTCATAGTCCGCGCCCGCCTCCTCGAAGGCGATATGCGAAGCCAGGGCGCAGGCGCCGGGGGAGTAATAGAGCTTCAGCATGATGGCCGTCCTCGTCAGGCAGGAGTTGAACAGCCAAGGTGAGAAGCCCGGGCGCCTGTTTCAAGCCACCCGGGCGCGCGCCGGCCAGCCGATCACCGGGACGAGGCGTTCCGTCTCCCTGTCGAAGGCGTCCTCGGCTTCGGCCAGATCGTGAAGGATGCGCGGGCCGCGCGGGCTGGTCAGCCTGAAGTACGCCGTCACCTCGCGACCGCCGAGGTCGATTTCCGCCACCTTGTGCAGAACCACGCCGCCCTGACTTCGCAGGGTCGACGAAAAAGCCGCGCGCGTCATCGCGCCAGCGTCCGAGTCGATATCCGCATTGTCCATCTTCCCTGCCATGGTGATCCGTCTCCGGTATCCGCGACACGCCAACCCGGTCCGGGTGCGGAAAGTTCCAGCGTCGCAGCAAGCGACAGAGCAGCACGCAACCGCCACGCTCGCCGGTCGTTTGGCCCGGACCCGATCCCGACCGGAGCTCCTGCCCCATGACCTTCTCGCTGGTGGCGCGCTGCGCCCGCACCGGACAGTTCGGCGTCGCCGCGGTGACCGGGGTGCCGGCCGTGGGCAAGCTGCTGACTCATGCAGCGGCCGGCGTCGGCGCAGTGGCCACCCAGGCCCGCGTGAACCCCTATCTCGGCATCGACGGACTGAATTTGCTGCGACAGGGCCTGTCGGCCGAGGCGGTGCGCGCGGCGCTCCTGACCACCGATCCCGCCGTCCGCTTTCGCCAGTTCGCGGTGATCGATCAGGAGGGGCGCACGGCGACCTTCACCGGCGAGTCCTGTCTGGACTGGCGCGGCGCGCTGCAGCGGGACGGCTTCAGCGTTCAGGGCAACCGGCTGGCCGGGCCCCATGTCCTGATCCGGGCCGCTGACCGGTTCGAGGCCTTGTCCGACCAATCCCTGGCCGACCGGCTGCTGGAGGCCCTGGCCGAGGGCGTGGCCGCGGGCGGCGATGTGAAGGGCGAGGTGTCGGCGACCATCTATGTGATGGACACCGAGGAATACCCCCTGTGGGACATCCGCGTGGACCACCATCCCGAGCCCATCGCCGAACTGCGCCGCCTGCACGATGTGTTCAGAGAGAAGGTGGTGCCCGAGATTCGCGACATGCCCACGCGCGAAAATCCTGCGGGGACCGAGGGCGAAGTGCCGATCTAGGGCTCGCCGCCGACGTCGCCGAGGGCGTTCATGAACATCATTCCGCCCGTCATGCCGGCCTCGACCACATCGTCGCCCTCGCGCGAGCCGCGGAATTTGAAGCCCCAGTCGCCGTGATGCTGGATCAGGAGGAAGGTGACGAACGGGCCTTCCGCGTTCTGGTCCGTGAAGACGGCGTGAAGCGGCGGCTCATCCCGGGTCGGCGCGGTCAGGAGGGGAAAGCCGCCCTCGTAGGGGCGGGCGTCCGGAAGGCGCGTCAGGATAGCGGCCCTGGAAATCTCCATCACCTGTTCGTCCGTGACCTGCCCGGCGTAGCGGGTGGCATAGAGCGTGGCGTTCATCCGGGACGCCCGCGTGTTGCAGGCCACGTTGTCGCCCCGGGCCAGACCGGCGCCCATGTCCGGATAGACCGTGACGGAATTGCTGGCCTCGCCCGGCGTGAAGTGACAGGTCAGCCCGCTCTGCACATGCCGCAGGGTCGGGACGCTGTCAGCGGTGATGTTCTCGAACACCCCCTCGGCGTCCGCCGCAGCGATCAGCGCGTCCGCTTCGGCATGCGCCGTGGTCGCCGGATCGTCCTGGGTCGCAAGCCCGGCAAGAAGCATCATCCAGATCATGCTCGGTCTCCCGTTTGGCCCTGAACATCAGCAGAGGACGGCCCCAAGGTCCATCCACGATCCCTGACATCAGCCCCGGCGCAGAATGAACTCGTCATCGCGCCAGGCGCCGACCGGATACTGATACGCCCCCGCCTTCTCGAAGCCATGGGCGGCATACAGCTTCTGCGCCTTCACATTGCCGCTCCAGACCCCGATCCACAGCGACCCGTCGCTATGGGCCTCCATCCACTCCAGTGCGATCTTCAGCAGGGCCGAGCCGACACCCAGACCCTGCGCGGCCTTTGATACATACAGCCGGTGCAGTTCGGTGTGACTCGTCCGCGCATCCGGATGGGGCAGGCCGCAGCGGCCGGTGTTGGCGAAGCCCAGGATCTCGCCATCGCGCTCGGCAACCCAGTAATGATGATCGGGACCGGTCAGGCGCGCGCGCGTCGTCGCCTCGCTGAAGGTCTCGTCCAGAAACGGCTCCAGATCCTCGGGCGGATAGGGAATGCCGAAGCCGGCCACGAAGGTCTCGATGAAGGTGGCGCGGCCGAGCGCAGCGAGGGCGGGGACGTCGTCGGGCACGGCGGGACGGATGGCGAAGGCGGTCATGACAGCGGCATAGCTTTCCCGAGGCGTGACGCAACCCCTGCCCTCTCGTTAGACTGCGACTCATGACCCTGTTCATCACCCACCCCGACATGCTGGCCCACGACACCGGACAAGGGCATCCGGAGCGATCGGCGCGGCTGGCGGCTGTGCTGGACGCCGTCGACGATGCGGGCCTGACACTGGACCGGCGCCAGGCGATGGAAGCCGAGGTTCAGGCCCTGATCCGCGTCCACCCGGAGGCCCACGTTCAGAGGATTCTGGACGCCTCGCCGGTCACGGGCGTCGTGGCGCTGGACCCGGACACGGTGCTGTCGCCGGGCAGCGTGCGCGCCGGACGGCTGGCGGCTGGGGCGGCGATCCAGGCCGTGCGGGCCGTGGCGGGCGGAGAGACGGACCGCGCCTTCGCCGCCGTGCGCCCGCCGGGCCACCATGCGGAGCCGGACAAGGCCATGGGCTTCTGCCTGTTCTCCAATGTGGCGATCGCCGCGCGGGAAGCCCAGGCGCTGGGCATGGCCAGGGTGGCGGTGATCGACTTCGACGTGCACCACGGCAACGGCACCCAGGCGGCGTTCGAGAACGACGCCAGCCTGTTTCTGGGCTCCATCCACCAGATGCCGCTGTATCCGGGCACGGGCGCGGCCGACGAGACCGGCGTGGGCAACATCGTCAACGCCCCGGTCCCGCCCCACGCGGCCCGAGAGGCGTGGCGGGCCACCTTCGCGGGCGGGCTGATGCCGGCGCTGGACGCCTTTGATCCCGACCTTGTGATCATCTCCGCCGGGTTCGACGCCCACCGGCGCGATCCGCTGGCGCACCAGTCGCTGGAAGCCGAGGATTTCGCCTGGGCCACGCGGGCGGTGATCGAGGTGGCGCGCGCCCGCTGCGGCGGCAAGGTTGTTTCGTCGCTGGAGGGCGGCTACGACCTGAACGGACTGGGCCTGTCGGCCGTCGCCCATCTGCGGGCGCTAGGGGAGGGATAGACGCGCGAACCCTTTGATGCCAAAGGCGTCCGTGTCCGGCCATGACGATCCAGAATCCCCCTGCTGAGTCGATTCCCGTCCGCCCCCCGGCGGCCCCCGCCGCTGTGCGCGCGCCGGGCGCCATTACGCTCGCCCGTCACGGCCGTCCCGCCCTGTCCCGCAAGGTGCTGTTGACCTCGCAGGGGTACCGCGACTGGTGGGCAACCTACGAAGTCGGCGGCCTTTGCAAGAAGCAGACGCCGCCGCCGGGCCTGCTGCAGACCGCCGCCCGCGCCGACACCATCTTCGTCTCCACCCGCCCGCGCGCGCTGGAAACCGCAGGGCATGTGGCGGGCGAGCGCGAACTGTCCATCGATCCCGTTTTCATTGAAGCTCCCCTGCCCCCGCCCGCCTTCCCGGCCTGGGTGAAGCTGTCGCCGCGCTGGTGGGGCGTGGTCTCGCGCATCTGGTGGTGGGCCTTCGACTTCCACGACGCGGGCGAGGAAAGCCGCGATCTGGCCCGGGCCCGGGCGGTGAAGGCCGCCGACGTCCTGATCGCCCGCGCCGAACAGGGCGAGGAGGTGCTGGTGCTGGCTCACGGCTTCTTCAACGCCATGATCGGCCACCGGCTCAAGGCCCTGGGCTGGCGCTGCACCCTGGATCAGGGGTTCAAATACTGGTCCAGCCGCCGCTTCGAGAAGCGCTGATCCGGCCCGCGCCGGTCGCTCAGGTTTCACATGACGCGGCGGCGATGTTCTGCTTATGTTCGAGCTTGACCGCAACCGGAGACCGCCCATGGCCCAGGATCTGATGTTCTACACCAACCCCATGTCGCGGGGTCGGATCGTTCGCTGGATGCTGGAGGAGACCGGCGCCGATTACGCCGAAACGGTGCTGGACTACGGCACGACCATGAAGGGCGCCGACTATCTGGCGATCAATCCCATGGGCAAGGTGCCCGCCATTCGCCACGGCGATCAGCTGGTCACCGAGTGTGCGGCCATCTGCGCCTATCTGGCCGACGCCTTCCCCGGTGCCGGGCTTGCGCCCGCGCCGGACAGGCGCGGCGCCTATTACCGCTGGATGTTCTTCGCCGCCGGACCGCTGGAGGCCGCCGTCACCAATCAGGCGCTGCAGGTCCAGGTGCCGGCCGACAAGCAGGGCTTCGTGGGCTACGGCTCCATGGCGGCGGTGCTGGACGCCCTGTCGGGCGCGGTGAAGGCCAGCCCATACATCGCGGGCGACCGTTTCAGCGCGGCAGACGTCTATGTGGGGGCCCAGGTCGGCTGGGGGCTACAGTTCGGCACCATCGAGAAGCGTCCCGAGTTCGCCGACTACGCCCACCGGGTCATGGACCGCGACGCCTGGCGCCGCGCCACCGAAAAGGACGACGCCCTGACGCCGAAACAGGGCGGCTGAGTCTTTTTCTGGAGCGGACCGTTCCGCCCGGCGGCCAAGATGGTCTAGGGTTCCGCGACTCTCCGGATGCGCGAAAACACCATGGCCGACGACCCCAAGACCATTCCCGCCGATCTCAGCTTCGAGGACGCCCTGGCTCAGCTTGAGCAGATCGTCTCAGAACTGGAATCCGGCCAGGCGCCGCTGGAGCGCTCCATCGCCATCTATGAGCGCGGCGCCGCGCTGAAGGCCCACTGCGAGGCGCGCCTGAAAGCCGCCCAGCTGCGGGTCGAGAAGATCGTCGTCGGCGCCGACGGCCAGGCCAGGGGCGTCGAGCCCGCCGAGTTTTCGTGATGCACGGCCCGGCGGCCGACCAGATAACCTTCGATGATTTTACGAAGGTGGACATTCGTGTCGGCCAGGTCCTCAAGGCCGAGCCCTTCCCCGAGGCGCGCAAGCCCGCTTATCGCCTGACCATCGACTTCGGCCCGGACATCGGGGTCAAGCGCTCCTCGGCCCAGATCACGAAGCACTACACGCTTGAGGAATTGCACGGCCGCAAGGTCGCCGCCGTGGTCAACTTCCCGCCCCGCCAGATCGGGCCGATGATGTCCGAGGTCCTGACCCTGGGCTTTCCCGACGCCGACGGCGAGGTGGTGCTGGTGGGCGTCGACCGCGAGGTTCCGGTGGGAGGCCGTCTGTTTTGAGCCGGTCCGACCCCTATCCCGCCGCCAATTCGCCGGAACAGGCCATGGCCGACCGCGTGGCGGAAGTGGCCGATCTGGTCACCGTGGCGCTGGACGAACTGCTGCCCCGCGCGGACGGGCCCGAAGCGCGCCTGACCGAGGCCATGCGATATGCGGCTCTCGGTCCCGGCAAGCGGCTGAGGCCGTTCTTCGCCCTGGAGGCGGCGCGGCTGTTCGACATCGAGGAGCGGCCAGTGCTGCGCGCCGCCTGCGCGCTGGAGTGCGTTCACGCCTATTCCCTGATCCATGACGACCTGCCGTGCATGGACGACGACGACATGCGGCGTGGCCGTCCCACCCTGCACCGCGCCTATGACGAGGCCACCGCCGTGCTGGCCGGCGACGCCCTGCAGACCGCAGCCTTCGACATCATCCTGGACGAGGACACCCACGACGATCCGGGCGTGCGCTGCGAACTGGCCATGCGCCTGTCTTTCGCCTCCGGCGCGCGGGGCATGGCCGGCGGCCAGATGATCGACCTGATGGGCGTTCGCGACGATCTGGGCGGGGTGGCGCGCATGCAGCGGCTCAAGACCGGCGCCCTGATCACCTACGCCTTCGAGATTCCCCTCATTATCGCCCATGCCCGCGAGGAGCACCGGAACGCCTTGCTGGCCTTCGCCCACGACCTGGGTCTGGCCTACCAGATCGTGGACGACCTGCTGGACGCCGAGGGGGACGAGGATCTGCTGGGCAAGGCCGCGGGCGGCAAGGACGCGGCCCGGGGCAAGACCAATTTCGTCACCCTTCTGGGCGTCGAGGCCGCGCGCGAGCGGGTCGCTCATCTGGCCCAGCAGGCGCGGGACCACCTGGCCCCCTTCGGCCACGACGCTGACATGCTGAAGGCCAGCGTCGACCACGTCCTGCATCGCCGAAGCTGAGCCGTAATCCCCAGAATTCCGGCGCGCATGGCTTGGGTCTGGCATCGCTTCACCTACATGAAGCGTTGAGACCGAACGATCGCCGAACAAAGGAGACACCCCATGGCCTTCACCCTCCCCGACCTGCCCTACGCCTATGACGCGCTTGAGCCGGCGATCGACAAGGAGACGATGACCTTCCACCACGACAAGCACCACAAGACCTATGTGGACAAGCTGAACGAGGCCGTGGACGCGGACTCCAGCCTGCAGGGCAAGTCGCTGGAAGACCTGTTCGCCAATATCTCCAAGGCCCCCAAGGCCGTGCGCAACAACGGCGGCGGACACTGGAACCACAGCCTGTTCTGGGAGCTGCTGGCCCCGCAGGACAAGACCGGCGAGCCGTCGGCCGAGCTGCAGGCCCAGATCGACAAGGACCTGGGCGGCATGGACAAGTTCCAGGACGCCTTCAACGCCGCCGGCGCCGGCCAGTTCGGCTCGGGCTGGGCCTGGCTGATCTGGCAGGACGGCAAGCTGAAGGTCACCTCGACCCCCAACCAGGACAACCCCCTGATGGACGTGGCCGACGAGCGCGGCGCGGTCGTCCTGGGCGCCGATGTCTGGGAGCACGCCTACTACCTGAAGTATCAGAACCGCCGTCCGGACTACCTCAAGGCTTTCTGGACCGTGGTGAACTGGAACAAGGTCAACGACCTGTTCGCGGCCGCCAGGGGCTGATGACCAGCGCCCCGCCGGATCGGCGGGGCGTTTTTTCTTTTCGGGGACACGATCCATGACGCCTTCCATCAAGCTGGCTTCGGCCGCGCTGACCCTCGCCGCCCTGCTGGGCGCCGCCGCCTGCAGCCAGCCGGCCGAAGCGCCCGCAGAAACCGAGGCCGCCGTCGACGCCATTCCGGCCAGCACGGACGTGCATCCCTTCACGCTCGGAGGGCTGCAACTGGCGGCGTTGAGAGACGGGACCATCAGCCTGCCGGTGGACCAGAGCCCCTGGGGCGACCCTGCGGTTGTGGCCGCCATTCTCACCGAAGCCGGTGAAGAGGGCGACGCCGTTCACCTGTCGGTCCAGCCGCTGCTGGTGCGCCAGGGCGACCGGGTGGTGCTGATCGACACCGGCGCCGGCGGCCAGATGGGCACGCAGAACGGCCTGCCCGGCGCGCTCTCCGCCGCAGGCGTCGATGCCGCCGAAGTGACCGACATCCTGATCTCCCACGCCCACGGCGACCACGTGGGCGGTCTGACCAACGCCGAGGGCGCCCTGGCCTTCCCCAACGCCGTCATCCGCATGAGCGCCCCCGAATGGGAGGCCATGCGAGCCGGCGCCGAAGAACAGGGCCTCGCCGATCTCGTGGCCGCCATCACGCCGCAGGTCCAGACGTTCGAACCCGGCGCCGCCATAACCCCGTTCCTCACCGCGGTGTCGCTGGACGGGCATACGCCGGGCCATTCCGGCTTCTCGATCACCTCGGGCGACGAGCGCCTGCTCTACATCGGCGACGCCCTGCACAGCGCAGTGGTCTCGGTGCAACGCCCCGATCTGGTCAACGCCTGGGACAGCGACAGCGACACCGCCATCGCGACGCGTCAGGGCCTGCTCGAGCGCGGCGCCGGCGAAGGCCTGCGCTATTATGGCGTGCACTTCCCCTACCCCGGCCTGGGCCGGATCGAGGAGCGGGACGGCCATTTCGTCTGGGCGCCTGAGTCCTGAGATCAGCTTGCCTGAGCGTATGAACCGATTTGCAGATCTGAAATGTTAGCGATACCACTTCCCTGAGAGTCCGAAGGACCGAGGGAGGAAAATATGACATGGACCCGCATGATGGCTGCGGTCGCGGCCGCCGGTGTGATCATCGGCGGAGGGGCCTGCGCTGCGCCCGCCGCGGCCCGTGAAGACGCCGCGCGCACGGTCACCGTGGACCTGAACGCCCCTGCCGGGCCGCGCGACCGGATGGCGCTGCATTCGGTGGGTGCGGACTATCCCGGCGTAACGGGACGGGATGACGCCCTCGCCCAGCTCAGGATCGTTCGGGACGAGCTCGGCTTCGACTACATCCGCTTTCACGCCATCTTCCACGACGACATGGGCGTCTATCGCGAGGTGGACGGTCGCCCGGTCTATGACTTCAGCCGCATCGACCGGCTGTACGACCAGTTCCTTGAGATGGGCATCCGGCCCTTCATCGAACTGGGCTTCACGCCGCATGACATGAGGACCTCGGACCAGACCATCTTCTACTGGCAGGGCAACACCTCCCATCCTGATCCCGAGAAATGGGAAGGGCTGATCGACGCCTTCGTGCGTCACCTGATCGACCGCTACGGCGCCGAGGAGGTCAGGACCTGGTATTTCGAGTTCTGGAACGAGCCCAATCTGGACGGCTTCTGGGAGAACGCGGACCAGGCGGCCTATTTCGATCACTACGCCCGCACGGCGCGCACCATAAAGGCCATCGATCCGGCGCTGCGGGTCGGCGGGCCGTCCACGGCGGGCGCGGCCTGGGTGCCGGAGTTCCTCGCCTATGCCGACGCCAACAACGTGCCGGTCGACTTCATCACCACCCACACCTACGGCGTCGAGGGTGGATTCCTCGATGAGTTCGGTCAGGACGACAACATGCTGTCGCAGAATCCGGACTCGGTGATCGGCGACATCCGCAACGTGAGGGCCCAGATCCGGGCGTCACACCGCCCCGGCCTGCCGCTGTACTTCACCGAATGGAGCGCCAGCTACAATCCGCGCGATCCGGTCCACGACAGCCACATCAGCGCGTCCTTCATCCTGAGCAAGACGCGTCAGGCCGAGGGACTGGTCCAGAACATGAGCTACTGGGCCTTCTCCGACCTGTTCGAGGAGCCCGGCCCCCAGACGCTGCCGTTCCAGGGCGGATTCGGCCTGATGAACCCCCAGGGCGTGCGAAAGCCCTCCTGGTTCGCTTACAAATACCTCAACGCCCTGGGCGATCACGAGCTTGAGGGCGGTGACCACCAGACCATCATCACCCGCGATGACCGGGGCGTGCAGGTGCTGGCCTGGACCTATGAACCGCCGCGCGATCAGGACGTCAGCAACCGCCCGTATTTCCGGCAGGTTCGGCCCGCCCCGCCCGCAGCGCCTCTGGTGCTGAGGTTCGAGGGATTGCCGCCAGGCGACCATACCGCATCGATCCGCCGGGTCGGCTTCGGCCACAACGACGCCTACACCGCCTGGCTGGAGATGGGCGCGCCCGAGACGCTGGATGACCGTCGGCGGGCCGAACTGCACGCCGAAACCCGCGATGATCCGCAACGGGTGACGGTGCGCGCCGACGCAGACGGTCGCGCCGTGCTGACGCTTCCGCTGGCGGTGTACGACGTGGTCCTGGTTGAGCTGGAGGCCGGGCAATGAGACGCGGCGCCCTGACCGCCCTTGTCTGCGCTGTGGCGTTCGCGGGAGCCGGCGCTGCAATCGCCCAGCCCCGGACGGTCACCGGAACGCTGGATCTGGACAGTCCCGGCGCGGTGATCCAGCCGGAAGTGTACGGCCACTTCATGGAGCAGCTGGGCAGCGGCATCACCGGCGGGATCTGGGTGGGACCGGGCTCCGACATCCCGAACACGCGCGGCTTCCGCAACGATGTGGTCGCGGCCCTGCGCGAGCTGGAGGTTCCCGTCGTGCGCTGGCCCGGCGGCTGCTACGCCGACATCTATGACTGGCGCAGCGGGGTCGGGCCGCGCAGCGCCCGTCCGGTGACCCTGAACCGCTGGTGGGGCGGGACCGAAGAGGACAACGCCTTTGGAACTCACGAATTCTTCGATTTCGCCGAGCTGATCGGGGCGAAGACCTATCTGAGCGTCAATCTGGGAACCGGCACGCCGCAGCAGGCGGCGGACTGGATCGAGTACATCACAGCAAGCGGCCAGTCCTCACTCGCCCGCGAGCGGCGGGCCAACGGGCGGGAGCAGCCGTGGCGAGTGGACTACGTCGGCGTCGGCAATGAGCCCTGGGGCTGCGGCGGCCGCATGCGCGCGGACTATTACACCGACCTGCTCAGGCACTATGCGGGCTTCATCGCGCCCTATGGCCAGGACTCCGTCATGGTCGCGGCCGGGCCCAACGCCGATGACTATGAGTGGACCCGCACCCTGATGCGGGACGGGGCGGACAGCTTCGATCAGTTGTCCCTGCACAACTACACCCTGCCCACCGGCGACTGGTCGGCCAAGGGCGCCGCCACGGGATTCCCGGTGGAGGAATGGGTCTCGACCTTCGACAACGCCTATCGCATCGAGACGATGATCGTGCGGCACTCCGCGATCATGGACGAATACGATCCGGACGGCGCCCACGGCATCGCGGTCGATGAGTGGGGCGCGTGGTACGATTCCACCCCCGGCTCGCCCGGCGGTCATCTGCAGCAGCAGAACAGCCTGCGCGACGCCCTGCTGGCCGCAGCCCATTTCAACATCTTCCATCGCCATGCCGGGCGGGTGCGCATGACCAATGTGGCCCAGATGGTGAACGTGCTTCAGGCCCTGATCCTGACGGACGGTCCGGACATGGTGCTGACGCCCACCTATCACGCCTTCATGCTCTACAAGCCCTTCCAGGGCGCAAGCGTGCTGCCTGTGACGCTGGATGACGGAGACGGCGGCGAACGGCCCGTGGTGGACGCCACGGCGGCACGGGGCGCGGACGGGCGCGTGCATGTGGCGCTGATCAATCTCGATCCCGGCGCCCCCGCAACCGTCGGGATGGAAATGACGGGCCGGGCGCGAATCCTTGAGGCCCGAATCCTCAACGCCGGGGCGCTGGATGCGCATAACACCGTCTCTGATCCCGACGCGGTTCAGCCGGCGCCGTTCACCGGCGCACGCCTGTCAGACGGGCGTCTCTCCATCGACCTGCCCGCCCATTCGCTGGTGGTGATCTCGCTGGAGCCCGCCATGCCTTGACGTTTGGGCCCGGCGCGGTCATAAGCCCCGCCTTCACGCTCCGCCCGCAAGGCCGGGGTGCGTTCCATTACGGACGATGCGTGGACCGCCGTTGAGATCGCATTCCCATTCGGGGGGATGCCGGGCCGCATCAGCATAGAGAGTGACATATGTCCAAGCGCCACAGCGCCAAGTACAAGATCGACCGCGCCATGGGTGAAAACCTGTGGGGTCGCGCCAAGTCTCCGGTCAACAAGCGCTCCTACGGTCCCGGCCAGCACGGCCAACGCCGCAAGAACAAGGTTTCTGACTTCGGCATCCAGCTGAAGGCCAAGCAGAAGCTGAAGGGCTACTACGGCAACATCACCGAGAAGCAATTCGCCAAGACCTATGACGAGGCCGCCCGCCGCAAGGGCAACACCTCGGAAAACCTGATCGGCCTGCTGGAATCGCGCCTGGACGCCATCGTCTACCGCGCCAAGTTCGTGCCCACCGTCTGGGCCGCCCGCCAGTTCGTCAGCCACGGCCACGTGACCGTCAACGGCAAGAAGGTCGACATCGCCTCCTACCGCGTGAAGGCCGGCGACGTGGTCGAGGTCAAGGAAAAGTCCCGCTCCATGGCGCTGGTGCTTGAAGCCCAGCAGTCGTCCGAGCGCGACGTTCCGGATTATCTGGAGCTGGGCGACCGCGGCTTCTCGGCGCGCTACGTGCGCGTGCCCGAGCTGGCCGACGTCCCCTACGCCGTGAAGATGGAGCCGAACCTGGTGGTCGAGTTCTACTCGTCCTAAGGCTCTGCCGGACGCCCTTGAGCGACCGGTTGTGAACAACAAGGCCCCGGAGCGATCCGGGGCCTTTCGCATTTGGCCCAATCAGGCGATCATGGGTCATGCCACTGGGGGAGAGCGCCTTGCTCCGCACCATCGCCGCCGCCGCATCCGTCATCGTCCTCACAGGCGGCTGTGCGATGATCGACCGCGTCCTGCCCGGACGGGCGGACGTGGCGACTGACCGGCCGGTCATGGTGAGCACCGAAGGCATGCCGGGCGTGCTGGAACCGATCCACGCCGCAGCCATCATCGCGGATCACGCCGTGTTCCGGGTGACCTCCGGCGGCTGCACGGAACGGGACGATATCCAGCCGATCATCACCCTGGTGGATGACGAGGCCGTGGTGACCCTGCGACGGATGCACGATGACTACTGCCAGGCCTATGCGGAAGACGGTCTGGAGTTGGTCTGGACGTTCGAGGAGCTCGGACTGGCTCCGGGCCAGCGGGTGCGGATCAACAACCCCTACCTGGACTCGCTCTAGGCGGTCAGGGCGCGGGGCAGCTTGAACGTGACGGTTTCGCGGGCGCCGTCGTCTTCCCGAAGGGTCACGTCGAAGCGCGCCGACAAGGCCGAGATCAGCCCCTGAATGAGTTCCTCCGGCGCCGAGGCGCCGGCGGTCACGCCCACGGTCTGCACATCCTCGAACCAGGCCCAGTCAATGCGCGAGGCGTCGTCCACCAGCCGGGCGTCCCGGGCGCCGGCGCGCAGGGCGACCTCCACCAGCCGCACCGAATTCGACGAATTCGCCGAGCCCACCACCAGAACCAGATCCGACCCCTCGGCCAGACGCTTGACGGCCTCCTGCCGGTTGGTGGTGGCGTAGCAGATGTCTTCCTTGTGCGGGTCGGGCAAACCCGGAAAACGGGCCTTGAGCGTGCGCACGATCTCCGCCGTATCGTCCAGCGACAGGGTGGTCTGGGTGACATAGGCCAGATCGGCGTCGCTGGGCGGCAGGAAGTCGCGGGCGTCCTCGACGGTTTCCACCAGGCTGATGGCCCCCTCCGGAAGCTGGCCCATGGTGCCCACCACTTCCGGGTGGCCTGCATGGCCGATCAGGATGATGTGGCGACCTGCCGCGTGATGGCGTTCGGCCTCAACATGCACCTTGGAAACCAACGGACAGGTGGCGTCGAGAAAGAACATTTCGCGTGACCGCGCAGCCTGGGGCACAGCCTTGGGCACGCCGTGGGCCGAGAACACCACGGGCCGATCATCGGGACATTCGTCCAGTTCCTTGACGAACACGGCGCCCAGACCGCGCAGACGCTCCACCACATGGCGATTATGGACGATCTCGTGACGCACATAGACCGGCGCGCCGTATTTCTCGATCGCCCGCTCGACGATCTGGATGGCGCGATCCACCCCGGCGCAGAATCCCCGGGGCGTAGCCAGACGCACCGTGAGGCGAGGTTGAGACGTAGGGGCAGCGACGAAGGTCATGGCGGTTAACTAGGCGCTCGCGCGGCTCCGCGCCAGCGTCGCGGTCCCGGCGCGTTGCGGCGCCTCGCTTTAGCCGCTATCAGCGATGAGCCTGTCCATGCTCGCAACCCATCGATTGCGGGACTCATCTGGTCGTCCGGAACTTGCCCATGCGTCGCTACACCCTCGCCCTGGTCCTCGCGGCCGCCGCCGCCACCGCCGCGCCCGCAGACAGCCTGGCCCAGGTGCGCCCCGGCGGTCAGCAGCAGCAGCCCCAGCCGGGCCGCCCCCAGGAGCAGGACGACACCTGGAGCGTTCCGCAGCTTCGCCTGAACCAGCAGGTCAACGCGGGCCCCTGCCCCTTCGTGAAGATTCTCTACGATGCGGCGCGCTACGTGGAGATGCCGTTCGATCAGCCGGCCTCCGCCAATGTGGGCTTCACTGGCGAGATCCAGGGCGTCACGGCGAACTGCGTCTATCGCGACGACGACCCGATCCGGGTCAACATGAACATCCTGTTCGAACTGGGCCGCGGGCCCCAGGCCTCGGGCGACAACCGGACCTATCGCTACTGGGTCGCGGTGACCGACCGCAACACCGCTGTGCTGAACAAGGAATATTTCGACCTGCCCGTCGACTTCCGCGGCCAGCAGCGCGCGACGGTGGAAGAGGAAATCCGCGGCATCGTCATCCCGCGGGCGACCATGACCACCAGCGGCTCGAACTTCGAGATCCTCGTGGGTTTCGAGGTCACGCCTGAAATGGCCGAGTTCAACCGCACGGGCAGCCGTTTCCGCATCAACACCGGCACGGCCCAGCCGCAACAATGACCGACCTCAAGTCTGTTCTGGGCGAAGCGGTCGGGGCCGCCTTCGCCGCCGAAGGCGTGGACGCGGCGCTGGCGCGCGTCACGGCCTCGGACCGGCCCGATCTGGCCGACTTCCAGTCCAACGGCGCCCTCGCCGCCGCCAAGGCGCTGAAGGCCAATCCTCGCGAGCTGGCTGCGCGCGTGGCCGAGCGGCTGACCGCCGACCCCCGGCTTGAGTCTGTCGAGGTGGCCGGGCCGGGCTTCATTAATCTCAAGGTGGCGGGCGCAACCCTGGCCCAGCGGGCCGAGGCGGTGGCGGGCGACAGCGACCGGGCCGGGGCGAGCGGCGTGGACGCGGCGCGCAAGGTCATCATCGACTACGCCGGGCCGAACGTGGCCAAGCCCATGCACGTGGGCCACCTGCGCTCATCCATCATCGGCGAGAGCCTGAAGCGGCTGTTTCGCTTCCGGGGCGATCAGGTGTGGGGCGACGCCCATTTCGGCGACTGGGGCTTCCAGATGGGGCTGCTCATCGTGGCCTGCGCCGACGAGGGACTGGCGGACGCCTTCATGGCCGGGGGCGACGGCCCCTTCCCCGCCGAAAGCCCGGTGTCGCTGGCGGATCTGGAGCGCCTGTATCCGCTGGCCGCCGGCAAGGCCAAGGAAGACGAGGCGTTCCGCGACCGCGCCCGGAAGGCCACGGCCGAATTGCAGTCCGGCCGCGCCGGCTACCGCGCCCTGTGGGCCCACTTCGTCGCCGTCAGCCGCTCGGCGCTTGAGCGCGAGTTCTCGGCCCTGGGCGTGGATTTCGATCTCTGGAAGGGCGAGTCCGACGCCGACGCCTTCGTGACCGGCATGGTCGCGGATCTGGAAAAGCAGGGCCTGCTGATCGAGGATCAGGGCGCGCGCATCGTGCGGGTGGCGAAGGAGGGCGACAAGCGCGACCTGCCGCCCCTGCTGGTCGTGTCGTCCGAAGGCTCGGCCATGTACGGGACCACCGATCTGGCCACCATCGTGGGACGGCGGGAGGACCCCGGCTTCGACCTGATCCTCTATGTGGTGGACCAGCGTCAGGCGGACCATTTCGAGCAGGTGTTCCGGGCGGCCTGTCTGGCCGGCTACGCCGACGAGGGCGCGCTGGAGCATCTGGGCTTCGGCACCATGAACGGGCCGGACGGCAAGCCGTTCAAGACCCGCGCGGGCGGGGTGCTGAAGCTGCACGACCTGATCACCATGGCCACCGACAAGGCGCGCGAGCGCCTGAAGGAGGCCGAGCTGGGCGCCGATCTGCCGGAGGCCGAGTTCGAGGACATCGCCCGCAAGGTGGCCGTGGCGGCGCTGAAATTCGCCGACCTGTCGAACAACCGCACCACCAGCTACGTCTTCGACCTCGACCGCTTCATGAGCTTTGAGGGCAAGACCGGGCCGTACCTGCTGTATCAGGCGGTGCGCATCAAATCCCTGCTGCGCAAGGCGGCGGATCAGGGTGCAAAGGCCGGAGCCATCGCTGTGTCCGAACCGGCCGAGCGGGATCTGGTCCTGACGCTGGACGCCTTCGATCAGGCCGCCGCCGACGCCTATGACAAGCGCAGCCCGCACCTGATCGCCGAGCACGCCTATCGCCTGGCCCAGAGCTTCTCCAAATTCTACGCCGCCTGCCCCGTGCTGGCCGCGCCGGACGACGCGACCCGCGCCTCGCGCCTGGCTTTGGCCGCCGCAGCCCTGCGCCAGCTCGAGATCGCCCTGGACCTGCTGGGCATTGCGACGCCGGAGCGGATGTAGGCACAATCCCCGCGACGTATCAGAGGATCGATCATGTCGCTGACCCCCTTCATCGCCGGCCTGCCCAAGGCCGAACTGCATCTGCATATCGAGGGCAGTCTGGAGCCCGAACAGATGTTCGCGTTCGCGCGGCGCAACCGGGTCGAACTGCCCTTCGCCTCGGTGGAGGAGATCAGGGCGGCCTACGACTTCTCGAACCTGCAGGACTTCCTCGACATTTATTACGCCGGGGCGGACGTCCTGCGCACCGAGGACGACTTTCGCGAGATGGCGCTGGCCTATTTCCGGCGCGCAGCGGCCGACAGCGTGCGGCACGCGGAGATTTTCTTCGATCCCCAGACCCACACGGACCGGGGCATCCCCTTCCAGGTGGTCGCCGACGGGCTGCTGGCGGGCATGGATGAAGCCGAGCGCGAAATGGGCGTCACCTCCAAGCTGATCCTGTGCTTCCTGCGCCATCTGGACGAGGACGCGGCCTTCGCCACCCTGAAGGCCGCAGAGCCCTGGCTGGACCGGATCGAGGGTGTCGGGCTGGATTCCTCCGAGGTCGGCCATCCGCCGTCCAAGTTCGAGCGGGTGTTCAACGCCGCCGGGGCGCTGGGCCTCAAGCGCGTCGCCCACGCCGGCGAGGAAGGCCCTCCGGAATACGTCTGGGAGGCGCTGGACCTGCTGAAGATCGACCGCATGGACCACGGCAACCGGTCACTGGAGGATCCGGCCCTGATCCGCCGTCTGGCGGCTGAAGGCATGACCCTGACCGTCTGCCCCCTGTCGAACCACAAGCTGTGCGTCATCGACGACCTGACCAAGCACCCTGTGCCGGAGATGCTGAAGCAGGGTCTGCACGTGACCCTGAACTCGGACGACCCGGCCTATTTCGGCGGCTATGTGAACAGGAACTATGAGGCCATGGCCGAGCATGCGGGCGTGACCCGCGAGCAACTGGTCCAGATCGCGAAGAACAGCTTCGAGGGTTCGTTCCTGCCCGACGAGGACAAGGCCCGCCACATCGCCGAGGTGGACGCTTACGCGGCGCAGGCCGCCTGATGCTGCTGCCCTTCTTCACCGCCCTGCGCGAGGCGCGGGTGCCCGTGTCCCTGAAGGAATGGCTGCACCTGATGCAGGCCATGGATGCGGGCGTGGCCGACGGGAAGGTGGAGGACTTCTACCACCTCTCGCGCGCGGTGCTGGTGAAGGACGAGAAGCACTACGACCGCTTCGACCAGGTGTTCGGCAAGGTGTTCAAGGGCGTGGAGACGGTCGGCGCCGGCGACGAGATCACCGCCGACGTGCCGGCGGACTGGCTCAAGCTGCTGAACGAGAAATACCTGACCGACGAGGAGAAGGCCCAGATCGAGGCTCTCGGCGGTTTTGACAAGCTGATGGAGACGCTGAAGCAGCGCCTCGAAGAACAGACCGAACGGCACGAGGGCGGCAACCGCTGGATCGGCACGGGCGGGACCAGCCCCTTCGGTCACGGGGGCTACAATCCCGAGGGCGTGCGCATCGGCGGCGAGGGGCGCCAAGGGCGGGCGGTGAAGGTCTGGGAAAAGCGGGAATACAAAAATCTGGACGACACGGTCGAGCTGGGCACCCGCAACATCAAGGTCGCCCTGCGCCGCTTGCGCCGGTTCGCGCGAGAGGGCGCGCCGGACGAACTGGACATGGACGCCACCATCGACGGCACGGCGCGTCAGGGCTGGCTGGACATCCACATGCGGCCCGAGCGGCGCAACACCATCAAGGTGCTGCTGTTTCTGGACGTGGGCGGCTCGATGGACGCCCACGTGAAGCTGTGTGAGGAGCTGTTCTCGGCGGCCAAGACCGAGTTCCGGAACCTGGAGTTCTTCTACTTCCACAACTGTCTTTACGAGGGCGTGTGGAAGGACAACCGACGCCGACAGTCGGAGCAGACGGCCACCTGGGATCTGCTGAACAAGTACCCTGGCGACTGGCGCGCCGTGTTCGTGGGCGACGCCACCATGAGCCCCTATGAGGTCACCGTCCCGGGCGGCTCAGTGGAGCACTGGAACGAGGAGGCCGGCGCGGTCTGGCTGCAGCGGGCGCGCCAGCAATGGGAGAAATCGGTGTGGCTGAACCCCGTGCCCGAGCGGTTCTGGGGCTATACGCCGTCGGTCAACCTGATCCGCGAGGTGATGGAGGAGCGCATGTTCCCCCTCACGCTTGACGGGCTGGAGCGGGCCATGCGGACCCTCGCGCGGTAGAGGTTCGGCAGTAGCGGCCATCAAAAAGGGCGCGGACCTGAATCCGCGCCCTTCCCGTATCATTGCGTCCGGCGCTAGTCCTTGACGCTGTCCTTGGCGCTGCCGGCAGCGTTCTGGACCTTGCCCTCGACCTGCTTGGCCTTGCCTTCGGCTTCCAGCTTGTGGTCGCCCGTCATCTTGCCGGCGCCTTCCTTGAGCTTGCCTTCGGCCTGCTTGGCGGAGCCTTCGACGCGATCATTGTCAACCATGGTCGTATCCCTTTGATATGACGCCTGCCGATCCGGCGGCGCTTCACCAGGGATAACCGGCGGGCGCCCCGAACCGTTCCGTCACGCTTTCGGGATCAGCGCCCTCGCAACCAAATGGCGACAGCCCATGCGTGGGCGTCGTGGCGCAGTTCCGCGAGGGCCCGGTGGGGGTCCAGCCAGTGCAGTTCGTGGTCATCCTCCACCTTGGCGGCGGGGTCTTCCCGCTCAACCTCGGCGGTCCAGAAGCCGGCCAGATTGTTCACGGCCCGGCCGTCCGATTTCAGGAAATACTGTCCGGCCTCGCCGAGGCGATCACCGGCCCGCACCGTCAGGCCGGTCTCCTCCACGAATTCGCGGACCAGAGCCTGTTCCTCGGTCTCGTCGCCGTCGATGGCGCCGCCGGGGAGGTCGTAGTAGCTGCCCTCCCCGCGATCCACGCGCACACAGGCAAGCCGGCCCTCGCGAAACACGAGGCCGAAGGCGGTCGGGCGGTCTTCATAGCTGTGGCCGGGTTCCGGCTTGCCGAATTGCAGATTCATCACGCGCCTTAAAGGTCGAAGACCATACGCGCCCGCACGCCCGTGTGTTCCGGATCGATTTCCAGCTTTGACTTCAGGCCATGGGCCATGGCCGAGACGATCTTTCCGCCGAGGCCCGTCCCCTTGGGCTTGCCGTCGCCCATGCCCGGGCCGTCGTCCTCGACCGTCAGCACGGCGCGGGTCTCGTCCTGACGTTCCAGCAGCACCCGAATGTCGCCGCCGCCGCCGGGAGAATAGGCGTATTTGACCGCGTTGGTGACCAGCTCGGTCACCACGACGCCCAGGGACACGGCCTGGTCCGTGTCGACCCGCATGGGTTCTGCCTTCAGGCTGATGCAGGGGGCGCCTTCGTCCGGGCACAGGGACTGGACCAGTTCGTCCACAAGCCCTTCCAGATACTCGTCCAGCGCCACGCTGGCCATGTCAGCCGAGGTGTAGAGCCGCCGGTGGACCTGGGCCACGGCCTCGATGCGCACCTGGGCGTCCTGCAGGGCCAGACGGCCCGCATCGTTCTTCATCTGGCGCAGTTGCAGGGAGATAAAACTGGAGACCAGCTGCAGGCTGTTGCCGACCCGGTGGTTGACCTCACGAAGCATGGCTTCAGCCCGGTCCCGGGCGAGGCGAACCTCTTCCTGCGCCTCCTCGTTGGCGCGACTGAGCCGACGGCGCTCCAGCGCGTCTTCAAGGGCGGCGCGCAGCAGCGCGGTGAAGTCCTCGGATACATCCTTGATGACGTAGTCGGCCGCGCCGGCGCGCAAGGCGGCCACCGCGATGCGTCCGTCCTGGGCGCCGGTCACATAGACCACCGGCGGCGAACCCGACACGGCGAGGATATCGGGCAGAACATCCAGCCCGTCGCGGGTGGGCATGTAATGATCCAGGGCGATCACGTCGAAGACGCCGTCGCGCAGCCGCTCGAGCCCCGCATCGCCGTCGAGGGCGCAGGTCACGTCATAACCGTGGCGCGTCAGTTCCTTCTCGACCAGCCGGGAAAGACCCCGATCGTCGTCGATGTAGAGCAGCCGAACTCCGTTTCCGGCCGTGCCCATCAGATCTCCGGCGCCTGCATCACCGACAGGAACAGGCCCAACTGGCGGATGGCGCCCGCGAAGGCCTCATAGTCGACCGGCTTGGTGATGTAGACATTGCAGCCCAGATCGTAGCAACGCTGGATCTCGACCTTGTCGTCGGTGGTGGTCAGAACCACGACAGGCGCCCGCTTCAGGCGTTCGTCCGCCTTGATCTTCGCCAGAATGTCGGTGCCCTGCATGTCGGGAAGGTTCAGGTCCAGGAGCACCAGCATGGGACCATTGGCCCTCACCTCTTCGCTGAAGAGATAATCCAAGGCTGACGACCCGTCGTCGAAATGCTTGATCTCGTTGGAAATGTTGGCGCGGCGGATGTTCTTTTCGATCAGCTTGGCATGTCCATGGTCGTCCTCGACCATGACGATGGTTACGGCTGCACTCATACTGTTTCTCCCGCCCCTGCGATAAGACGTTTCGGAAATTTCAAACGGAAAGTCGAGCCTTTTCCAAGCTCTGACTCAATGTCGATGGTCCCGCCGAGACGGCGCGCGCTGTTGCGCACGAAGGCCAGGCCCAGGCCTTCTCCCGTCCGGTCCTGACGGCCCGATCGCCGAAACAGTTCAAAAATGCGTTCGTGGTCCCGGTCCGAGATCCCGCGGCCGTTGTCGACAATCTCGTACTCCACCCATCCGCCGAGGACGTCGCGGCCGCGGATTTCGATGCGGCCGGGGCGGCCGGTGTCCAGATACTTGACCGCGTTATCGACCAGATTGCCGAAGATCTGCTCCATGGACAGGCGGTCGCTCTCCACTTCCGGCAGGTCGTGGACGATGATCTCGGCATCCGCCTCTTCGGTCTGGTGCCGTACGCTGTCGGCGATCTGCTGGGCCATGGCGGTCATGTCCAGCCGCTCGGGGACGAGCGCGCGACGCCCTTCCCGCGACAGCTTCAAAATGGCGTTGATGAGGCGGTCCATCTTGGCGGTGGAGGCGCGGATGAAACCGATAGCTTCCGGCACATCCTCCCGCACAGCCTGGACCGCATCCTGTTCGATCGGATCCGGATCGTCCGACTGCACGCGCTCCATGTGGGCGGACAGGGCCTTGCCCGCCTGCTCCAGCTCGGAGGTGTAGCCCATCACATTGACCAGCGGCGCGCGCAGGTCGTGGCTGACGATGTAGGCGAAGCGCTGGATTTCCTCGTTGGCGCGGGTCAGGTCGGCGGTACGATCGGCCACCGTGGCTTCCAGCCCCCGGTTCAGGGCGTCGAGATTGTCGCGCGCTGACTGGACCTCGGTCACATAGCGCCGGATCAGCATCAGACTGATGATCGCCAGGGCGACAATCAGGATGGCGGACACGGCGTTGACGGCGACCGCGGCGATGGTGGCGTTGCGGGCGGCGGTCATGCGACGCGTCACGCGGGCGGACTCAAGCTCGTCGATAGTGGCGACGATCTCGCGCATCTCGTCCATCAGAGCCTTGCCTTCGCCGCGACGCAGGATCTGGACCGCCTCGCCGATACGGCCGCGGCGGGCCAGGTCTACTGTCTGCTCCATAACCGCGAGACGCTGACGCTTCAGCTCCCGCAAGGCCGTGACCCGTTCGGCCTCTTCCGGGGTATCCGCCAGTTCGGTCAGCAGTGCACCGGCCCGGGGCAACTGCGCCTGGGCTTCATCGTGAACCGCCAGGTATTCCGGGCGCCCCGTCAGCAGAAACCCTCGTTGCCCCGTCTCGGCGTCAACCATCAGGAGCATCAGTTCGCGAGCCGCCAGCTGCATCTGCTGGCTGCGTTCGGACGCCGCCGATTGGTCGGATATGCGCTGGACCATCACGAATGTCGCGATGTTGATGACCAGCAGGAGCAGGATCGCGAGGCTCAGCAGCCCGACGATCGCCCGGCTGATGGTCGGGGTCCTCAGGAACAGCCGAAGGCCCTGAATTGTCGAACGGAAGTCTGGCGCCATGAGGGGCAGCTTTAGCGGCCCCACAGCCCCTGTCCACCCTGTCACGGAACCATGGGGTGACGAGGGTCATTTCCTTGGTTAACGTGGCAAAGCTTTGGGGGAGCGTGTGTAATGGTCTGGTGGTGGTGGATTATTCCCGGCGCGGCGGCTGTGGCCGGCGCGCTGTTGTTGCTTTCCGGGCTGGGGGCCCTGTTTCGGGGCCGGTTCCTGGGAGCGTTCGGCGGCGTGCTTTTCGGCGGCGGGTTTCTCGCTGCGGGGGTCGCGGCGCTCCTGCTGGGCCTGAACGTCCAGAGCTACGCGCGCCTGACCTATGAGCGCCCGGTGGCGACGATCTCCCTCAGCCAGATCGAAACCCAGTTCTTCGAGGCGACCCTGACCCAGCCGGAAACGGCCGCCACGCCGGCCTCCACCACGGTCTATCCCGTGCACGGCGATGAGTGGCGCATTGAGGCCCAGGTCCTGCGCTGGAAGCCCTGGGCCAACATTCTTGGTCTGGACGCCCAGTACCGGCTGGACCGTCTCTCGGGCCGCTACCAGGACACCCGGCAGGAATTGACGGCGGTGCGTAGCGTGCATGACCTGCGCGGGGGCGACGTGGCCTCCGAGCGGCGCTGGACGCTGGATGTCTGGGACGTATCGCGGCGCTACCGGGATTATGTGGACGCCGTGGACACGCTGTACGGGTCCGCCGCCTACATGCCCATGGCCGACGGCGCGCGGTACGAGGTCTGGATCACCCAGTCAGGGCTGATCGCCCGACCTGTCAACGAACAGGCGCGCGAGGCCTCGGCCGGCGGCTGGGTTCAGGCCGACTGACGATCGGGCCGCCGCCGCAGCCTGCGCGCGACGCGCCCGACGATCAGGGCCAGCACAACGAGGAATACGGGGACCAGAATCGGCGCCAGCAGAGCCAGCAGCGCCGTGAAGAAGGCCAGAACGTCCTCGAACAACGACACTAACGGGTTGCCCAGGCCGCCCGTGGTCGCGGTGGACGCCAGTCTCAGCCCGCCCTGGGCGGCATTGAAGGCGAGAGCCGTCGGGGCGCCGACGATGATTCCCGCCACGGCCGCCAGCAGCGGATCCACGCCCACGAACAGGGACCCGGCCGCGAGGGCCGCCGCCAGCGGGCGCACCACAAGCCCCACGCCGCTGAGGGCGTTGTCCACCACCGGGATCTTGTCGGCCAGGAACTCAACCGCCGCCGCCACGCCCAGCGCCGCCACGGCCGCATCGGAATGAAGCCACTGCATCTGGTCGTTCAGCGCGACGCCGAACCAGCCGAACCGCGCCGCCAGGGACAGCATCAGCAGCGGAAGAAAGGTGCGCAGCCCGGTGGAGGCCGCAAGTCCGAGGCCGAGCAGGGCCGGGACAATCCACACCGCGAACGGCCGCCCCCATCCCTGAACCGCGGCCGTTGTCCCGGCCAGCGCATCCACGATCTGTTCCATGATGAGCGTCCCCCCTCGCCGACACAGCGCGCAGCCGAGGCGCGCGTCAAGCGGCGGCTACTGGTCGCTGACCACGTCGGACGCTTCGGGATGACGGCGAAACCAGGCGACCGCGTAGGCGCAGCGCGGGATCAGGCTGAGGCCCTCGGCTCGCGCGTGATCCGCCAGGCGCTTCATGAAGTCCCCGGCCGCGCCGGACCCGCGCAACTGAGGATCGGCCTCGACATGCAGGATGACGCGGCTGTCCCCGCGCTTGGCGTAATCCGCCCACACCCGCCGCAGGTCTCCGTCGCCGTCGGTGAACCCCTGCTCGAAGCGGTTCTCGGCGGCGACATCGCGGAAATCAGTCATGGCAGGCTCCTCAATAGGCTATAGCCGAACAATGGTGCCGGGAGCGACGACGTTCCAGACCCTATCTGACGATCGCGTGTGAAGGGGCTGATCATGGGTATGAAAGTGGCGAAGGGGGTCCTGATGGGCGCCGTCGTTCTGACGCTGTCGGCTTGTGGCCGCGAAGAACCGGCGGTGTCCGAACCTGCGGGGCAGGAACCCGCCGACGCGCCCGAAACGGCCAACGCCGCGCCGCAAGATCGTCCCGAATTGCGCGAAGGCCTGTGGGTGCTGGTCAGCGAGACGGACGGCATGCGGGCGGCCATGCGCATGTGCGTGGACGCCGAGGTGCAGGAACGGATGAGCGTGCTGGGCAGCCAGATGTCCGGCGGCGCCTGTGAGGAATCCACCGTGGCGCCGCGCCCCGGCGGCGGCTGGACCGTGCGATCGGTCTGCGACATGGGCTCGGGCGGGCGGGTGGTCAGCGAGGGCGTCACCACGGGCGACCTGAACAGCGCCTATCGCACCGAGATGACCTCGACCACCACAGGGGCGGCTGTGCCGCATATGAACCGAACGGTGACCCAGACCGTCGAGGGCGAACACCAGGGCGCGTGCCCCGAGAGCATGGCGCCGGGAGACCTGGAGGCCCCCGGCGGCATTCGTTTCAACATGCTGGAAACCGCCGAGATGGCCGGCGGCGCGGGCGCGCCCTGACTTTACGGGGTGCGGCCCTGTACCACGCCGATCAGGCCCAGAACGCTCTTCACCGTAAACCAGATGAACAGCACCAGCATGGCCAGCCCCGCCGCGATCAGGAACGGGATCCCGATCAGGATGAGCGAAAACACGCCTGAAACGATGATGACGATGGTCAACAGGATGAACCAGACGATCACAGACCAGAACAGCCGGATCTGATCGTCGAAATGGGCGCGCACCCAGCCCGTGGATGATCCGCGCATGGCGTAGGCCACCACGACACCCACCAGGGCCAGCAGATTGGCGCTGGGAATCGCCAACAGATAGAGCAGCCAGACCACGCCTGCGGCGGCGCGGCCCTCTTCCGGATCGCCGGATGCGTAGCGGGGCTCGGGAGCGGCGTCGGCCATCAGGTATCTCCTAGAAAAACCAGGTCCGGGGGTTGGATATGGGTTGGGCGTTCTTCAGCCGCCACAGGCCCGCCACGCCGCGCGCGATGGTCCAGACGGCCAGCAAGAACAGCACGAAGATGCCCAGATTGACCACAATCAGGATCAGGCCCACCAGCGCTGCGATCGCGGCGATCCAAAGGGTGCGCTGTTGATAGATATAGTGGCTGAGCAGGAAGGGCGAGGCGTTCACCGTGCGCCCCGTCACCGCCAGCAGACCCAGAATGGCCGAAAAGCCGAGGGTCGGCACCGCGAACAGGATCAGGGCGTAGATGGTCAGGGCCCAGGTGAGCCGGTCCTTCGGCTCCTCGTCCAGCACCCGGCGGCGCTCGGCGCGCGACACGAAGGCGGGGGCGGGCTCAACCGGGGGCTCCGGGGTCGGCGCCGCGGGTTCGGGCCCGGCTGCCGCCTCTTCGGGCATAAACTCGGGCTCGGGCTCGGACTCGGCCACAGGCTCAGGCTCAGGCTCGGGCTCGCGCTCCACCGGCCTGCCGGCCACCGACTGGGGTGAGCAGAAGCCGACCTGGTCGTCGAAATCGTCCTCGGGGGTCCTGGGGTCGCCCGGTTCGGCCATGGTGCTCCTCGATGCGCCTTTGCGCGCTTGTCCAGACAATGGCGGCGCCCGCCGCCCGTGACAACCGGCTTAGCGCCGCCAGACGACTTCGCAGCCGGGGGCGACCGCCGCGGCCAGGGCGCCGGGCTTCTCCACCCTCACCCGCGCGGCCTGGACTCGCGGGTCTTCCAGACACGCCAGGGCCAGCCTGTCGGCGAACGTCTCCACCAGGCCAATATGGCCCGCCGCCACGATGGCGCGCGCCGCCTCGGCCACCGTCTCATAATTCACGGTGTCGGCCAGCCCGTCGACCTCGACCGCGCCCAACTCCAGGTCCACATCGATAACAAGAGACTGCAGACGGCCCTGTTCGTGGTCGTGCACGCCGATGCCCGCCTGAACCTCGAGCCCGCGCACGAACACGGTCAGCGCCTCGCGGTGCGGTTCATGCGCCTGAAAGGGCAAGGGGCTGGGGGCCAGGGACAAGACGCCTACTCCACGATGTCGGGGGTCAGCCACGCCAGATGTTGGCCGCCGTCCACGGCGATCATCTGGCCCGTGACCAGAGGCGCGTCAACGAGATAGAGCACAGCCCGCGCCACCTCGGCCGGATCGCCGGGGCGCTGCAGCAGGGTGTTCGCCGCCTCCGCCGCGAACTCTTCGGGCGTCTGGTGAATGGACGGCAGGGTCGGGCCCGGACCGACGCCGTTGACGCGAATGCGCGGCGCCAGCGCCTGGGCCAGGGTGCGGGTCGCCCACCACAGGCCGGCGCGCGACAGGCTGTAGGAGAAGAAGCGCGGATCAGGCTTTTGCACCCGCTGGTCCAGCAGGTTGACGACGCAGGAGCCGTCGGGCGCCCGGGCAGCGAATTCCTCCGCCAGCACGATGGGCGCGCGCAGATTGGTCTCGATGTGCCGGTCCCAGCTGTCGCGGGTCAGCCCGCCCACCCGGTCGTCCTCGAACACCGAGGCGTTGTTGACCAGCAGTGTGAGGGGGCCGAGCGCGGCGGCGTCGGGGACCAGCCGGCGCGCGGCGGCCTCGTCGGTCAGGTCAGCCTGAAGCGCGACCGCGCGACGACCCAGCGCCTCGATCTCGCGCACCGTGTCGGCGGCGTCCGCCTCGGAGTTGTTGTGGTGGACCGCGACGTCGAACCCGGCCCGCGCCAGCTCAAGCGCGATGGACCGGCCAATGCGGCGTGCAGCGCCGGTGACCAGCGCAGCCCCGCGGGGTGCGCCCGTGTCAGTCAATCCGGCCGAACTCGAACCAGTTGAAGGCGGCGAGGACAACGGCGAGACCCAGAATGGCGGCGACGACGACCATGGAAAAGCTCCTCAAGATTCCGCGCTCCGTCTATAGGGCGGCGGACGATGGTTCAAGCGCCGCCGATGGCCTATGAGGCGACCATGACCACGTGGCGCCGTCATATTGAGCCCTTCACCCGCCCGCTGTTCTTCGCAGTCTCCCGGCTGACGCGCGGCATGACCCTGGGCGTGCGGGTCGTGGCTCGGGACAAGGCCGGACGGATCATGCTGGTCCGGCATACCTATCTTCAAGTGTGCCCCAAAGGCTTCCCGTCAGCCACGCGGTCGAACGTCCTTTCGGTCTGGGCCTGCGGCCTTGCCGCTTTCCCCGTGAACGTGGTTAGGTCAACCACTGAACTCATTGGAGAAAACGCGAATGCGGACGCTCATTTGCTTGTGTATCGCTTTGGTTTTGACGGGCTGCGTGACCGGTCAGTCAGTGCGGCAGCTTTCCGCAGGGATGACCCGAGCAGAAGTTTTGGAAGTCATGGGTTCACCGGATGGGGTCCAGTCGGACGGTGACACCGAGATTTTAAAGTATGCCAACCGGCTGATGTCTGGGTTCAGTTGGGACACTACCGACTATTTCGTGACGCTCCGTGAAGGCCGGGTCGTGGGCTATGGCAACGGACAAGTTCGGCAGCGAGCCGCGCCGCAATTTCCGGCTTATACGCCAGCCCCAAATGTTAGCGGTGCCCCTGCTACATCAGGGACTGTGTGTTTCAGTCGGGGTGAGACAACCACCGGCCAGACCAAGCAGTGCCTTTATGACTGCCTCGGCAGCACCGTGGTCCAGACTCAGAACGCTGTGAGTCTCTGTCCGCTGACGATAAACCGCTGATCCTACGCCGCATACCGCCGCCGCTTCTTACGAACCCACCCTGCGCGTTTGCGCGCTGCCTTACTTGCTGCGCGGCTCACCCCTGTGCGGCGACAGCCCGCAACAAAGCCCTCGTTCGCCGCTTCGATGTGAAGGTAGTCAGCATACTCTGGCTCGATGCCCCGCAGGACGTATTTTGCCAACGACCCCGGTGTCTGAACGGCACCGATGTGCAGCCCGTCCCGAAGATCAACGCGGCGCGCGATTTTCTGAAGACGATTTTTGACGACGCTGGGGAACTCGTCCTCGATCTCGGCCGGGACATGCAGAACCCAATGGACATGACGGCTACCAGCCGGATTCGAATGGCAGTGGAAACCGTGTAGATCGCCGATATCGCGCCCCTTGCGTTGCCGCTGGTCCCTCCACCAGCGGGTCACTCGCGCCTGAAGGTCCGAGAATGCTCGCCCCGCTACATCATCTTCGATGCCGAGGGGACCAAAGCTGACGGTCACATGCGTGTTCATCGCGCGGCCAACCTCCGCGACATAGCGGACGGCGTGGAGTGCGTTTTCGCAAGCCACGCGGCCGACGTAGAGACCCCCAGATTTTGTCGCCATAGGTAGCACCCTATACCAGAGAGTGTGATAGAGCCGCGCCCCGGTGATTCCCTGATACCCGAATCCAGCGTTCTCGCAAAAGCATTTCGTTGCCAGAATGTTCTCGCTTCTGTGGATTGCTCGCGTCCCGCCTCCTTGTAGCCGCACATAACCCCTGCCCCCGACCCTAAATAGTCGGTGGGACAAGAGACATTTCGAGACAAGGAAGCGCATCAAATCGCGCTTGAAGAGCAAAGCCGTGCGCTTGGTGCAGACCGCTATCGCAGCAGTCGCCCATGGCCGTGGACACCCAGAAGTCCGAAGCCCAGCACATCGAGAAGCTGAACCGAGAGTTCGAGGAACGCTTCTTCGCGGGCACGTAGGGGGCCTATTGAAGAGTGGGAACCGTCCCAACCGTGCACCGGGACGGTCGAGACGGTGACGGACTATTCGACAGGTCGCTGGAACACACCCACCTCACGGTCGTGGTGATAAAGGCGGATTTCCTTGTAGTCGCTCGACAGTAGCAGCCGCATCTCTGCCAGCGTCCGCGCTTCCACCACGTCAGTGGCATCAAGGGATTCGGTGATAGGCGGCTCGCCCTGCCTACTCTGTAGTCGAAGATAAAATTCTGCCACGGCCATACTCTCCGTTGGGCGGGAGCATGCGGCGCGCGTCACCGATCTCTCTCTGTCACTGAACGCCTGATGATCTCTGTCAGTGATCACCCATCATGTGGCCAAATGGCTCGATAGTCCAAGCGTCGTTGGTCTGATTAATTTTGGGTCGCGTATCTGAATGGGCATTTTTACATCTGAGCGCAGCGTAATCCCCCGGTGGGGTGCATCGTCCGCCCGGCCATCATCTCGCACCATGGGGAAGCAGCCTCCTGACTGTCGCTTATGGCTTCGAAAGATGATTCCGGCGTGATCGCCGCGTCACTATTTTCGTCAACCCCGTCCAACTTCGACTGCACCTGTCCGCTGGCGACTGTCGAATAGAAATGGTGGCGTGATGCGGCTTGTGTGAGAGAATACTAAGCTTAGAACCGTTTCTCAGAGAGGCCAGTTGAGCCAGCACACCATCGTCTTCGATCTCGAAACCGTCCCGTGCCTCAAGACGCTCGCGCGCCTTCACGGTCGGGAGGCCCTCACCGACGACGAAGCCGCCGAAATCCTCGGTGAGAAGTTCCCGAAACATCCGCTGCATCAGGTCGCGGTGCTCGCCGCCCTCGTTGCGGAAAGGGTCGATGGTGTCTGGCGCGTGCGCTCTCTGGGCGCCCCCCATATCGGGGAGCGGAGCGAGGTCGATCTGATCTCGGCGTTTGCCGCCCGCGTGGACACGCTCAGGCCGACCCTTGTGACCTTCAACGGCAATGGGTTCGATCTGCCGGTTTTGCGCTATCGAGCGATGGTGAACGCCATCCCCGCTCCGGGCCTGACCTCCCGCCCCTATTTCAAGCGATACGATCAGGCGCACATCGATCTGTGCGACGAACTCGCCAGCTTCCAATCGAACGCCAAGGCCACCCTCGACGACCTCTGCAAGATGATGGGATTACAGGGAAAGCCGGAGGGGATCGACGGCTCAAAGGTCTGGGAGAATGTCCGCGCCGGGCGCATCCAAGAGTGTGCCGACTACGGCGAGACCGATGTCGTGAACACCTACAGGGTTTGGCTCAGATATGAACTCTTCCGTGGGGCCATCACGCCCGAGCAGATGACAGAGAGCGAGGCGGACCTGACCGCATTCATCACAGCACGTCTCGATGAGCGGCCGCACCTCGCCTTCCTTGTCGCTCAATCTTCGGACGGCTGATCCGATCTACGGAGTTGCCACCGTCTGCGGCAACTCAAGCGGTGTCTGGGCCCGCCGACGTGCCATGCAGCTTGGCAAGAATGCTTTCGAGCTTGTCCGCTCCCAGCGCTTTGGCAGTAGCCAGCCCCTGCATCTTGGCCGCGAAAGCGACGGACTCGCCAGCCAAGTGGTCCAACTCCGCGTTTAAAGCATCGAAGTCCGCTGATTCCCAGAGTTCTACCTCCGACATAACGGAATGGAACAACTCGTCCACAGTCTGGTCCCGCATCGCAGCGACTAAGCCAAGTGAGATGCGGGTTGACGCATTTGCCGGAACCCAGATCAGACCATCAGGCTCGCTACTCATGGTCCCCCAGAGTCCATGGATGACCTTGTTCCGCCTTGGCGCCAGATCATCGAACTTCTTGAGCAGTTCGAAAAGCTCCGGCTGGATGCGTTCGTCGAGAGCAGTCTTGCCGATCGCCCGGATCATCTGCGATTTCGCTGTGGCTGTTTGGACCTTGCCGAGTATGGCCAGCGCCACTCGATGATCTGTGCCAATCATGGCACCCAGCGCATAAGCCATATGGCCCTCGATAGTGGACCAATTATTGGCCACTATGGCGATCTTCACGGCAAGTTCGGGCCGTTCCGCTACGCTGGCCCCACCTGCTCCCCACGATCCGCTCTTGGGCTTTCTCGACATCTGACCTCTCCCGTCTCGAACCTGAGTGGCTCGCTCTCGTGATGCTCGCTATGCCGGGAGGGAAGAACGTCCCCCCGGGACCGTCCGATACAACGTGCTCGGTGCCACGCCCACCTGCCGCGCGATCTCCGACATTGAAAGCTGATCGTCGGCCATCAGCGCCTTCGCGATCTTGAGCTTCGTCTCGTCCATCGCCTTGGGACGACCCCCCATCCTGCCCCGAGCGACAGCGGCTCGCCTCCCGGCTTCACAGGCAAGGCGCTTCTGTTCGACCTCATACTGGCCGAGGGCCGCCAACGTGTGCACGGCGAGGCGCCCAGACGGCGTGGTGCTGTCGATAGCCTCGCTCAGGGACTTCAGGCCGATCTCGCGCCGGGTGAACTGATCGACCAGATCGAGGATTTGGCGAACATCACGCGCGAGCCTGTCCAAACGGAGAACCACCACGGTGTCGCCGGGCCGGGCGAAATCGAGAAGCTCCGTAAGCTGCGGTCGATCAGATCGGGTGCCAGATGCCGTCTCTACGAAGATGCGCTCGCATCCTGCCTTCTCCAAAGCGTCGATCTGCGACTCATGGTTCTGCCCGCGCGCCGAGCACCTCGAATATCCGATCAGCATCCGTTTCCGAAAACCCCTGAAAGCCCCGCATTACGGGAGATAGAATTCAAGATACAGTAGTCGGAGTCTCTGTCATCCATATTGGATGCTTAACGGGAAACTTCCAAGCGCCCTCCCCCACATCTCTTAGAAGTATACCTTCTGAGAGGGCGATGAATAATGACGCTGAGCGCGTCCTGACGTATATTAATAAATAGATTGAAGCTCTCTGGTTTGGGTCCAGACGGAAGCATGATTCACGAAGCGCCTCGGCGGTTCCTGATGCAAGCCTCGGTCGGTGACCCAAACCCGGCCGGGGCTTTTCCATTTCGGTGGGATGTCAGGCCGTAATCTGACGGGCACATAGCACTCAGGGGTGTTTCGACGCGGGCGACCCCACTCGCAAACTGGAAAAGGCTGGGACGAAGACCGGCACAGGCGCCAAGAGTGGGCAAATGGAACCCGATCTGTCGGGGCTGTCCATTACCAAGGTCCGAAGGGACCATCGTCCGCTGACCACGGGCGTAGGCAAGATATGATCTGGGGTCCGTCGAAACAGAGTTGAAGCCCCAGAATCTCACGAAGCGTTCCCTCGTTCTGCGCTTGTGAGATGCGCCGCCCGTGAGCAATGGGTGGTCAACCGTTGTGAGGTGATAACGTCACTCGGGACTCGCCATTAGGTTGGCAGCGGATCGTCAAGTGACGACGTGGTTCTGATACCCCTGTCACTATTCAGGATGGGGCGATTTGCTGGCTCCGGGCAACCACCAGCGGGATAACACCAAACGTCGCTGAACGAGGTTCATACCGGCTCAGGAATGAAAATCATCCCCCTGTCTCTTCCACCTCTGCCTCGACCATCGTCGAACTCCAGTGTGTGGGAGGGACAGGGGGATTTGTTCAATTGGTCTTGGAATGAGGGGGAACGATCATGGGTCATGAACTTGAACCTTCCCTAATAGCTCTCAAACGACTTGGCCGCGAACGTAGTGAGCGAGCCAAGCGTGCCGAGAGCCGCACGAGCGCTCGCTCGGGCGCCACACGTCCTTAGAACCATGACCTTCCCAACGTCGCCTCGTTCCATGAAGTCCGAGCAGGTCAGAGCCGACAGGCGGGCAATGTTGAATCTGCCGCACATCGAGCCGCTTGCCCGATTCGCCGCTGACCTTCGCATCCGACACAACATTGAGGTGCCCGACTTCGACCCGTTGGATGGTGGCATCCGCGCTCGCATCCTGTTCCTCAAGGAGAAGCCCGGCCCCATGACATCGGCATTTCGATCAGGACGGGTCGGCTCTGGCTTCATCAGCAGGGACAACGACGACCCCACTGCCGAGGCCACATTCCGTTTCATGAGCGAGGCCGGAATTCCAAGGGAAGACACCTTGATGTGGAACGTGGTCCCCGGCTGGAATGGGACGCGAAAGATCACGCGACAGGAGCTTATCGACGGGGTTGCCGAAGTGCGAAACCTGATGGAACTGTTGCCCGATATCGAGGTCGTCGTGCTCGTCGGGAAGAAGGCTGCAAAGGCCGAACCATTGCTGGCCGGAACCGGCGTGATCATTCGCCACTCGCTTCATAACTCCCCGTTGGTCCGTGCTTCCAAACCGGAAGAGTGGGCACGAATTCCCGAGGTGTGGGCTGAGGCATATAGCGCTGTCTGCTCCCGATCTGGATGACGGAAACGACTCCCCTCGGCCCACACAAGGAGGCTCAACAGCCCTGTAAAAGGAGGCTGAGACCGCGCGCCTCCATTACGCTGAACAGCCAGCGGCTCGGCTCGGCATGACCATTGACCTGTCGAGTGGAAGTCTGATCGGAGGTGGCTTCGGACTGCCGGGAGGATGATGCAACGCTGGCCTTGGTAATCGACAACGGCTCGGAATGTGGGCAGGCTTTGTGCGTGCTACTTTCGGTTTGCAGGCCGATGCGCGACGCGATTCGTTCTGGACTGGGGAGGGGCGACGAATATGGCCAGAGAACCGGGCACGGTTGAGGTAGCCGATGGCGCTCCCAATCCGCGACAGCGGGCACCAAGGCGCGCTTCTCCGCCCGCTCAATGGCTGCTGTTTGTGGACACCAATATACTGCTCGACTTCTATCGGTTGGGCGGAGAAAGCGCTGAGCGACAATTGAAGGCGCTTCAGAAGCACCGTGGGTCACTGATACTCACGAACCAAGTATGGATGGAATTCATCAAAAATCGGCAGAAGGTCATTACCAAGACCCTCGTGGATTTTAAGAAGCCGGATCGCATTGCCCTTCCGCCCATCCTTCACGGAATGCAACCTGCGGCGACCCTAACCACTCAGTTGGAAGCAGCGACAAAAACGCATGGCAAGGTGACGCAAAAGATCGAAGCAATTCTCCGCGATCCGGGGAATCATGATCCAGTATTTAGAGCGCTTAGAAAGCTCTTCGAGGGCGATGATCGCTACGCAATTTCCAGAGATCATCCTGATCGAATCAAGATTCGGAGTCTTGCACGGAAGCGGCACGTTCTTGGTTACCCTCCCCGCAAGGATAGCGACATATCGATTGGTGATGCCGTCAATTGGGAATGGATCATCCACTGCGCCAAAAACTCCGATCCCGCACCAAACGTTATGATCGTTTCGCGGGACGGAGATTATGGAGTTACGGTCAAAAGCGAGAGCTTCGTTAATGACTGGCTTAAGAAAGAGTTTGGCGAACGGGTTAATCGTCGCCGTAAAGTTCAGCTAACGCAAAAACTAACCTCGGCACTCAAAGTCCTATCGGAAACAATAACGCCGGAAGACGAGCGCGAAGAGCAGAAAATTATCGAGGAAAATAGCCTTTTGGATGTTGATCACATTATTCCAAAACTCTCCTTTACCCCCGATCAAAGGGCTAAAGCGCAAAGCGACTATAATATGTTCCTTAATCTTCTCAACACAAGCTACAAAAAGCCTATCGGTGCTTGATTATAAGCTGGCCAGCATCGCCCTGCATCATGACTCTTTGGCAGCGGCGCGTTACTGCCGTTCTGGTTGACGAATTCGGCTTCCATGAGAGCCTCAAACCTCCACAGCAAATGGAGGTCACTTGCCGGTCGAACAACCGTTGCGATGCCTCGCTGTTCGCGTCGTCCTCGACGATGCGGGCGAGATCGATGGCATTGAACTCGAAACTTTCCTGAACTCGGCCGCTGGGCCTCAATGGCTCTCGACGACCGAATGGCTGTTCGTCGATCCCCCGGCGGAAGCTGGCGGGGAAATCACCGTGCCCGTGGTGATGCCGGAGGCGATGGCCGTCCGCGCCGTGCTCGCAGACCTCACCAATGAACCGCGACGCATCGTCTTCGACCATGCGACGACTCCCTCGGAAACCCGAAAGTGGCGTTGGGTCGCCTTCCAGATCGCCCCGAGCAGCGACGGCCAAGGCCGCTTCCCGTGGGAGCGGCTGGATGCGTGAGGGCGGGCTTCTGGGG
>Ga0208179_1000119_pt1 | contig 60164 bp, 62 predicted proteins | sample Malvired_Geostar_FD_184238 | JGI IMG/M metagenome (GOLD analysis project Ga0208179, IMG submission 184238) | Marine viral communities from the Global Malaspina Expedition - Malaspina viral metaG DeepMed_Geostar (SPAdes) (version 2) | ecosystem: Environmental > Aquatic > Marine > Oceanic | place... | reverse complement strand
CCCCCGGGCCGGTGCGACCCCTCCCGCATCGGCCCCTCACGAGGTCCGTCCGCGCGATCCCCCGCGGGCGGGCCTTTTTACTGCCGCCAGCTCCTGCGCCACCGACAAAGGAAAGAGGGTGGACGAACGACGATCAAGAGGAGGCCGATGATGAACCAGCAGACATACACGATCGATCTGGGCGGTGCGCCGTGGGGCGAGGACTGCGCACAGATCGGACACACTCCGAACTTCGCAAATGTCAATCGAGCTGAGGTCGCGCTCTATCGCGCCGCCCTAATCGCACTGCTCGGCGAACCTCCCGAAGGCATCGAGCTGCGTTCCTGCGCGAACCGCCATGATTTCGGCACTTACCGCACGCTGGAAGCACTCGTCGATCCCGTTAGGGATGACGGCTCGCACGCAGCATACATAGAACAGCTGGAGACGGGAATCGAGCGATGGTTCCACGCTGGCTTCGCACCGCCCTCTGCGCCTCAGCTCGAGAACGCGACCGCGATCGCCAAGTTCTGCACCGACGCCATCCGCGGCGCCATCAACACAACGCGCCCCCTGCCTGCCGGCGACTTCTTCCCGGCCGAGTTCCAGACGTTGAACGGCAACCTGCGCGCCGCTTTCCCCGACATCGCCGCAACGGCACTCGCCTGAGGAAACCCGAAATGGCCGACCACTACACCAAGACGTCCTTCGTGCTCGAAGCCGACCCGCGCGACGTCGTATTCCTGCGCGAAGTCACCGACCTCGATCTATCGCTCGTGCCCGACATTGAATGGCGCGAACAATTCGAGAACCGCTCCGCGCGCTTCAAGAACGCCTTCCCCGGCTCCGACGCGGACCCGTTCGAAGCATACCGCTCGCTGTTCAGCGATCCCGCCTACCCGATACCGGGTTTCGAGATCTCCTGCGCAGGAATGACCGACGACGGGCGGCAACGCATTGTCGTCAGCGGCGACCAGATCGACCCAGAGACTCTGGCCAACATCGTCCAGGCCACGTGCCCGAGCGCCCTACCGACGGGGTTCTGCTATGCCTACGGATGCAGCAAGCTTCGCCCCGACGAATTCGGCGGCGGTTTCGTCCTCATCACCGACGACGCCGTCGTCTTCCGGGGAACCCAGGAAGGCCTGCACTCCGCCCTCAAGCAGCTCGAAGACGAGGATGCGCGCTCGCTCGTCCTGGCGACGCGCGACCCGAAGCACGGGCTTTCGTTCTGGAACAAGGAAACCGGCTTCGGAAGATTGGCCGACGCCACCGTGTTCACGCCAAGCGAGGCTGAAAAGGCCGCCCCGGTGATCGCAGCCGACGAACCGGAATGGACGACAATGCCGCGGTGGCCGCAGTGAGCGATCCCGAACTTGTCCGGATGCAAGCCCGGCGCGACGAAACGCGCCACCTCCTCGGCGAAATCGGCGACCGCCTCGCAGCCGAGGCCGAACGCAAAGTGACAGCCTGCGACCTCCTGCCGTATACCTTCGGCCGGCATTCGACCAGCTGGACGCCCCGTCACGAGCGACGCTACCAGCATCATCTGGGCGGAGCTCGAACGGCGCATCGCAACGAGATCGGCGCCCTGCAGGCAAAGCTCGCCCGGCAGGACGCCGCTATTGCGGCTCGTCATCTGCGCAAAGCGCGGCGCGCGCCGGAAGCTTGACGCGGTGATGACCGGGGCGCAGCAAATGGCGATGCCGACCAAGGAAACCATCGACACCAGTCACGGCAAGGTGTGGCTCACACACTTTGACAACGGTGACGTTTCGATCTGGACGCCTCCGCGCTCGCGCCAGGCCGATCTCGTCGCCGACACCGTGAACGGCCGCGCCGCGTGGAAGCCGAAATACAAGGCATGGATCGCTCCCGCCGTTCACGCGCAGCAGATCATCGAGGAGCTTCAGGACGTCTAACCCCGAAGCGACCAATTTCGGTTCGAACGACTAAACCGACCCACATTCCTGCAAACCCAACGGAGAGTCCCATGAAACTCGACGATCGCATCTTCGTGGCCACGCTGGCGACGGGCATAGGCTATGCCGACCGCACGCGCGAAGAACATGGGGACTGGAAACGCCTCGCCATCCTGTTCTTTTCCGACCTTCGTGCCGATATCGAACCCGACTGCCCTGCCGATCTGGAAAGCCAGATCCGATCCCATATGGCGACCATTCAAGCACGCAGGGGAGAGCTTTACCAGGTCTCGACCTCGGGTCAGACGATCACGCTGGGTCATGCGCTCGAGGGCGCAAGATAGCCGTACCCCGGTTCGACAAGGATCAATCCTGAACACCTGACGCACGGCCCCTGCCGGGGCTTCGTGCGGATTGCGCGCGTTTGCGCGCTGCCGGGCTGCGCCCGGGGGGAGGGAGGGATGAAGGGAAGTGGTCCGGACAAGGGGTTCGGACAGAGCATCAGGAGACTTCCCATGAACATCGGTACCCTCAAGGCCAATGCCGACGGCGTTCACATCGGCCGCATCGTCACCATGGCATTCGCCGCCACCATCGCCCTGCGCGAGTTCGTCTCGACCAACGAGCGCGCCCCCGCCTTCGACGTGATGGCGCTCTCGGCCGACCGCCGCAGCTGGGTGAAGGTCGGCGCGCTGTGGGAATACTCGTCGAACGACACCGGCGAGGTGTTCCTCTCGGGCCGGATCGACGATCCCAGCCTCGACAAGCCGATCGACGTCGCCATGTTCCGCCAGGACGACGGCTCCTACAACGTCGCCTGGCGCCGTCCGCAGCGCAAGCGCACGCTCCCCGGCATGGCCAGCGAAGGCGAAGACACCCTGCCGCCGCTGAACGCAACCGGCGGCGAGCCCGAGCAGGCCGGTTCGACCACCGGCGGCGACGGCCTGGGCGAGAGCACCGCTCCCTCGCCGAAGACCAAGGCCAAGGCGAAGGAGACCGCCGACGCCTGACGACAGCGTCCCCCGGGCCGGTGCGACCCCTCCCGCATCGGCCCCTCACGAGGTCCGTCCGCGCGATCCCCCGCGGGCGGGCCTTTTTACTGCCGCCAGCTCCTGCGCCACCGACAAAGGAAAGAGGGTGGGTATACGGCAGGCAATCGAAGGAACCAGACCGTGCCCCAGCAACCCAGGACACAGCGCCTGCCGAATTTCATCATTATCGGGCGCGTTCGCGAAGGAGAACTCGATTGCATCTCCGCAATCAACGGAAGCTCGATCGCGGACGCACAGCTCTGGAATGCGCTTCTCATCGAGACGCATCGCTGTCTATCCCTCGCCGTCGGGGAGGATCTCACCGTGTGGAGCGTTCACGATATCACCGCGGTGCTGTTGCCAGACCCGAACGCCATCGGCTTTGCCGCGTGCATCGATCTCTCTGATCTCTCTTGAAAATCCGGACTATCCGGATTATATGGATCGTTATCCGCATGACGGTAATGACGACGACGACGGGCCTGGCCCATTGGTAACTTGGCGATGATGAAAGCGGAGACGAACATGAAACAAGCCTACGGAGAAACCGTCACCACGACCGCTTTCTCGAAGAAGGTCGGCTACTATTACGACGAGGCAATCCGCAGACCCATCGGTCTCGAACGCCACGGAGAAGTCCGCGTCGTCATGGTGCCGGTCGACGAGTACAACTCGCTTCGAAAGCTGTTCGCGCGTGCCCTGAAATCGGAGCAGCTGAAGGATGTCATCGGAGAAATCACCACCGCGCCGCCGGCGTTCCACCCTGACGCCCCGGACAGCTACGAGGAAGACGCCGGCGCGGGCGCCCATCATCCCAAGCAAAACCGCAAGCGGGCAGAACGCGAAACCGCGACCGCCTGAGCCTGGCGCCATCATCGATTACGGGTACCTCTGGGCCCGCGAGGACGCCAAGGGCCAGGAAAACGCCACCAAGACGCGGCCCTGCTACATTTACGGCGTGAAACCGATAGACGGGCTCTACATCGTCTCGGTCATGGCGATCTCCAGGTCCTCGACCGGAGCGCGCGTTCCCGTTCATCCGCGTGAGCGTGCAGCGCTGGGGCTTCCCGACGACTGTGACGTCGTGATCGAGGAAGTCAACGTCTTCCAATGGTCCGGCCCCGACATCGTCCCGCAGCCCGATGGTTCCCTCATGCGAGCCAACCCGGCATCGAAGAAGCTCACCGCGGCGATCGGCACCGCAATGGTCGGGAGGACCCCCACGATCGTCTTCCGCGCACCCTGAGAAAGCGGTCTTCAACACACCACCGCCGTGGTTCATCCGGTTCCTCAGGCACCCTCCTGTCCCGACGGTATAGCCTTGACGACGATCGCGGACAGCGGCGCATCGTGGCTGCGTCGATCCCGGCACTTCACAAGCCCTGAGACGGGGCCGGCGCCAAGCAGCTGACATGGTCTGACTCCCGCCGATTTTCGGGCCTCCGCCACAAACGAGAACGGTGTTCAAGTCTTCCCAGCACCTCCAAGCCGAGTGCGTGTCCGCCGTCCAGTGCCCCTGCCCCTCCGGTCGGGCTTAGGGCCAACCTGCGAAAATACGAGCCGTGTTGCTCGCTTCGCGAGCTGCCCGCACCACCTCGATTTTCGAGGTTTCCCGCGCACGAATGCGCGGTGTCCCACCCCTCCTTCCGGGGCTCGATAAGGGCACCGGCGGACAAGCCGTCGGCTCAGAAGGAGGCTTTTGAAATGAACACCGTCAACCTCGTCGGCCGACTGGCCAAGGATCCGATCGCCCGCGACGGCAGCAAGACCAAGGTCACCGAGCTGCTTCTGGTCACCGAGCGCCCCGTCATCCGCGACGGCCGCGTCCAGAAGGATCCGGAGACCGGCTACACGAAGACCGACGCCGAATTCCACAAGATCACCGTCTTCAACGGCATGGGTCTCCCGCTTCGGGACCACAAGGCGAAGGGCGACCAGCTCGCGATCACCGGCCGGCTCCACTACTCGCGCTGGCAGGATGCCGACGGCAACGACCGGTACGGCTGCGAGATCATCGCCGAAAACGTCGAGTTCATCTGACCGACACCGATGGGCGGCGCGCAAGCGCCGTCCTTTCACCATCTCACCCAGGAGAATTGCCATGAAGGACTTCGGCCTTTTCGCCGAGCGCGACGCCGCGCGCGCGGAACGTAAGCTCAGCGAGCTCAATCGCTTTGCCGCCCGCCGCGAAATCATGCTCGAGACCATCGATCTCGAGGCACTGGATCGCAACACCGCATTCGATATCCTCGAAACCGACGAGGACCTGGCCGAAACAATCGCTTTCGGCCCGATCTACGTCCATCACCTCTCGACATTGGAAGCACAACGCGCCGAGATCGCCGCTATGCTTCCAAAAGCGGCTTGACGGGAGTTTTTGCCATGCAAGTGATCGCGATCGACAACTTCGGCCGGGACAATGTAAGCGACCGCGTGGTCTCAACCGATCTCAGCCAAGCTGCGGCCGAGGAAAAAGCCCAGCAAATGAACACACTGCACGGAGGACCGACCTCTGCACGCTATTATGTTGTCAAACCGGACGACTACGTGCCCTATGTCTGGGAGCCCTGATCGGGTAACTTGAGCATCGAGGAACACAGTGCATGAGGCGTACTACAACCACAGTGCCCGGCTTTTCACTCGAAGCGGTTGGGCGTCGCCTTCGTGACGCACGCAAAGCAGCGGGTTTGACACAAGAAGAATTCGCCGAAGCATCGGGATTCAACAAATCTTCGGTTATAGCCTGGGAAAGTGGAAGAAATTCCCCCCCTGCGAAGATGTTTGCGTGCTTGCGGCTCGTCTGTAACATATCCCCCGAATGGGTGCTTTGCGGACCCGGCCCTAAGCCACTCAAAGACATTACTCCTACGCAACGAGATCGAACTGCACGCGCCGAAGCGCGTGTGCGAGACCTGGCTCAGTCCCATGGATTAGAGCTCTCACAGGAAGGCATTGACGACCTCACACTCTTAGTCATCAACGAGACCGAAGATAACGAAGAGCAGATCTACCAGAAGATGGTCCCCATTATGCAAGCCGTCGCCAAGGCGGCGTGAAAAGCCAGCGGCACATGCCGCCTCCCGCCCTGCGGACGGGATCGCGCTCTATTGCGCTAAACTCCTTGCGGCCCTGGCTTCGCGAGGGCGCGCTGCGTCGCCAAGCTCCACCGAGCCCCTGACGGGTCTCGGCCCATTCGGGTGACGATCGCATGGCGAGAGTAAGGGGCCTTTCCACCAGAAGTCCCATTATGCCATGCGGGTCACGCTATGCGTCGAGGATCCTGCGGCCCGCTATCGCGGCGCCGCTATGGCGGCGTCCCTGACGCGCGTGCTGCCGCATGTCGGGCCTTCGGGGTCAATCATGACACCCAAGGAGGCTTATCATGTTCAGCTGCACCACCATCGATTCCGCAATCAGCGGCGAGGCGAATGGATGCGAAAGCGATCAGCACATCGTCGCGATCGGAGATCGCTTCCAGGTCGTCGACGAATTCGACCTGACCGAGTGGCAAGAGAGCCGCGTCGTCGAGACGGTCTATTTCGACGATCCGGTGTGATCGTGCGGGGGCAGCGCGATGCGCTGCTCCCCTTTTTCAGTTAGCCCCAAGGATCCTCGGAGAGCTTCCTCAAATCAATCATAAAACCGTCTGGCGACGGAAGTAGATCCCTGCGATCCTTTTCGCTGACACGAGGGTTTTCCGGATCGTTCGGCCGATCGCCCGGCTTGCCACGCGGACGAATGTACATCTCTCTGACCCAAAGATCGGTACCCACCGCTTCGAACCGGACATAGGCGACATGGCTGCAGCGCTTCTTCGCCAACGAACGGTTTGTAATCCTATCGGCCTGGGTCGATTTGACCTCGATGTTTTCCGCACCGAATTCGAGATCGTACTGTTCGACGCGATGGCCTGCATGAGTGGCGCGATATGCTTTCGCGACCAAGTGCTCGCCCAATGCTCCAAGCCATTGGCCGTTCAAAGTCGGTTTTTTCCCGTTTCTGTCAGGGTCCTCCAATTCGTCGAGCGCGTCGGCGAGACCTTCCTTGATGGTTTGCGTAGCGTGTTTCTGAGTCATTGAGACGACTTACAGCAAAGCCGTGAACAAATGGGTACCGCCTCCCGTCCTTCGGCCGGGACCGGGCTCTATTGCGCTAAGGCTCCTTGCGGCCCTGGCTTCGCTAGGGCTCGCTGCGTCGCCAAGCTCCACCGAGCCCCTAACGGGTCTCGGCCCATTCGGGTGACGATCGCCTGGCGGGATAACCGCGTACCGCGCTATCGCGCTGCGGCCTGAAGAGCGGGGCTGTCTGCATCGGCTCGACCTTCGGCCGACGAGATAATGCCCGCCGCCTACCCAGCAGATTCAGGACATCCCATCAACGCCGCTCTGGCCTTCGGTCGGGCCTCCGCCTTTTTGATTGGCCCCGCGGGCTCTCGGTCCCACCGCTCGCGTCCGGGCGGCCGCGCGAGGGCAACGACCCCTGGCGTTGCCGCGCGCGCGAGACGCGCCGGCCTGTCTTGCCGCGGCTCCTGCGGGAGCCCGATATTCTCGAAGGAAAGGGGAGGGGGAGGGTGTGTTTGATTGCATCCTCGTGTGATGGGGTCCGAAGGATACTTGCGGCAAGGATCCGGTCAAGGATCCGCGGTTCCCCCAATTTTTTCCCGGCATTTGTCTGCTTTCAGCAGACGGGAAAAAATCGGCTCCCCCACGGCCCGTAGGCGTTAACCGGGGTCCGGCCCTGACGTGCCGGCTTCCCGGTTAACGTCCCTGACCTCGCTTGTCCGCTGCGCACCATTGGACCCCGTCATCACGCGATGACGCGATCAAAACCAATGGAGGCTACCAATGCAGAAGTTCAACTCTTTCGCCGATCTCGCGAACGCCCGCATGGAACTGGCAGACACCCGTTCCGAAGTCACCGCCGCCTACGACGGCGCTTTCCTCGAACAGAGCGACATGGCGAAGCTCAGCGTCGTCGACGAACCGATGGCGGCCGAAATGCCGGATCCCGACATGGCGCGGCGCGCCGTCGAGATGGCTATCGGAACGATCTTCGACGTCCTGAAGGACACCCGGATGGAGGAATTCGCCCAGCAGCTCGCCTGGGGGATGGTCAACTCCTTTCACATGACCGCCCGCCTGGCCGAGGGACGCGAGGACGATGCGGCGAAGAAGCTCGGCGAACTTGCCCGTCACTTCGATCCTTCCGAGATCTACGCCGTCGAGCTCGAAGAAACGCAGATGCTCGTCCAGACGCTGCAGGGATGCCGCGAAGCCCTGGAGGCGATGCGCGACCATGCAGCCGACGTCTACCGGGTCGAGACCGGACGTCCGTTCACGGCAACTCGCGGCTCGCAGGTGAGCAAGAACGGCGTAACCGCCTCGCAGATCCAGGCTCGCGACTTCCTGGCAGCACGCGCGAAGGACCGCAGGGCACAGTTCCAGCCCGAAGGTCCGCTCGTCGTCACCTCGGGCGGCATGAAGGAATGGTACGACTTCGAGATGATCTGGGACATCCTCGACGACATCAAGTCCCGCATCCCGAACATGGTTCTCGGAACGACCGGAATGCGCAAGGGCGTCGATGCAATGGCGAACGCATGGGCCCAGAAGAACGGCGTGCAGACGATCCTCTTCATGCCCGACGGGCGTCACGGCAACCGCGCTCCGTTCCTGCGCAACGAGAACATGGTCAAGCTCGGCCCGGTGGAAGCGATCGTCGGCGAAGGCTCCGGCATCCAAGCGAACCTCGCACAGCGGCTCCGTCAGGCTGGGGTGCCGGTTCACATCCGCCGCATTGCCGATCAGCGGCCGCAAACGCAGCGGGTCGGCGCTTCCACCTTCGGGTGAGCCTCTCGGGAGGCTCCGGCAGTCGCCGGAGCCTCCCTTCCTTTTTCGTCTCGGCAGAACGGGCTCGGGGGGCATCGAGCCCCCGTCGCCCGTCTTGGCGCGTCACAGGACCGGGGAGGGCTCGTCTCGTCGATGTCCCAGTCTGTCACGGGCGCACTGGCGCGCCTCAAGGATCCGCGGTTCCCCCAATTTTGCTACGCAAAATCGGCTCCCCCACGGCCCGCTTGCGCGGTCGCCTGCGGCGATCCTTGACCCGCTGGACGCCCGTGACCGGCGGGAACCACCATCAACACATGGAGGTTAAGATGGGCGTCCAAATCACATTGTTCAAAGCGCTGAAAGAGGCTAAAGTCTCGGGCGAGAACGCAGAGAAGGTCGTCTCCGAACTGGAGGAGTACATTGCGATGAAAATCACCGAAGCCAATGCAGAGCTGATTGCCGAAGTAAAGTCGCTTCGGACCGATGTCGCCACCAATCGCTGGGTCCTCGGGCTCATCGGAGTCATCATCGCGATAGGCTCGGCCACGGGCGGCTATATAGCAGCGGTCTGACCGCGGGGGGCTTCGGCCCCCTTTTTTACTTCGCCTTGCCCAAGTTCGAGCGCCCACTTCTCAAATACCTCTTCGTCGGGTTCCTTGCCGGGATAGTGCTACGCTACGTCCCGCCGTGTCCTTTCCTCAATCGCATCCCGTTCGCATGGCTGACGATCCTCGCAGTCACCGCCGGCATCACCGCAGCCTACGGCTTGATGGCCTTCATGAACCGCAGGCTCGATTGACGGTAGCCGCAGCCCACACATCACAGCTCGCGATCGCGTAGCACCAAGACGAACCGCAGTGCCACGGCCGCGGCGGTCCCTTGCTCGCTGGCGACCTTTCGGTCGCGTGCGCCACGCTCGGTCCGCCTTGGCCCCGCCGGCATGGCTGGCTCGCCCGGACGCCTTCGCGTCCGTAGGCATCGCGGCCATGCCTGTCCTGCGCTGACGGGTAGCTGGGAGCGGGCGACGACGCCCGCTTCCATATGGTCGACGTTCCGCCAGGCGCTGGCACTCACTCGCGTGCTGGCGGACATGCGTCCGCCCTAGCAACGCTCGGTGTGCCGCGCGCACTTGCAGCAGTCCCTCCGGCTCGCTGACGAACATCCGTTCGTCCGCGCATCGCCGATGCTTTCCTGCTCGGAATCCGGCCCCATGCCGGGGCAGGCTTTGCGCCGCATCAATCCTCGACGGGATGCGCCGATGGACACCGCCTGCCTTCACCGAACAGGCCTCGCATCAAAGGGGAGGGGGAAGGGGAGAGACGAGTTCATCACAGGAGGCAGAGATGATCGTCACCTTCCGCATCAAGGACACACAGACCCAGCTTCATTCACGGCCCGCTGAAATCTCCGCGCTGGAGCTCGCCGCGCTGACGCGGCGGCTTCACTCTGGCAACGCCGCGCTCGACGTCGATCCCGGGGAATTCGGGGCAGCGCCCCTCAATTTCGAGATCAACGCCAATGCCCTCTCGATGGCCGCATTCACCGCCTGCTTCGACCATCGGACCGAAATCATCTCGATCGTCGAAGAGGCGCAGTTCCTCGGGCGGACGCTGCGCGTCCGGCACCTCGGGCGCCTCGCTCCGATAACGATCGAGGTCTCCGAACATATCGCCCTTGCGCGCGATCTCATGATGGGCCCGGACCTTGCCGCGAAGGTACTCTTCGCCCTGGGACGCGACGACGCGGATGAAGGCGAGCTGACCCTCGAAAGCTTGCGATTGCTCCTTCAGGATCATCGCACCTACGACGCGTTCTGCGGCGCCAAGATCACCCCGATTTACGACAGTCTGGCGTACCTCGCCTTCACCGACTGCGGCGAACAGACCCCCATACTGGAGTGGGCCCAGCGATCGACAACGTGAACGCGATCGCCACGCCTCGGACACGCCTGAAGATGCGACGCCCCAACTGCGGTTCCGAAGCGATCTGCAAGGATGCCTGGGCCGCTTGGGACGAGAGCAACCAGCGCTGGGAGCTCGGCGGGGTCTACGACCATGAAACCTGCATCGAATGCGAGCACGAAGGCGACGACCATTTCGACCGAATCGATCTCAGCACAGGCGCGATCGTCGGTTCCGAAATAGACGAAGGATTGCCCGGCAACTGCGTCTCGGGCGAGGGCCATAACATGCAGCCGCACCCGGTCACCGGAGCGCCATACTGCAAGGCGTGCTGCCCGCCTGAAGAGCCATTCGCGAACCACGCAATCTCATCGACCGGCGACTAGCCTCCCGCTGGATCGATGCATCGGAAAAGGGTGTCCGGCCATGAGCCGCGGCACCCTTTTCTCATGCCCGATACTCGAAGCACTGGCGCATCACGGCAACGCCTCGAACGAGCAGTGCAGCAAGTGACTTCCGCCTCCCGCCGATGGCCCGTCCGCCACCATCGCCATGAGCACTCCGGCCATACGCGGGTCAACCGAAAATGGACCGACCGTGAAGCCGCTACGCGGCTTCCGCACCACTCGATCAATTTTCGGTTCCCCTCCGCTTCGCTCCGGTGACCCGCGCACCGCCGGAGCGCTGATTCATGGCATGGCGGACGAGCCGCCAACGACAGGAGGCTACCATGTGCTACACCACCGAAACATTCGAGGCTGACACCGCCACGATCCGCCAGATCGACACCGACACGATCGCGCTCGACGAGAAGACACTGGAAGCGGAACGGCGCTCCTACCACTCCTTCTTCGACGTCCATGTGGTCCGCACCGAAGACGGCTACATCCTCATCGAGGAAGGCGATTACGGCGAGCTTCCGATGCACCTCATCGACGACATCGTCTACACCGCCACCGGCAAAATGGACGACGAATACTGACCCGAACGGGCGGCGCTAAGGCGCCGCCCTCAGGACGCCTGCTTCTGGACCGCAGGCTCCATCTTTTCGAGCGCCTCGATCGCGCTCTTCGGCTTGACGCTGACGGCCAGTTCCAACAGTCTCACCGCACGCGCATGACCGACCTTGCGCACGAGCCTTGCCAGCTCCTTTTCGGCCTCTTCCTTTTCCATCTGCGCAAGCTTCCTCCGGCGCTCCGCAACGTCCTGTTCCGCAGCTTCGAGAGCCGCTCTTTCGCGCTCCACTTTCGATACCATTTCCATGTCCTTTCACGACGGATTTCATGCTTCGCTTGATGCAGCAACCGCCATGAATTTTCGAGCCGTTTTTTTGCTCGATGCTTTTGCGTTTTGCCGTGATGGAAGGAGGTCTGTTATTTGGGCCATCCTTCGCGGCCTCGGCCGCTACGGACCGCGCTCTATTGCGCTAGGTTCCTCGCTGCCCTGGCTTCGCTAGGGCAGCTTCGTCACCAAGCTCCACCGAGCCTGGCTATGCCAGTCTCGGCCCTTCGGGTGACGATCGACGTGGACCTGAAGGTCCACTCTTGTCCACCCAGGAAGAAGCATTGCCACCGCAGCGTTATACACGCTCGGGGCTCTTGGCGGCACGATGGCCGGCACTCCCAGCTGGATAACCAGCTCCTCTCACGACTCCTCGAGACAAGCGACCGAGAAGAAGAACCGCCAAGTCCCTATTTTAGCACACCGAACACGGCTGCGCCGTAGGTCTTTTCGGATCGAAAGATGTTAGATAGCAATGAGTTAGAACGATTTACCGGCCCCGAAATATATTTCGGATTTGGGGCGGGAAGCGGGGAAGCTCCAAATGTGCCGCTTTTTCAACCGCTTGGAGCCGCAATATATTTCGGGTGCGTCAGCGCTTCCCTTTCCGTTTCGGACGGCATATAAGGGGCTTGCGATAGAGAAACCATGCACAACTCGGAAAGAGTTTGCATGGCCAGTACATACAAAGGCATCGGCGTAGGGTTTTCCTCCGATGCGCTCGAAGCCCTCGATGCCTACGCCGGAGCGCAAGGCATCACACGTGCCGAGGCTATTCGCACCTCCGTCAATATCGGCCTGCCGATGCTCAAGCTGGGCATCGCCCTTAACGGCCCACGCGCGCTTACCATCCTAGAGCATACACAGCTAGCGCTCTCACTGCTTGTCGAACGGCAGTACCCCGAAGACAGCGACGAGCTGATCCGCGCCGCCATGCGCAACGTGCGAGAGCACCATGCGTAACGACATCCGGACCAACAAGCAGGCGATCACTCTGACGCACGCTTCGGCGCGCGGAAAGGTGAAGCGAAACGCGGGCAATTTCACGCGCGGATCACAGCTGTTCCATCACGAAATTTTGATGACTTGGGCGGGCATCCGGATCCCGCTCTACACGTGGATCGGGACGACCGTTCTTCTGCTCTTCGTGCTGGGCTACTTCACCTTCAAGAATCACGAAGTCCATCTCGTCCTGATGAAGCTCCTATCGTCGGTCTGGGGATGGATGTCGCTGGACCCGATGAAGGCGATAAACCTGACGCTTCCATCGGGCCAAATCGTCCAGGGAACGATGGCGATGGTTCCCTATCATCCCGCCGTCGAAGCGGCATGGTCTCGCGCCATCCAGGTCACAGTTTCTTCGATGCTCGGCGCGGCATTCATATGCGTTCCTTTGACCATCTGGTTCGTCGACTTTTCGCGCAAGCGCGGATCGGAAATTCTTACCGAACGCCACGAGCGCGGCGCGGTGCTCGTCGAGCGACCGATGCTCAAGGATTCCATCCTGTCGCACAACTGGCGCGAGCACGAGAAGGAATGCCTTTCACGGACACCGCCAGAGGATCCGAACGCGGTCCTCAAGGAACCGCTCAAGCAACGTATCAGGCGTGGTCTCCATCAGCCCTACAAGCTCGCCGGATTGCCCTATCCCTGGCGGCTCGAGCAGAGCCACGCGATGTTCATCGGAACGACCGGGGCTGGTAAGACCACCGAGCTCAAAAAACTGGTCACGCAGGCACGCGAACGTGGCCATCGATGCGTGATATTCGACCTCACCGGGACCTTCGTCGAAAGCTTCTACAATGAAGCCACCGATGTGATCCTCAACCCGATGGACAAGCGGTGCCAAGCGTGGTCCATTTTCAACGACTGCCATAACTACGCCGAGTTCATGAGCGCCGCCACCGCGCTCGTTCCGAGCGGCCAATCTGTCGAGGACGATTTCTGGCAGAAGTCCGCTCGCACGCTCATGGTCGAAATGTGCGTCAAGATGCTCAAGATGGGCGTGCGCTCGAACGGCGGTCTCGCCTACTTCCTGATGATGTCGGATCTCAAGACGATCCACGCACAACTGGAAGGAACAGTCGCCGGACCGATGATGTCGCCATCGGCAGCGAAGATGGCGGAATCGATCCGCACGACCTTCATCGCCAATGCGAACGCCTTTCGTTTCCTCCCCGAACCCCCGCCGGGCGAAGAAGGCTTCTCAATCAAAAAATGGATGACCGAGGACGTCCAGGAGGGTTCGATCCTTTTCATCACTTCCACGCACCCCGATCTGGTCCTCAACCGGCCCTTGCTGACGCTCTGGATGGACCTGGCGGTGAACGCCCTCTTCCAGATGGGTCGAAGCCGCAATCTGCGCACTTGGTTCCTGATCGACGAAGTCCATGCTTTGCACCGCCTCCCAGCAATCGATCACGGCCTCCAGACGGCGCGCGCATTCGGCGGCGCCTTCGTGCTCGGAATGCACTCCTTCGACAAACTGGAGGAAACCTACGGAGAGCATGGAGCCACCAATCTGGCATCGCTTGCCGGCACCAAGCTCATCCTGAAAACCGCCGACCCGGAGACGTCGCGCCGCTGCTCCGAATTCATCGGCAGCCGCGAAGTTCGCCAGATGGATGAAGCCTATTCCTACGGCTACAATAACAGCCGCGACGCCTCGACGATCACGCCGCGAACCGATGTCAAAGAGCTCGTCATGCCGGACGATATCGGCAACCTGCCGAGCCTCAGCGGCTTCATCAAATTCCCCGACGGATTTCCCGCCGCGCGCATTAGGCTCACATGGAAGGATTACCCCGAACGCGCCGAGGGCTTCATGCGCGTCACCGACATGCGCGCCGCCGAATACGTGCCGACCGACGAAGAAGCCGCTGAAATGGGTGTCGGGGGTCGCGAGGGTGAGGGGCCGGACAACGTACCCAAGGACCGGCGCGATGGGGTGGATATCGTGCTCAGCCAGGCGGAGCTCGAAGCCGAGAAGCTGCGCGAGGAGGTGGAGGGTTCGCTCGATCGGTCGGTGGAGCAGACGGCTGCGGAGTTGCAGCACAGGACCGATGCGAAAGATGTGGTCAACGGAACCAGCGACCAGCGCGACCAGGACGATCTGTCGAAGTTCAAGCACACCGGCAAGCGCGACGAGCGCGAGCGCCAGAAAATCGCGCAGCGTGACGTCGAGGAGCGCAACGCTTCCAATCGGAACGTCCTTGCCCAGACGCGCCAGCTCCGGGGCCGAGACGACGGTCAGGAAAGCGTTCTCGAGCGCGAGAACCGACAGGGATTCGGCCGCGAGAAGGAGGATCGCCACGAGGTGGCGATCGACGACGAGCAGGAGATGGGCCGGTGAACCTCTCCCCCTCCGTCATCGCGTATTCGGACCGCTTCCGACCGGCGATCGGAAATAGCCTGCGCTGCGCGCGCGTCGCTCTCGGTCGATCGCAGGATGACATGGCGCGCGAGCTCGGTATCGCCCGGCAAACGCTCGCGGGGTACGAGAACGGCCATAGCGAGCCGCTCAGCAGCCTCCTCGCGCGGCTGTGCGAGGACTTCGGTCTGGATCCGGCATGGCTCCTCGCAGGTGCCAGCAGTCGCCCCATGTTCGCCACGGATGCGATACGCCCCCAGAATGCGTTGGAACGCGCTTGATGCTGTCCGTCGCATCCGTTTCATCCGCAAGTGGCGCGGCGAACTACTTCGCCAAGGACGACTACTATGTCGGTGACGGCCCCGCCGAGCTGAGCGAATGGGGAGGGAAGGGCGCCGAAGCGCTCGGTCTGAGCGGTCCGGTGTCGAAGGAGGACTTCGAGCGGGTCCTCGATGGGAAGCTGCCCGACGGGACCGTCGTCAACGGCGCGGAGAAGCGCAGGGCAGGTGTGGATCTCACCTTCTCCATGCCGAAATCGGTGAGCCTGATGGCGCAGCTCGGCGGCGACAAGCGCGTCCTCACGGCGCAGGAGGCGGCGGTGAAGGCCACGATGGCCTATCTCGAAAAACATTTCGCCGAAGCGCGAGACTATTCACGCAATTCCAACGGCGAAGCGGTCCAGACCGGCAAGCTGCTTTACGCGCTCTTCCAGCACGACACGAGTCGCAAACTAGACCCCCAGAACCATACCCACGCCGTCATCGCGGCTATGACACAGGACAAGACGGGCAACTGGAAGGCGCTCTGGAACGGCGAGGTCTGGAAGAACAACTCCGTCCTCGGATCGATCTACAACGCGGCGCTGCGCTCCAATCTCGAAAAGATCGGCTACCGAACCGAGCTTACCGGCAAACACGGCCAGTTCGAAATCCAGGGCGTGTCGCGCGAGGTCATCGAAGCGTTCAGCCAGCGAAGGCTGGATATCCTCGCGACCGCCGATAAGCTCGGCCGAAGCGCGAGCGAAACAGAGTTCCTGCGGGGCGTTACCAAGAACACCCGCGATCCCAAGCTCAATCCCGACGACAAGCAGGCGCTCCGCCAGGAATGGGCCAAGCGCGCGGAAGGACTGGGTTTCGATGCGAAGGCGCATGTGGAACAGGCTCGCGCGCGCACGGAGAATACCCGAGAAGGACCGTTGGGGACGGTGGATCGGGTGCGCGGCGTCATCGCTGCGGTACAGGAAGCCACCCAGCTTTATACGAGACCTGCCGACGAGCTGACCACGAACGGCCTGCAGCGCATGGGCCTAACACCCACCCAGCTGCGCACCGAGCTCGCGACCGCTTCGGCCGTCCGCGTGATCGGAGAGCGGGAAACTTCATGGACACGCGGCGAACTGGTCAAGACGGCGCTCGATCTCGGCGTCAAGGGCGTGACCGCCGAGGGTGTGGAAGCCCGCATGGAGGTGCTGATCGATAAGGGGCAGATGCTGCCCGGCAAAAGTACACGGCTCGACGGTGCGATCGAGAAGTTCACCACGCCCGAACATGCAGCGATCGAACGGGCGACCCTCGCAAACGTGACGGCCGGGAGAGATGCGAGCCAGGGAATGATCGAGGCTGGTGCAGCCCCGGAACGTCTGCGCGCGGTATCGGGCGAGCACGATCTCAACGCCGAGCAGATCGCTGCCGGAACGCTCGCATTGTCGAGCGACGACCGCACGGTCGTGATCCAAGGCGTCGCCGGCGCCGGCAAGACGACCCTCATCTCCGCGATCGCCAGCGTGGCACGCGAGGAGGGCAGGGACGTAATCGGCCTCGCCTTCGCGAACAAGATGGTGAACGACCTCCGGAACGAAACCGAAATACGCTCCTCGAGCGGCGAGCCGGTAGAGGAGGGTATCGAGGCCAAAACCGTCTCTTCCTTCGTCAATCAGCATTTGCGGGCCGCGCTTCACGGCAGCGGACCCACTTTCGAAGCCTCGAAAGCCGCGCTCACGGGCAAGGTCCTCGTTCTCGACGAAGCTTCGCTGGTCGCCAACAAACCGATGAACGATCTTCTCACGATCGCCAATCGGTTGGGCGTCGAGAAGCTGGTGATGATCGGCGACAGAGCGCAGTTGCAACCGATCGAGGCGGGCAAGAGCTTCTCGCTCATCCAGTCCGACGGCCCCGCACTGGCGAGGCTCGACACCAGCCTTCGCCAACGGACCGAACACATGAAGGACGCCGCGGGCCTGGCCCGAGCGGGCAAGTTCCGAGAGAGCTTCGCCTCGCTCGGCGACAAGGTGGTCGAAGCGGGCAAGGACCACTTGGCGGTAGCAGCCAAGACCTGGCTCGATCTCTCGCGCGAGGACCGGGAACGCACCGCCATCTACTCGTCCGGCAGAGACGCGCGCGCGACCCTCAACAGGTTGGTTCAGGACGGACTGAGAGCCGAAGGCTCGATTAAGGGCGAGGGGATGGTGCTCGATACGCTCAGACCGGCCCACGCGACCCGTGAGGAACTTCGCTACGCATCGACCTATGCCAAGGGGCAGCTGCTCGAAGTCATACGCCAGAACGCGCCTGGCGGGCTTTCTCGCGGCCGATACGATGTCGAGGGTCTCGACGAGAAGGGCAGGGTGCTCCTGCGTGACGAGAACGGCAAGCTGAAGCGCTTCGATCCCACGCGCATCGACCCTGCCGACAAACGCGACGCCTTGCGTCTCTCTGAAAAGACCAAAGAGATCATCCACGAAGGCGACAAGGTCCGCTGGACCGAAAAGGACGACGCGCGCAAGCTGATGAAATCCGAGGAGGCGAAGATCCTCGGCATCAAGGACGGCGTCGTGACGGTCGAGAACCGGTACGGCGAAACGGTCGAGCTCAAGCAAAACGACAAGATGCTGGAACGCATGGGTCTCGCCTACGCGATCAACATGCATCAGGCGCAGGGTGATACGCGCGACATGGCGATCGGCGAGATGCACTCGTCGGCGCGGCATCTCTCGAACCAACGCCTGGCGCTGGTGATGATGACCCGCGTGCGCGACGACATCACCATCGTCACCAACGATCGCGACCAGCTCCTCGCACAGATCGGCCGCAATCCCGGCGACAAGACCAGCGCCCTCGAAACGCTCGGCGAGAAACAGGTCGAGAATGCGCGCAGCGACCGCGCCGCTACCGACTTCAATCCGAGAGTTCCCGAACACCTGAAGAACGGCGAGGCAAGCGCGGACCGCCTGCCACCGGTCGGCAAGGAAAGCCTGCGCGCGGTACCGCAGATCGACCTTCCCGAACGCAATATCGAACGTGCCCGATAGGAGACTGGCAATGAACAAGACGCAGCATGGCCTGATCGCCAACGACCCGAAGAGCGACAGCCTGATGGCCGTCCTCGAGCAGCAGCCGACCCTTACCAACTTCGTGAAGCAGGCCGGGCTGCAGGAAGTCGCCGAAATGGTGGAGGGGGACAATTTTGTGGTGTGCGATCTGGACCTGCACGGGGTCCAGGGGTGCGCCGACATGCGCGAGATGATCGCGAACCAGCAGATGGTGGCCGAGTGCGTCGCCATCGGCCTCGCCATCCTCGTCGCAGTCATCGTCGGGTCGATCGCCGTCGCTTTCGTAAACCTCGCAACGAAGTTCGCCGCGCCGATCGGAAGGAACCGCGTCTACGCGCTCTTTCCGCGGCGCCTGAACGAATTCTGGAAAGGCAGCATGACATGACCAACGTCCTAACCGGGCCGTGGGGCCTCTTCACGGTCTCGCCACGGGAGCTGATCGAAATCGGCGTGATGATCGGTGTCGCGGTCGCCCTGACGGTGATGATCTACTGGAACATTCCGCGCTGGTCGGGCGAGGACTGAACATGGACGGCCAATCTCTCCTGATCCTCGTGATCGCGGGCGTGGTGATCGCGACCTTCGCGATCCTGAACGGCCTGCCGAAGCGCCAGCTTTCACGACTTAAGGTTCGCCCAAAGCCGCTGATGACGCCCGCCGAGCGCAGGGTCTGCCTGATGATCGAACGGGCGATGCCCGGCGCACGGGTGCATTCGCAGGTCTCGATGGGCGCCATCATGAACCCGGCCAAAGGGCTGTCCAAGTCGGAATGGTGGACCACCTTCAACAAATTCAGCTCCAAACGCGTCGACTTCGTGGTCGAGGATCCGCATTCCGGTCGGATCATCCTGCTCGTCGAGCTCGACGATCGCAGCCACGACCGCCGCAGCGACACCGATCGCGACGCCCTTACGCGTCACGCCGGATACACGACCGTGCGCCTTCCCGCAGGCGAACGCCCCACGCAAACGAGTGTCGAAAGGCATATCGAAGCCGCGCTCGGACCAGCCTTGCCGCACCCGGCGCAATCACCCTGGCAAGCCACCCAAACCTGAAGGAGGACCACGATGGCATTCGATTACGAAGACGTAGGCACATTCGGCAGCAAACGCGCGGCCGAAGACTGGGCTCACCGAAACAGGGTGGACCTGCGCGACCTGCACATCCGCAACGCCGGTGGCGACCGGGTCGAGGTCGGCATCCGCAAGAGCGGTTACGACGACAAGGAGAAATACGACAACCGCCACGGCGAACGGCGGGACGGATTCTGGCGCTGACGCCGGACGGGCGCACGCGCGCCCGAACCTTTCCGCAAGGCACAGCCCTTCGGAAAAACCACCCCGCGAGGGGCCTAACGCGCCGTCGGCGCACCAACCAGTCCGGGCGACCGGAAGAAGAAAAGGGAAACGACAGATGTTGAAGAAGATGATGATCGCCGCCGCATTCGCAGGCGCATTCATGGCCGTACCCGCGGCCGCCCAAGACGCTGGCAATGATGTCCATGCGAAGCACCAGGCAGCCGTTACGTCGGCCGTGGCCGACGGCACCAACACGGCAGCGAGCAACGTCGCCAGGCAGATGCTCGACATGGTCGCAAAGGAAGCGAAGGTGCGGGCCGCGATCGATCAGAGCGGGGCGGCCAAGAAGCGTCTCATCTCGCTCAACGACGCGGTCCGCTGCGCCGACTGCGAGGAGGAAAAACACCATAAGTGCGACGACGCCAAGTGCGACGACGCGGCGAAGTGCAAGAAAGCGAAATGCCAAGGCAAGGCATGAGAATGAACGGAGGGGTCGTGATCGTCGACGAGCCGCAAGTGCAATGCCCCTTTTGCCGGGGTTTCATGCCGGGCTGGCTATCGCGCTATCCCGGCAAGGCCTGCACGCTCTGTGAGCGGCCCCTCCTTCTCGTTCCTTCTGCATCGTCCGTTCGACACCGCTCGATTCTGAGCGCCCTCGACGTCGCCAAAGTCATCATGCTGCCGGTCATGGTCGGCGCGACCATTTCGTTCGGGTTCGGTCGCCTTGGCATCGACGGCTTCGCGCAGATCGTCGCTGCCAGCCTCCTCGCCTGGGGGATGATCGATGTCTGGGACGGAACGGCAGGGCTGAAGACGGGCATCGACAAGGTGAAGAAGCAGATCCGCCGCGGCGCCGCCGCGCGCAAGATGTCGATCGCCAAGACCATCTTCGGGCTGTCGTCGACCATCCTGGGCGGGCTTGGCCTGCTGATGGCGAGCTGACGATGGGCATCGACGATCGTGAATACATGAAGGAACGATACCGCAGGCGCGGGGGAGCCGTCGGTATACCTATCTGGCGCGATCGCCACGCTCGCATGGAATATGACGAGGCGGACATGGTCGCCGGCCGTTATCGCGCACAAGCCGGCTCGATGCTTCGCCTGGGTCCTACCAGCTCCGCAACCGGTTCGAGAAAGAACATGCTCGCCGCGGCTGCGCTCGGGTTTGCCGCGATCGTCTATGTCCTCGCCGCACAGCCTTTCGGCGATGTCCTCGATTTCAGCGGGCTGCCGAAGACCGGCGAGTTTCGCGTGCTCGCGAAACTACGCGCGGAGCCAACAGGGTTGCTCAAGATCGCCGCGCCGGACGAGGATATCGCGCTGCATCTGCTGGACGCCCACGACCGCGAAGTGTTCGTCGGATTCGTCCGGAAAGACGAAGAAAGCGCGCTGACGGTACCTGCCGGCCGATGGCATACCATCGTCACTTCGGGAACGGCCGAGAGCCTGCAGGTCGCAACGGACCTCACGCTTGGCCATCCCCTTGGCATTATCGAGATCTCTCCGGGGGAGGCTGTCACCGCCTCGCGCGTGGCTGAGGACCAGCAAACGGAGAGCGAACAGTGTCAAAAGCCTTGGAAAACGCGATTCCGCGTCAGATAGCGCGAGAGTCTCAGTTCCTCTGGCTATGGAAGCGCACGATAAACTATGTATATCAATGCTATACCAATAAATCACGCACCGACGGATATTTTTTTACCAATCGAGCCAGACACGAGTTCTCAGATAGCTACAGTGGACAACCGTCAACGGAGAAACCAGCACAACTACTGGCTCGGCTGCCTGGTCCTGCCCGTGCTCCTTTATGCGATCGTGCGACTTCTGGTTCACCTAGCAAGCTAGCGGCACTCACGGCAGGGTCAGATGGTTCGCAGCTAGGACTCAATCTGTCAAAAGCCTCGGAAAACGGGATTCCGCGCCAGATAGAGCGAGATTCTCATTTCGTGTGGCTGGCAGCAAGCCCAATCTGCACAGCAAAACAATACTTTAACGGGCACGCGCGTTCCGACCGACATTTTTTTGCCAATCGAGCAAACCGCAAATTTTCGGATAACAACAGTGGATGACCGGAAACGGAGAAACCTGCACGATTACTGGGTTGGCTGTCTGATTTTGCCGGTGCTCCTTTATGCGATCGTGCGGCTTCTAATTCACCTAGCAAGCTAGCCGGGGGTCACGACCGAGCGAGGCGATCCGCTGGTTGGCTTTCATCAAACCTCAGCTACAGCGAATTCGGGCGAGCCTGCCCAGGTAAGCTCCCAAGTCGCTCCTTGTCGGATGTTCTGGACAAGTGTCGTGCGGAATGTCGCCAGGCAGCTTCCACCGGCCCGGCGTGACGACGGATAGACAACACCACCGAAATCGGCGCCTCGCAGTTCCCGCGCCAGTTTTTGCCCCGCTGCATGGCCACTTTCCTCAACGGGATCGAGGTAGTCCGCTCCGTCCTGGTCGCGCAGATCCACGAAAGGTCCCAGAAACCCTGCGATCAGTTCACGGTACCGCGTGACGTTCTCATAGCGGCCGACGTTGTGCAGTTCGCGGGTCAGATGGTGACCGACTTCCGCCACAGCGGTCTCGTTCGGCGCATCACCGAACGCCGCGTACCATGCACCGCGATTGCCGTCGTTGAAGCGGCTGCCTTGAGGACGCGTGTAACAGAATGCCGCGTTCACATAGGTCCAACCATAACCGTAGGCAGATGTCAGCAGTTCGTCCTGCCGCACCTCGGAAGGCAGCGGCATATTCTCGTTTTGCCGGAGTGAAGTCTTTCGCTCGATCTCCTCCAGAAAGGCGAGTGCGGCGTCCGTGTCCGCCAGCGGAGCCATCGCGGGCTCTTCGATATAGGCTGTGCTTATCAGCCGGATTGTCGCCGGTTCGACGATCTCAACAAGCGGTAATCCTCGTGGGACCGTGTTTTCGACAAGCTGCACGGCCGCCTCACAAGCCGCCGCGCAGCGCGTCGATATGCTGGCGGACCGCCGCCATCGCGGGAATACCGCCGGCGATCATCATATCGACCGGCCGCCTGCCATTGTAGGGCGCGCCTTTGTTGGCCAGCGTCGGCCACTCGGTGGTAAGCGGCCCGTTGAACAAGAGCCGCAACCCCTTGAAGATGCCGATGATGAGGCTTGCGCGCGTGACCTTGTCGCGATCAAGGCGACCCTTGAACGCATCCTGCTTCATCCGGTCCCAAGTAGCTTGGGGAACATCGAACAGCGCCGCACCTTCCTGACCGGATAGATCCCAGTGCTGGGCGGCACGAACCACAGCTTTCACGATCACGGAGACCTGCTCGCGATCGGCGATCGGGGCGACCTGTGGGCGCTCTAAGTCCTGGACGCTTGTCATGCTTCACCTCTTATGATAGAGATATCTATATCATATGAGGTCCGATTGCAAGTGCAGTCGGACGTGCAAACGAGGCAGACCACCGTGTCGAAGAACATTTTGATATTTTCCGATGGCACCGGTCAATACGGTGGGCTGAAACCCGACCAGCGCCTGTCGAACATCTACAAGCTCTACGCCGCGGCGCGCCCTTCCATCGACAATTGCATCGACCCTGCCGACCAGGTCGCATTCTACGATTCGGGCCTTGGCACAGGAGAAGATGGGGGCGGATGGGGTCAGCGCCTTTCGCGTATATTCGGTTTGGCCTTCGGTACCGGTATCAGCGACAATATTGCCGACTGCTACGAGGCGATCCTCAAGCACTACGAGCCGGGCGATCGTATCTATCTCTTCGGGTTCAGTCGCGGCGCCTACACCGCGCGGTGCGTGGCGAATGTGCTGAACCTGTGCGGGGTCCCGCAAACGCGCGAAGGTGGCCCTATCCCGCGCGGCGGGAAAGCGCTGCGCGACATCGCCGAGGAAGCCGTGTTCGAAGTCTATGAGCACGGTGCCGGCAAACCACGCGGCGACTACGAAGAAGAGCGCGAGGAGAAGGCGCGCCGATTTCGAGCGAAATACAATTGCTGCGGCGAAGGACTGGATGGCGAGGAGCAGGGCAATGTCGCGCCGTACTTTATCGGCGTTTTCGATACGGTGGCCTCACTCGGGACGGCGCGCGCACGGACCTTCATTTTCGCCAGCTTCTTTCTTTCCCTCGGCGCCGCCCTGATCGCGGGGTTCTGGATCAAGTCTGCATGGGCTGCAGCTCTTCTGGCGATCCCCGCTCTCTGGTTGCTCTACAAGGGGCTCGGCATGGCGAAGCGGCAATGGAAGACCATTACCGACTGGCCAAAACCTGGCCAAAAGCGATCGCACAGCGCCAAGTGGAACATGAAGAACGCAGACAGGTTCCTCGACACGAACGTGCGCTTTGCGCGCCATGCATGCTCGATCGATGAAGACCGCAAGCATTTCCCCATCGCAGGCTGGGGCTATTCCTCCGACGTTCAGCGCATGGATCACCTCGATCCGCCCTGGCTTCGCCAGGTCTGGTTTGCCGGCAACCACTCGGACGTTGGGGGTAGCCATCCAGAAGACGAGTCGCGGCTTTCCGATATTGCCTTGCAGTGGATGGTGGAACAGCTCGACGAAACCAAGCATCCGATAGAACTGAACCGGGCCCGCCTCAACCTGTGGCCCGATGCGCTCGGAATCCAGCATGATGAGCGCCGAGCGCTGCTCGACGCCCCCTGGCAGGCCCTGCTACCCAGGAAATGGCGAAAGACATGGCCGCAGGAAGCCAGATCCATCAATCCGCAAGCGGAATTGCATCCGAGCGTTTTCGAGCGCGCTCGCGCAACGTCAGTCAGGAACTACGACCGGCACGAGCCTTACCGGCCGAGCGCGCTCCAGAAGCACGAGAAACTCTTGGCAGCCGGGTCGACGACCGAGCCTCCGGCGCAACCGATCAGCCCCGATAGGCCGGGCGCCGAGGGCAACCAGACCGATCCGTAACTGGTCACGCCGTTCGCCACAGACCGACATGCAACCGAGAACCCGGCCAACCCTATAGAATTAGCCTCCCAGTTTCGAAAGCTCCGTTACCCACGATGCCCTCCTCGACAATCATCAAGATGCCATCGGACGACAAGGCCTTCGAGGAAAACTGTGTGCCGCTGTTCTGCGGCGTCCTGAATGACCCGAACGTCAAGCTCGTCGGCACGCGGGGCAAAGCCCAATCGGGGATCGATCTGACCGGCAGGCGCGACCGCGATCCCACGCAGCTGGTCGGTATCCAGTGCAAGCTCATCACGCGTGGCGGAAAGCTCACCGAGGAGATCGTCCGCGCCGACTTCGCCAAAGCCCTGCAGATCACTCCGGCGCTGACCGAATTCATCGTCGCCACCACCGCGAACGACGATCTCGAATACGATCGCATTGCAAACACGCTGTCGCAGGAGCAGGCGGCGCTCGGCCGCCGAATCGACGTCCAGGTCTGGGGATGGGACACGCTCCAACCGAAAATTCGCGCGCATAAGGCGGCGCTCGATGCGTTCGATCCCGGTCACAGCGCATCGACCGATCGGATTGTGGCCCTGGGAGAGGAATCTCTCGAGCGCCATGGCCATACGAAAGCAGCCGTCGATCGCGGGTTCGAGATGCAGGAGCGCATCCTGAGAACGGTGACGGCCATCGATGCTGGCCGCAGCGGTGAACTGGATGTTCACCTCGATCTCCAGATCGATGGGTATCGCGACATCCTCAACGGCGGCAAACCGCACACCGCGCTCGGCCTGCTCGAGAACCTCGAAGCAAAATTGACCGCAAACAGTTCTGCAGCGATACGTGCGCGCACTCGCGCCAATATCGGCCTCGCCTACCAGCGGCTCGGCGATGACGAGCGAGCCGGCGAACTGCTTCTCGAAGCCTACGAGCTCAATCCCGACGATCCGAAAGTCGCTACCAATCGCGCTCTTGGCCTTCAGCTTCTCGGACGCTTCGAGGAGTCGACGCAGTGGGCGCGCGCGCGGCTGCGAGAAGATTCCTCCGACGAACACGCCGCCGCCTTCCTGCTCCAGGCGGCGACGTTTCTCACGGACCTGGACGATCCGAGTGCAGATATCCCCGAAGAGCTCTGCAACAGCGAGCTGGTCCGTATCTATCGCTGCGCCTTCTTGCGCTCACGCGGCCGTGACGACGAATGGCGGCAACTGGCGATCAAGAACTGGCACGACAATCCTGACAGCCTTCCCGCGGGCCGGCTTGCCGGCGATGCCTACCTCGAGATCGCGATCGGCGATGGCCGGTTCGAACGATCGGCAAAGATCGACTCCATTAGGCAGGAGGCGCTCGCATCTGCGCGCGACCTCCTGCAAAACTACTGGGACGAGGTGCGGCAATACGAAAACGCCGATCAAAACACCTACAATTGCGTCGCCTGCAATCTAATCACCGCCTATCGCGCTCTTGGCCATCCCGAGAAAGCCGACACGATCGCCACGCAATTGCTCGCGATCGCTCCCACCGACGAGAACGCGCTGATGAACGCGGCCTACGCATCGATGGACCAAGGGCACCATGAGAACGCACTGGGCCATGCTCGCAAGCTCGATGACGGGCCGGCGAAGACCGCCCTGCTGTTGCATATCTGGTCGGCGCAATCCAACTGGGTGAGCATCCTGGACTACAAATCCGACGAACGGCGCAGCGCTTTGTCGGAAGCCGTCCAGGAGCAATACGACGCGATGGTTTTCCGCGCGACCTACGCGGCCGACACGTCGCTCGATTGCCGCGAAGACGCAGATATTTTGCTGGCACGCTGGCCGGCCTCGCTGCCGGTGCATGTCACGGTAGCCGATGCCCTCAGCCACCGCGGTTCGGACCGCTTGGGTCACGTGATCGACAGAGCGATGGGGCTGGTCACCGATGCCACGAACTTTGGCCATCGATCGATGCTCGCGCATCTGTTCTACCTCGAAGAGCGATGGGACGATGTCATCGGAACGCTCAGTGGCTTCGTCGCGCTTGATCGCGACACCGTACAGCTGTCCTGGTTGGCCCTTTCGCATGCGAACAGCGACGAGCGAACCAGGGCGAGCACCTTCTTCCGCGAACTGTCTCCCGAATTGCTCGCAACGTCGAAATACGCCCGCCTTGCGGGAGCGGCCGAGCACAACCGCGGCGATGTGAAAGCGGCCGAGCGGTATCTCCGCATGGCAATAGCGGACGACCCCAACGATCTACGCGCGCACTTGCTGCTACAAAGCGCGCTTCAGCGGGCGAACAAGTCCAGAGATGCGCAAGATCACATCCTGCCGCTCGACGAAACGAAGCTTGTCGGAAACCCCCATGATCGCCTGCGACTGGCGATGCTCCTGCGCCATTTCGGGGAGGCTGGACGCGCACTCGAACTGGCATTCGATGCCGCATCGCAAAATCGCGGGGACCGCGAGATCGTCTCGTCGTATCCCGGTTTGATTTTTACCGACGAGGAACTTCCCTCGTCGATTGCGATGGCCAAGGGCCTTGGCCCAAACTTCTGGTTCAGGCTCGAAGGCGTCGATGGCGAGGAGCCTGTCGAGGGCATTCTCAGCGACGAGCCAATCCCGGAGGTCCAGACTTTTCCGGGAACCCATGCTCTCGCGGCGGCGCTTGCAGGAAAGGTCGTCGGCGACAGCGTGACCCTCCCGCAGAACATGGGGCCCGACCTCACTTATGAAGTGAAAGAGGCGAAGCACAGATACATCTGGCTGCTCCACGATATCATGCACACGCACGGGGCCCGGTTTCCGGAAGAGACCGCGATGTTCTCGCTGAAAACCAGGGAAGGGGATGTCCAGCCCATCCTCGACATGGCGAAAGAGATGTCGGAACGCGGGCGCTCGATTATCGATGTCTATCTCGAAAACGCGATACCGCTTGCTGCCGTCGCTCCGATGTGCCGCAAGAACGTCATCGAGATGGCAGACCATCTCGTCATCATCGGCGAGGATCTTAGGACCTGCCTCGGCGATCACGGCGAACGAAACAACGCGCAGCAAGCGGTCGTCGAGGGCAAGGGGCAAGCTGCGGCTCTGGACACGATCGCGGTCTGGCGCGCGAGCCAGCTCGGGGTGCTGGACGATCTACGCGATTGGTTCGGAACACTTTATGTCGCGCAATCCTCGTTCGATGAACTGCTGGAATTACGGTCGAGTTCGGAATTCGCGTCGCGGCAGGATACCGGGTTCCTCGGCTATCACGAGGGCAAGCACTTTCGTAGCGAGCTTACGGCAGAGGAGGCTGGTGCGCAGAAAGCGCGGATTGATGCGGCGCTCGAGGACATCCAGCGCTGCTGCGAAATTGTCCCTGTCGACGATTCCCAGTCGATCGAAGGCGGGTGGAAATCCGCGCTGGCCGAAAACTCGTTGCTTCTTGATCCGATCCTGGCCGCGCGCGAACGCGATTGCCTGCTGCTTTCCGAAGAATTGAACACCAAACAGCTGGCACATCAGCTCGGCATCGCACGCACTTCGTGGCTGCAGGCCACCTTGATGACGATGGCCGAACAAGGCGCGCTCGCAAACGGAAGCTACTACCGCGCGACCGCCCGGCTCGCTGTCTCGCGCCACGGGCACGTGTCGCTCAGCGGAGACGCACTGCTCGGCATTCTCCTGCTCGAAGATGAGTTTGCCTTCGAGTATTTCGGAGCCGCGAGCCGCTACATCGGCGGCGCAAAAGCCGAGCCGGTCTCGCATATCGAGGCGGTGAAAGGCTTCGCGCTCGCTGTTGCGTCCGCTAAACTTCCTGAATGGCAAAGAGGGCGAGCTTTGGGCTTGTTAATTGGTCGTCTTATCGCCGGCCGATCGGACTGGCATCCACTTCTGTTTGTTCTCGAACTGCAGCTGCGAGCTTTGCGAGCACGGCTATCGAACGCGCGCTGGGCGCACGACTATCTCATCGAGTGGTTGCGGGGCCATTTCATCGGCATCGACGAAGTTCGCGAAGACCCGAGACTAACCACGCGTAAGAAGAAGCGGATCGCCAAAGCTAGAACCAGGAGATCGTCTTGATTGCTCCGGCCGCAAACCGGGAAAGCCAAAATTTGCTTGCCGCTTGGTTTAACAAGAATGATTCACACCTTCCCTTCCGCGCGGACGCCGTGTCAGGGGACCTGGTCATAGCCGAAATTACAGGCGAGCAGGATATCGGTAGGGTGATAGACATTGTGCTGGCCCCGGCGCCGCCCTGCTTCCGATATCAGATGCAGGTTCTTTTTCGCCCTTGAGCATATAACATACAGGAGCCTGTTCGCGGCCGCGACCTTGTCGTCCTCGTTGAAATGCGGGACCATTCCCTCAAGGAGGCCGAAGGCGATCACGGCTTCGAATTCGGCGCCTTTCACACCATGGATCGTCGAAACAGTGATCCCGGTCTTCTCATCGAAAACCTTGCGGAACATGGAAACGTCGGCAATCGCGGTCGCACCATCTGCAACAAGCCGGTCGATACGCCGCTGCGATCCTTCGACGAAGGCCTCGTAATGCTCGACCAGCATTGGGGAACTAGTGCGATCGATGCCGAGCGCCGAGAAAAGGGCGTCGAAGCATTCGAGCAAATATGCAAGACCATCGGTTTCGGTCGAGGAGATACCGTTCGAGACGCGCAACAGACTTTTGCGGGTAATCGCGGTGGTATTAATGCCCGCCAGATCGAGCGCGGCGATCACTTCACCGGCCCATCGGCTGCGCCGGATGTAAAGCTGCGGCGAAGCCTCGGTCAGGATGATCCGAGCAAGCTTGTACCAAAAATTGTCGATGTCCCGCGCGAAGGGGACCATCCCGGGGCCGGAGAAGCTGTAATCGGGCAAAGCCGCCACAAGCTGGCGTGTCATGGCGGCAAGCGGCAACCATTGCGGTCCGACGATGCAGACTTCGCTGGGCGGAATTCCCAGCGTGTCGATGTTGTGGCGGATCAGCCGCACGACCTCAGCCACCAGCATGTCGCGGTGCGTCGAATGGTCGTAGGAAATTGCGCTCGCAAAGTTCTTGTATTTGCCTCCCGCGCTGATCTTGGAAGTCAGCTGGTTGAAGTTCTCGAAATAGCTGACGATGCGATCCGATGAGCGGTAGTTCACCGAAAGGTCCATCTCGGTAAAGCTTACACCGCTAAGTGCGGAAAACTCGGCAGGGGTGATCGCATAGCCGCCAAGCGACCCGTAGATCGCCTGATTGGGATCTCCGACAACGAACGCTCTGGCCTTGCCCATCGACGCTTTCAGGATGGCGCCAAGTATCGCGTACTGGATTTCCTTGGTGTCCTGATACTCATCGACCAGCACGATCGCGAAAATCGAGCCCAGAAGCACGCTGATGGATGGGACGTCCCGGACCAGCTCGTAGGCGTAGGAGAGTATCATCTCGAAATCGACCTGACGACTGGAACGCAGGTCGGCCCAATATTGCTGGAGAAGCGCATCGACACTGGCCTGCTTCCAGTGCGGGCAGGAGATGACATAGCCAGTCGAGGTAAAATAGTGGCCACAGTCAAAGGTGCGAAGACCGCCGCCATGCTGAGTGCACAGTAGCTCATGTGCACGTTCGGTATCGTGCGCATTGATCACTCGGAAGCCGTGTTTGAGCTCGGGGTGGTATACAGCGTAAGGTCGCAAGATCCACTCGAGGCAGAAGGAATGGATAGTGCCGATCCAGAGCTGACCGGTGTCGACGCCGAGCTGTTCGATCCGCTCCTGGATTTCATCGGCCGCGCGGTGAGTGTAAGTGATCGCAACGACACGCTGCTTGTCGGACGTGAGCAACGATAGTTCACGGGCGATCTTGTAGGTCAGCGTATGCGTCTTCCCGCTGCCAGGGCACGCGGTCAGGAACACGCTGCCGGGTTGCTCAATCGCATTGACCTGATCTGCGTTCAGGGCATTCGCGTTCCAAACGAACATCAGAGCATCGCGATGATGGAATTAATCCGATCGCCGGGGAATGCGGCCAGCATCTCGGCGCGCACCGCGGCAAAGTCGATCTCTCGATCGCGAAAGCGCGCGATTGTATCGCGCATCACATCGACCTGAGATTGCAGTACCAGCCCCGACGCAACTTGAACCTTGAGTCGGTACTCGAGAATGCTCGCCATGGTTTCGACGGAGATCGGCCGATGTGCGCTAAATAGGGCGGACAGGAGATAATTGGGCAGATGCACATCGGGGGTGATTGCCTTGCCGAGAATGATCGCGAACCAGCCCTTGCCGACTTGCTTCGCCATCGTGAGCACACGCGTTCCATAACGGGCGATGTCACCGGATTCGAGGTCGGCCTTGGCCTGAGCGATGGTTCCTGCGTCAACATAGACGTCGTTCAGGATGGAGGCCACTGCTGCATTGTTGCCGGCAAGAATGAAGTCCACTTCGAAGGTATGCTGCGCGAAATGCGCGCTCAGCCAGGCATTGTCGTGGCAGAAAGCGTTGAGCCGAGCCGAACGGGCCGCTCCGGAGGTCTGCGATCCGAGCGCACGGCTCTTCGCCTTGATCTCGGCATCGCTGTCGAGCGGATCGGGCGTCAGGTCGATAAAGGCCTGGTCGAGGTCCGTGATGATCGCGCAATTTTTGCGAATTCGCATATCGTGGAAAAGGACGGCCACATTCTCGAAGCCTGTGCTGCGAATATTGATCAGGCTGGTGCCAAGTTCGTCCAGACTCAGACCGAACACCTGCCTTATCAGGATCGGAACGAGAATCTCCTCGGCGTCTCCCTCGACCAGCAGCACACTTTTGGCAAAGAGCAGATTGCTGCGCACCGCGTCGAGGTATCGCTGGATATTACCGATCTGGCCGGGATCGAGACCGGCAGCGGGTTGAAAGACTTCGCAAACACCACCGTTTCGTCCGAGGATGTTGATGTTCTCGACATTGCTGACTTCTGAGATGTGAGTCGAATGCGTCGAGTAGATAATCTGCGTGTCGTCATAGTTCAGGCGGTCGAACAGCGTTTTCTGGATATGAGTATGGATGTGCGCCTCGGGCTCCTCGACCACGAGGAAATTGGCAAAAGTCTGTTTGACCTTCTGATATTTAAATTCGAGGAGCTTGAGGGTCAGGTAAATGAGGTTTGCTCCGCCTAGGCTGAGCTCATGGATCGCGCCCTCATATCCGGCTTCCGATTCGCCGACGAAGAGCTTCAGCGACTGGAAGAGGCGATCGGCTTCATCGGACAGGTCGGACCGGATAGAGAGGGATTTCGGGGAGTAGGTTTCGCCTGCTGCATCAGTGATTGTTTCGCGGATATCGGCGCGGATCGCGCCTACGTCGTCAAGACCCTCGATCGCATCATTCAGGTTAGACACCAGGTCGCTGATCGGAGCAAAGGCAGCGGGGTCGATCTCGCCGCTCTTGCCCTTGAGCAGAGTGAGCAGCGGATTGGTGCGATTGTTCTGGAACTCCGCAACGACGTCGCGGAGCGCCTGGACGAAGGTGAAGCCGACTTCGCGCGCAATCGAAAACATGCCGGGGACGACCCCGCCAATTTCGGGCGGGGTGAGTTCCTCCGGGAAAGTGACTGTATCGAAATCGCCGACAAGCGAACGATAGACATCGGGATCGCAGAAATCAGCGCTGCTTTTGCCGGTGAAGATCGTTTCGTAGTCCGACAGACTGACCTCGGCGCGCAGCGCCGCCAAGCCAGCATGATCGCCGACAGCCAGCTCGCCTAGCTTCTGGCGAACTGCAGCTTTCGGACGGAAGATCAGATTATAGGTCGCCCGATCAACGGTCGCGGCGGCGATGTTGCCGGTAGCGTGGAGGAACAGCGACTGGATCGTTTCATCCTGCGACACATCGGTGAATTCGAGGCTGATGATGATCCAGTGACCGCGCCACTCGGCGATACCGCGATGGAAGTCGCGTTCATCGAGACGGTAGGCCATGCGGAGCAGGTTCTCATCGAGAAGCAGCCGGATCGCCCGAAACAGGTTTGTCTTGCCGGACCCGTTCTCGCCGATGATCGTGTTGACGCCCTTTTCAAACTTCACCGTCGCAGCGGCAAAGTTTCGGTAATTGACCATCTGGAGTTTCGATATGTGCATGGTTCCCCCGGATTTGAGTTTGTAGCGTGATCAGGTGCGATCGGAAAAGCGGTTGAAGGGGGTGATCTCACGCACCAGCAACTCGACGTCGCGCAGATAGATTTCTTTGCGAAGAAAGGCGATTTCATCGCCCTGCAGACCATCGTCGACATCGATGTACCAAGCGCGGGGGTTGGGATTGTCGTCACCGTTCCAGCGATAGCCGCGTGCCTTGAGCACGTCCTTCAAATCGAAAGGGGAGTTCTCCGCCCAGATTCGCCAGCTTGGGCGTCGGGCCTTTTCCAGAAGCTTCTGCATTGCCGGCACGCGGCTTGCGGGAAGCGGCATAGCGAGCAATTCGATGGCTGCGCGACAGTCATGAACGGCGCGGTGACGATCGTAGAAAAACCCGGCGCCGGCGGCGAGATAGGCCAGTTTCACGCCTTCATGACCTTCGCCGATCCAGTCGATCTGCGACATCGAACAGGCCCAGGGTTTGAACACAAATGCATCGCTGAGACGTTCGAGAAACCGCCGATCAAAGCCGGCATTGTGCGCGATCACAAGAGAAGCGCGATCGACCAGTGCGCGGACAGCGTCGAGATCGATACGATGCCCGGCAACCATCGCGTCGGTAATCCCGGTCAAACGGGTTATTTCGGGCGGAATCGGCGCCGACGGCTCCTGAAACTGTTCGAATGGTGGACCAATATCGCAAATCAAACCGTCGGGGAGATAGCTGAACGGTATCATGCCGAGCTCAATGATCTCGTGCTTGGTCGGATCGAGCCCCGTCGTCTCAACATCCACGAATAGACCGAGACGGGTCGGGGCACCGCCTGAATCATTGATTCGAAGCCTGGGTTGCAAGCGTCGTAGTACGCGGTACTGCCCACTTGCCTGTAATGCCTCGGCCATCGCGTCAAGATCGTTCATTGTGGTCCCTGTCGCCTATAATCGGCATAGCCGATCTAACGAAGGCGACTATGGCGTTAATTCAAATTGTCTACGATATACCTGCGATGCCCTGCGCGGCGACGGGTCTGGGGACTGCTGTTCGATTAAGCTGCCAAACCGGGGGAAAGGTCGCCACTTGGCATTCGTGGTCGGCCACCACTCAATACGTGATGGCCGACCGTCGATCTACTCCGCGTCGCCCGTCCAATCGTCGTAGTCGTCGGGGAGATGGCTCAGATCTTCAGGTGGCTTCGCGAATGTTTCCCATTCTTCCGCCGTCATCATGTCGGTCCGGATGCTTTTCTGCAGTTGGTTGTTCCAGTCGGGAATGGCGGAGATGCGAACCAACATCACCTCGACCTTGCCCTTGTCGTAGATTTCGAACGTCCGCGTCTTCGCCAGTTCGACATAATTGCCAAGATCCTGCGCCAGCTCGTCGACCGAGATGCGGAAACATGCATGTGGTTTCATGGAGTTAGAACCTTTCGATTGCGTACAACAATCCCGCCGACCGCGGAGCCGCGTGGGCGATGCAGTCGGGCAGGCAAAAGGCTCGTGCCGAGAGTGATAGCCGATCGGGAGCGGAAGGAAAGCCCCGCTCCGTTAGCGCTCAAGCTGGCGCATCAGGTAACCGGCACCGGCCGGCGTGGCGTTCACCGCGATCGCGAGCTTGTTGCGTGTCAGCGACGGCAGAGCGACCCGCAGCTCGGCCGCATCGACCAAGCGGCTGCGCGCGGTCCGCCGATATCGCTCATGCAACCGCGACATTTCTCGCTCCATGCGATCGAGCGAGCGAGCAGCAAGCGGCGCCTGACTGAACAGGCACTCGGCAAGCAGGTCACGCCATTCCGCGAACGACGAGCACAGAAATTTGTGCCGGGGGACGAGCGAGGGAAGCAGGTTCGCGCTGAGTCCCGAGCGCTGTAGCAGTGTCGGTACCATTATCATCACCAGCCAGGCACGGAGATGGTCGTGGCCGAAGGAGATGGTGCGCCCGTCGGGGAGAGTCGCAACCAGCTCGGAATGATCCGCGGCGCGGCGAACCAACCGCGCCATCTGGGCAAGCCTACCCGAGATTGACGTCAGCGATGGCTCGAGCCCAGGCTCATCCGTAATCTTGCGGAGACCGCGCCACAGCGGGCCGTAATGGACGAGGTCGGCACCCGACCAGGTCGACGCCTCGGCTTCAGCGTCGAACAAGCCTTGCAGCAACCGACGAACCTGGCGATCGCGCCCGGCGGACGCGGGCGCAAGGCTGGCGAAGAAGAAATGGACGATTGCCGCCACTCCAAGCGGATCATTCAGCCCCTCGCTCGCGCGCGGCGGTGAACCCGACCCAGCGACCCACGCCTCGATTGCGTTTGCATCGGTCGGCACTCCCGCGTTGCACGCGGTGATCGCCGCGCCTTCGAAACGCGCACGGATGCTCCAGGCCGTGCGCGCCGGACTGTGGGTCAGGCGCCCGTCGAGCCGTCCGAGGGCGAGGAGAGGGTCTAGGCGTTCCATATATATGCGTGGTCGAATATCCAACGATTCTAGTCGCATATGGATTCCGCAGGAAAGCAAAAAGTGGGTTAGCTTTCGCCCACTCGTACGGTTCGCGAGCGCACATGTGATAAGGGGAACTTATCACATGTTGCAGAACCGCCCGGATGGACTAGTGTTGCGCCGACATGACCGAAGTCCCGCCCCCTTCCGCGTCGCCCGGTAGCGCCCTTACCGAGCTTCAAACCGACCTCGCACTCGCGCTGCGCGCGCCGAACGTCGCCATGGATCGCGAGCTTCTCGCCGCCTACGTCGAGGCGGCCGCGCCGAACTCGATCCGCGCGCTGCGGCAGGACGTCGAGACGTTCAACCTGTGGTGCCGGCGCAGCGATACCCGCGCGTTCCCTGCGACGCCCGGGATGGTCGCGGACTGGCTGAAGCATCGCGCGAGCGAAGGCGCAGCGCCCGCCTCGCTGGTGCGGTACAAGGCATCGATCGCCAAGGCGCATCGGCTGCTCGGGCTCGACGATCCGACCAAGCATGAAATCTGCCGGCTCGCGATCGCGGCGCACCGCCGCAAGGTGGGCTCGCGGCAGAAGCAGGCTCGGCCGTTGCGGTTCCGCGGCGCGGTCAAAGATCCGGTCCAGGACACGCCGCGCGGCATCCATATCCGCGCGATCCTCGGAGCCTGCGATGATACACCGACCGGGCTGCGCAATCGCGCGCTGCTCTCGGTCGCCTACGATACCGGCCTGCGCGCGAGCGAGTTGGTCGCCGTCGCAGTCGAGGATATCGTCGAGGCGCTCGATCCCGACGCGCGGCTGCTCCGGATCGGGCGGCACAAGGGCGACCAGGACGGCGAAGGCTCGACCGCCTACCTCTCGCCGCGCAGCGTCCAAGCGCTCGAGGTGTGGCTGCGCGTCGCAAACATCACCGAGGGGCCAGTGTTCCGGCGCGTGATCGTGCGCCGCTACGCCGCCCGGCCCGCGCGCAGGCGGATCGATCCGAACACGGTTTCGGGCCGAGCGATCTGGGATCCGCGTAAGTTTGCAGCGAAGGCGGCGGTCGCGGCGCGGACCGAATATCACGTCGGTGACAAGGCGCTTCCCCCAGGCTCGGTCACGCCGATCGTGCGCGGAATGATTGCTTCCGCGATCGAAGCGGGCGCGTTCGGCGATCTCGACAAGGGACAGGCGAAGGGACTCGTCGTCGGGTTCAGCGCGCATTCGACGCGCGTCGGGTTGAACCAGGATTTGTTCGCGGTTGGCGAGACGCTAGCCGGGATCATGGACGCACTGCGGTGGAAGTCTGCGAAGATGCCACTTGCATACAACCGCAATCTTGCTGCCGAAGCTGGGGCAGCAGGTCGGCTTCTATCGAAGCTAGATTAAGGCTCTCGGCAGGTGCTATTACGCGGCTGTCACCGGCAGCTTTGCGCCCCAATCGCGGTCGTTTAGCACTTGGACGTCGATCCCCAAAAGCGGACATCCTTCAAATGGCTACATTCAATCTTCGAGCTTGATTTCGTTGCTCGCCCATCAGTGGTGCTGAGTCAGCGCGTAGATCTGCCGTCAGTTTTCCGCATCCTCGTCGGGAAGTTCCGCCTCCAATGATGCGAGGCGGGTCTCGAGCTCGTCCTGAACGAGTTTCGCCATATTGGCGAAGCGCTCGAGACGTTCGATCTGCGACCGCACGCCGTTCACCTCGTCCACGAGCCTGCGGTGTTCGTCCTTCTCGGCGTCGCCGGTTACGTAGACGATCTGACGCAAGGTGGCGATGTCGCGGCCGGCGAGCCCCATCCCGGAAGCGCGTTTCACCCAGGCGCGGGTCTGGTCCGGAATCTCCTCGATGGCACGGGACAACAGGTGACGAAGCACTTGGCGCGCCACTCGATCGAAAAGGACGACGACGTCGAGCACCTTGCGTTCCGCGGGCTTCGACTGGTCGTCCCAGTCGAGGGCGAGGCGGTTGTAGAAAGGTTGCGTCGCATCGGGATCGAGTGCGGTGATCACATCCAGCACTCGCTCCGCGGCTTCGAACGGGCGTGCACCATGCGGAAGGCAATTCCGATGCCGCCAAACCTCTAGGATCGCGGTGACGCATCGATCCTCGGCCGCAACGCGCGCATCGTCTGCCGCCGATTTCGCCGCTTCGATCAGTTTCGCGAGATGGTGCGCCATCCAACGGCCAAGGACATCATTCGACTGGTCGAGGCCTAGCTCGGCGACGAGGGCCTCTCCGAGTTCGATAATTTCGCGCAGTTGCTTTGGCGGGCTGGCCGGAGCGGAGGACGACGTACCGCGTGTTCCTGAGCTCATCGAAGGGTTCCTTGTCCATGTAGCGGGTGTATCGCGTCTCGATCCGCTCGGCTCTCAGACGCACCTCGAAGAGGAGATCGCGCCGCTCGCGCCGCATCAGGGCGTCGAGCGCACCGCCGGAAGCGAGGAGGCGTCGACCGCTGTCGTGAGCGCCGTCCTGATCGTCTCCGTCGCCATCGCTCCAGATCTCGGCTCTCAGTTTTGAGTCCGCCGCGCGCATCGCGCAATTCCCTTGCCGCTCGATCGCCCATGATTTAGGCTCAGGACGCCTTCCGTAGAGCTCGAGGCGCTACCATCGGAACAAGGAGAGAAAAGATGCACAAGGCACTGTTCGTAGGCATTGAAGCCGGGCCGACCCACCAGGAAGATGCCGCTGAATTCCTCCGGGGTGCGCTGGAGCCGGTCGAGCATGAGCAGGACACGCGGCACTGGTACGCGCTGCGCTTTGGCCCCGCCGACTTCGCCATCTTCGATACCTTCCCCGGCAATGCCGGCCGGCTGAAGCATCTGTTCGGCACGGTCGGCCGGGCGCTGGTGGTGAAGACCTTCACCATCCTCAACGGATTGCCGGAGATCGAGCCGGCCGACATCCTCGCCCTCAAGGTGCCGGCGGCGGACGCCCTGCCGCGCTTGGCCCTGCATGTTCCGCTTGAAGCACGGGATGGTGCGGAGGAAGAGGTTGCCCGCTTCCTGCAAGGAGCTCAATCGGCCGTGGAGCGGGAGCCGGGCACCCTGTCGTGGTACGCTCTGCGTCTCGGAAAGACTCGGTTCGCCATCGTCGATACCTTCGCCGACGAGGCAGGGCGCGAGGCGCATCTGTCGGGCGAAGTCGGCACGGCGCTATCCGGAAGCTCCGCTTCGCTGTTCGCCGAGCCTCCCCAGATTCACCGCGCACAAATCTTGGCGTTCAAGATTGCATCCGCTGGTGATGAGTAGAGGACGAGCAGGAACACGTCGGTCGCGCGGCCGCTTGAGGGAGGGACAGTCTGATGGACACGAAGCAGAAGGCGCTCGTCGGAGCGGCCGTCGCCAGCACCGCGGCAGCCGGGGCCGCGTTCGCGTTCAAGTTCGCGGGCACGGATTCGAAACTCACCAAGGTCGCGGATTTCGACCATCAGGTGACCGGCGTAAGCGTCACCGAGGACGGGCGGATCTTCGTCTGTTTCCCGCGCTGGACCGACGACGCCCCGATCTCGGTCGCCGAGTTGCTGCCGAGCGGAAAGCTCAAGGCCTATCCGGACGAGAGATGGAATTCCTGGCGCAACGCGAAGGCGAGCGAAATGCCGGTCGGCGAGTATTTCGTCTGCGTGCAATCGATCGTGGCGGATGGTCGGGGCGCCTTGTGGGTGCTCGATCCCGCCGCGCCCGGCAACGAAAAGATCCTGCCCGGCGGCCCCAAGCTGGTCCGTGTCGACCTCGCGACCGACCAAGTCACCAAGACGATCCTGTTCGACGAGACGGTGGCGCTTCAGGGCACCTATCTCAATGACATCCGCTTCAGCGCTGACGGCAAGACCGGTTACATTACTGATTCGGGCACACGCGGCGCGATCATAGTCGTCGACCTTGACACCGGTGACGCCTTCCGCGCGCTCGACGGCCATAAGTCCACGCAGGTCGAGAAGGACGTGATCGTCGAAATCGATGGCAAGCCGCTTCGTCGGCCCGATGGTCGCCAGCCCAGCTTCTCGTCCGACGGCCTTGCGATCTCCAACGACCGAGAGACGCTTTACTGGCAGGCGCTGACCGGCCGAACGCTCTATTCGATCGATACATCGAAACTCAGCAAGGGCACTTCGGCCTCGGACGTTGAAGCGGCGGTGAAGACCGTCGGCACGACCAATGTTGCGGACGGCCTCTGGATGGGCAGCGACGACACGCTCTATGTCACCTCACCAACCGACAATTCCGTGAAGTATTGGACGGGCGATGCGCTGGAGCCGGTGGTAACCGACAAGAGATTGCGCTGGCCCGATACGCTGTCGGAAGGGCCGGACGGGACGATCTACGTCACTGCCTCGCATATCCAGGATACGAACTGGTATAAGCCGGGCGCCCCCGCTTCGCTGCCAACCGCGCTTTTTTCCTTTCGTCGGTGACGCGACGCGGTCGGTTTTAACGACCAGTGTCTTGATGTAGTTAGGCTTCGTGGACAAAGCTTGACCTGAGACTCGCCCTTCGATTCAAGGCTACCTTTTGGAGGCGGCCTTGGGCGAACGGATCGGAGTATCGGACGAAGAGTGGGAATTGATCGGGCCACTGTTGCCGACGGAGCGTGGACGTGGCTGCAGGCCGGCGCAGGATAATCGACGCTACTTCGAAGGCATGATGTGGATCGCGCGCACCGGCGCGCAGTGGCGACATTTGCCGGATGAGTATGGCAAGTGGGGCAACGTCTTCCGGCGCTACCGAAGATGGGTCACGACCGGCGTGTTCGCTGCCATGCTCGAGACGCTGGCCGAACTGGCAGGACGGGACACTGCCGCCGACATGATCGACAGCACAGTGGTCCGAGCACATAATTGTGCAGTCGGCTTAAAAAGGGGACTCAGCAAACAGAGGGGCTCGGCCGATCGCGGGGAGGCTTCACCACCAAACTCCACGCCAGATGCGACGCCAGAGGCCTCCCACTCGGCTTCGTGCTGACGCCCGGCCAGGCTCACGACGTTCAAGGCTTTGCGCAGCTCTTCCGGATGATCGGTGACCGCTTCGAAGCGTTCCTCGCCGACCGCGGCTATGATGCCGATGCCATCCGCGAGGAGATCGCCGATGCCGGCGTCGAAGCGATCATCCCTGCCAAGGCCAACCGCCGCACGCCTGCTCCGCACGACCGCGTAAAATACCGCTGGCGGAACCTCGTCGAGCGGCTCAACAAGCTGAAGAACTGGCGCCGGGTCGCCACTCGATACGACAAGACCAAAGAGTCCTACCTCGGCTTCGTCGCTCTCGCTTCAATCAAGCTCTGGATACCCTTTGTCCACGACACCTAGCTGCCATTAGCGGCTGCAAAGCTTCCAAGCTTTCGACGCCTTCCGCGACAACCTGGGACCCCAAGTCATGTGATAGTGCAATTATTGAACGCACAAGTGTGTCTTGCCGCGTGCCCTGCTTAAGTTTTCGTATGAAGGATTGATCAATCTTCGCAACATGGATTGGCAACTGCTGGAAGTAAGACAAACTGCTATAACCGGTGCCGAAATCGTCGATCGCCAACCGCACTGCAGCCGCTTTTAGCGACATTAGTTGATTGCGAGCCTTCTCCGACCGACCCATGATCGCGCTTTCGGTCAGTTCCAGTTCGATACAGGAAGCCGGCAAACGATGCTTTAACAGTAGCAATTGAACGCGGGTAGCGAAGTCGTGCTCACGGAGATTACCAGCTGACACATTAATGGAGAGCGTAATCTGCAGACCCTGTTTACGCCAGTTGGCCTGCTGAATCATCCCTTGGTTCAGAACCCACGCCGTTGTGTCGCGAACCAACGCCGTCTCTTCAATCAGAGGAATGAATTCGCTCGGTGAAATCTCGCCGAGTTCGGGGTGGTCCCAACGCAGCAGCGCTTCCGCGCCGCAGCAGCGGCCGGACGGCAACGAAACCCTCGGCTGATAGACCAGGCAAAGCTCACCCTCACGCTGCAAGGCCTCACCGCAGGCAGCCACCAAACCGGATCGTCTACGATACACTGCATCGCTTGACGGCGAATAGGTGCTGACTGCACGCTCGTTCGCCCACGAGTCTTGCGCGGCGCTGTAAACGGTTCGCAACACGCCTTGCGGTTTGATTTCCCCCAACACCATGGGTGCGATACCAAGCGCTGGGTCGTGGTGAAGCCGATGACGGCATCGGAGCTAATCGAAGTAATGTCGGTAGCGATGCTCGCCAGCATAGAATCACTGAAGCCATCGTCAGCTAGAAAGGCCAGCTGCGTAGCGGCTACGTCATAGGATTGGCATGACGCCTGCAGAGCAAACTCGAGCGTTCGCACCGCGCCTCTGACAATCTCATCGTGATGCGCTGGCCCCATGACGCGACCAACGCTGTCGAGCTCGTTGTTCTGCGCTAGATCAATTAGAACCGCACGCCGGTTTTCTCCGGTATGATCGCGTGCGATATCACAAAGATCTTCGTTAAACTAGTTGCGGCTCGGCAGTCCGCTTAGCGGATCCACCCGACCATAGGCATGCTGAAGTTCGATTTGTGCCATAACCATTGCTGCCAGGTCGCCAAGTGCCGACATTTCATCATCGCAGGCAATCCGCGGTGTCTCGCCCAGTACGCAGAGTGCGCCGAGACAATATCACTCATGTGTGATCAGTGGATCGCCACCATAGAAGCGAGCCCCGGTGCTGGCTAGAGTGCTTTCAGCGTAGCGTGGGGTGGCAAGCAAATCTGGCACTACTGCTGCTCGTTACTTCCTTACACGGCGCGTCGTGACGAGGCATCTCCGTATCTGTAAATACCCAAGCGAGTCTTGAACCACTGTCGATCGCTATCTGTTAGCGAGATAGCGGACGCATCCGACAAGATCTGTCCAGCCATTCGCGTGATGCGATCGAAGCTTTCGCTCACCGGCGAATCGATCAGACCTAGCTGGCGTAGCACCGCGATACATTGAGGTTGCGGCTTCTTGATAATCAGTTTATCGCTCCTTGGTGCGCAGAGTAGCCGATTGTCCTTACCTATTTATAATCAACCCTATGTCGTCATTCGCGATCTGCGTTCGCTAAGTCTGGGTGGTTTCCCACCCACCGTTTGAAAAGCGGTCGCGAACGACTGCGAACCGTTAACGTTTGGTTCACAACACATCAGGAGACAATCTCATGCGCGCCGTTTGTTATCATGGAAAAGGCGATGTTCGCGTCGACACCGTTGCCGACCCCGAAATCAAGCATCCCCGCGATGCCATCATCAAGGTCAACGCTTGCGCCATTTGCGGCTCGGATCTCCACCTGATCGACGGCTATATGCCGACGATGGAGAGCGGTGATATCCTGGGCCATGAAAATATGGGCGAGGTCGTGGCGCTCGGGTCCGAAGTGACCAATCTTTCGATCGGCGACCGCGTCGTCGTTCCCTTCACCATCAGCTGCGGCGATTGCTGGTTCTGTAAGAAGGGGCTTTATTCGCTGTGCGACACCACCAACCCCAATGCGGAAATGGCGATCAAGGCGATGGGCCATTCGCCCGCCGGCCTGTTCGGTTTCAGCCATATGCTGGGCGGCTATTGCGGCGGTCAGGCCGAATATCTGCGCGTGCCGATGGCCGATGTTGGCCCGATCAAGGTTCCCGACAATGTCACCGACGAGCAGGCGCTGTTCCTGTCCGACATCTTCCCGACCGGCTATATGGGCGCTGAAAATGCGCAGATCGAACCGGGCGATACAGTGGCGGTATGGGGCTGCGGTCCCGTCGGCCAGTTCGCGATCCGATCGGCGATCATGATGGGTGCGGGCCGGGTCATCGCCATCGACGAAGTTGCCGAACGGCTTGCGATGGCGGAGGCCGGCGGCGCGGAGACGATCAATTTCTCCGAGACCGACGTCTATGACGAACTGATGGCACGCACCAAGGGGCGCGGCCCGGACAGCTGCATCGATTGCGTGGGCACCGAGGCCGCAACGCATGGTTCGGTCGACGCCGTCATCGACAAGGTCAAAGCGGCGACATTCCTAGGCACCGACCGGCCGCACGTGATTCGCGAAGCGATCATGAGCTGCCGTAAGGGCGGGACGATTTCGGTCCCTGGCGTCTATGTCGGGATGGTCGACAAGATCCCGCTCGGCGCGGCAATGAACAAAGGGCTGACCATGAAGATGGGCCAGACCCATGTGCAGGCTTACACGCAGCCGCTGATGGCCAAGATCGAAGCGGGTGAGATCGATCCGAGCTTCGTCGTGACCCATCCTACCAGCCTCGAAGATGCCCCGGAAATGTACAAGAAATTCCGCGACAAGGAAGACGAAGTCATCAAGGTCGTCATGCGCCCGCATGACTGACCCGATGCCTTGGCGACAATACGGCCAAGGCTGACTTAAACGAAGCGATTATGAGCAGATATCCGGCATTTCGGTCGCCGGATATCTGCTTTTTTCGTTAGCTGATGCCTCAGGCGCGGACGCTAGCCCTCGATCATGCCCTGCGGCTGTTCGAGCACCAGCACCCGGCATCGACACGCAGCACGCGCGCGGTCTGGCGCACGGCGAGCGGGTCCACAATCTAACAAATATCGATGTCGATTTGCCTCGCGATGCGCTGGTCGTCTTACGGGTATCTGGGGTTCCGGAAAATCATCGCTCGCGTTCTCAACGCGGTTTGCGGAATCGCAGCGCCGCTATCGCGGCTCTGTCTTGCCCAAATGCGCGGCGACTGCCACATTGCTAGCGTGGCTTGAACGTCGAGGCGGCTCAATTGGCGATTATCTGTTCCCCAGCCGTATCGACCTCGCAGGCCACATGAGCACGCGACAGTGTGCACGCCTGGTTGACGAATGGGTGACGGCGATCGGACTGCGGAAGGCTGAGTACGGCACGCACTCGCTTCGGCGGACGAAGGTAGCGATGATCTATCGCGCAACCGGAAACATCCGCGCGATGCAGATCCTGCTTGGCCACACGAAGATCGAAAACACTGTGCGCTACTTGGGCGTTGACGTCGAAGACGCTCTGCTCTTAGCCGAGCGAACTAAAATCTAGCCGAAGAAGCGGTCGATCCGCAGTTCTGATCGACGCTTCCAGGGCGGCAAACCCATGCGATAATCGGCTGAAATTGGGTGGAAAGCTGACGTCATCTGCACCACTCAACAGAGGTCTACATCCAAAACTGAGCGCAAAGCAGCTTTGGTGCTAGATTACGAAATTAAGGCTGCCTGTTCTTACGCCAGCTGACTGCGTTTAGACCGCCAAACAAAACGCCCAGCACGATCCACACCACCCAGCCATCGCCTTGAATGAGCTTGAAGATGCCCAACGCGAGAAAAATCACACCGATAACCGGAAAACCTTTCTTTCCAACCTCATTCATAGTCTGGGGTCCCTGATCTGCTTTTGCTGACTGTATGCCATCGCTTCACGACTAAGAAGGCGTTATCGACCCACAGCGCGCTGACGCATTAGTGCAACGTAAACCTCGGCAACCTCAAATCCGCCATGGGGTCGTAAACTGAATGGCCGCCTTTGCCGTTCAAGCCCCCAAGACCGGACCGTCTACTGTCGGCCCAATCCAGACTCAGTTCGACATCCACGCGTGAGGTATCCTCTCATCTCTCTCGCGCTCAGCCAATTAGGTTTCGGTCGCGGCTACCCGTCGCCCTCTTGGATGATTGGTGCTCCATACTGCAAAACGAACCGTTTCATCCGGCATTTGGGACTGCGGGATCGATTAGCGGCGTCCTCCGGCTTAGCGGACCAGCGCCGCCGGATGAAGAGAAAGGTTTGGTATATTGGGTCGAGATTGCGAGTATGACCACACGCAAGCCGAAGATCTATCGTGACGTGCTCCCCTGATTGTTACCATTCAGAGGTAGAGTCTCGCTCCTTCATGATTGATGTTTGATGGGATGGCAACGTGTCTGGGGGCATGCCCCCAGACACGTTCGCCGGCGATCTCGGCGGGGGTCTTCCCGCCCAGTTTCGAGTGTGGCCTGACCGTGTTGTAATCGTGCCGCCATGCAGCGAGCACGAACCGGGCATGAGCCAGTGAGGTGAACAGCGTCTCGTTGAGGCATTCGTCGCGCAGACGGCCATTGAAGCTTTCCACGAAGCCATTCTGCATCGGCTTGCCGGGCGCAATGTAGTGCCACTCGACCCGCCGTTCCTGTGACCAGCGCAGGATGGCCGACGAGGTCAGTTCGGTGCCATTGTCGCTGACCACCGTGTGCGGCTTACCGCGCACCTCGATCAGGCTGGTCAGTTCCCGGGCCACCCGTGCGCCTGAGAGCGACGTGTCAGCCACCAGCGCCAGGCACTCCCGCGAGAAGTCGTCGACCACGCACAGGATGCGGAAGCGCCGCCCACAGATGAGGCTGTCGGATACGAAGTCGAGGCTCCACCGCTGGTTCGGACCATCTGGCAGCACCATTGGCCTGCGCGTGCCCAGCGCCCGCTTGCGACCGCCACGGCGGCGCACCCTGAGGCCTTCCTCGCGATAGATGCGCAGCAGCTTCTTGTGGTTGGGCTTTATGCCTTCCCGCGCCAGCAGGTAGCCCAAGCGGCGATAGCCGAACCGACGACGTTCCGCCGCCAGCTCACGCAACCGTTGCCGCAACGCCCCGTCATCCGGCCTCGCCGGCTCGTAACGGATCACCCTGCGGCTCACACCAACCAGACTGCACGCCCGACGCTCGCTCAGCCCGTGCTGTTCACGGGCATGGGCGACGGCTTCCCGCTTCGCGCCGGGCGTTACCATTTTTTTGATGCCAGATCCTTCAGCACCACGTTGTCGAGCATCGCCTCGGCCAGCAGCTTCTTCAGCCGACTGTTCTCCTGCTCGAGTGTCCGCAACCGCCGGGCATCGGACACCTCCAGACCGCCGAACTTCGACTTCCACTTGTAGAACGTGGCGGAACTGATCCCGTGACGGCGGCACACTTCCGCTGTCGGCATCCCAGCCTCCTGCTCCTTCAAAACCGCGATGATCTGCTCTTCGCTGAACCTGCTTCGTTTCATTCTCGTCCGACTCCTTTGCGTCGGACTCTACCAAAAACCGGTCACATTTCAGGGGAGCACGTCAATCGGACGCTAATTTTCGCCAGTCGATGCCGAGAGCTTCTTCCTCGTCGTCTACTCTCATTGCCGGCTAGCGGTGCCACCCGGCTCTCGGCCATAATCTCGCAACATCTGCAGGCAGCTCTCGGCGGTTGCTCGATGCACTGCCTCGTCGGGCTCCCCGAGCGCTTCTTCCAATCGAGCGAGCGAATCGAAGTACAGCGCTTCGATCTCGTCCAAGGGATTAGTGACGTCCGACATGCATCGAACATACCTTATTAGGCGTCGCAAGCATAGCCGTTCTCTTTCAAGTATTGTCTGTCATGCGTGATGAGGCTATCGCCGCAAGTCTTCTCCATTTTAAATTCCTTGCTGCAGGAACCTAATGCGATATCGGTAGCGCATAGAGACCCGGCTGCCGGAGATCGGACCGAAAATGATTACGCGATTGCAGCGATGCCACGTTTGATGCATATCCAGTCCATGGCTGGTAGACGTCGAATAGTGGGCTGAAGGCTAAACATCTGCTTGCTGCGCACTGCCGGCCAGAAGCGGACGGACCGCTTTCGGCCCAGATTTTGCCAATTAAACACCGTCTTGCTGGTGGCAGATCTCAGGCTCCGCAGTCTGTCGCGCTAATGGCTGGAATTGGGTGGTTTTGCGACAGTCTGCTTTTTGGGCCGAGGCAGAGAAAGGCGGACATTGTCCTGCTGACGAATGCTGGGCCGTAAGCGGCCAGTCTGGCTATGATGTAGAGAACGGCAAAAGCTGTAGTTTGGCTTCCGACACCAATCTTGAAATTGGCCACACTGTCTTCACCCCCAGGCTTGGGTAGAGCCCCGTCAGCCGACCATACGCTGCAGCGTTCCGTCCCGCTTGATTGAGCCATGCCAGAATAGAGCGATCCCAGCGTGACCGAGAATGAGCGCGGCGAGCAGCCAGCCCATCTCACCATGCCATTCGGCAGGGATTTGCATCCAGGTTACTTCCTGTCCGCGAGGTTGCAGAACCTCTATCCCCCAGAAACTCAGCCCGCGGGTCCCGCCGGCAGCAGCGAGAACGCGCACCGACGGCACGATTATCATCAAGGCATAAATCGCGAGATGGCCTGCCATGGCCGCGCGGCCCAGCGCGCCCGGATGCGTCGGCCTCCGGGACATGTTTGCTAATCCCCACGCTCCTCTTAAAAAAACGAGAAGGAACAACGTAAGTCCGACATCCGTGTGATATCCCCACAGCATTTCCCGAAGCGCGTTCTCGCGCGGCAGTCCCCAATGGGCAGCCGCCGAGCAAAACTGAATTAGGAATAGCACAGCCATGCCCCAATGCAGCGAGCGCGAGACCGCGCCGTAGCGGTCGGGATTATCCAGAACACTATTACTCACAGTTCGCTCCTTGATACCTACGTTGCAATCCCGACCACGCTGCGTCCTTGATACCTTGTCGCGGATTGCCGGTGCATTGAAGCGTCATCGCTGCGACCCTTCCCTCGACGTTCTTTAATGCTTGAACTTTACAGTTACGTTGGACGGTGCCGGTCGTAGAACTTCAACACGCCTATCAGTTTGGCGAAATTCTCTTGAGACGAAAGGCTGAATGAACCAGCGCGAGGCGAAGCGATTGTAACCGATCGCTAGCGATGTCGCTGTAATATGGCTTTTCGAATGCGGGCCCCGCGCGGTCGCTTCAACCCTGATGACGCCGCCACCCGCCCGCATCGCGGCGCGCGATGGAAAAGCGTATCGACTGAGCGATAACGCCGACCTTCGGCCGTCGATCGTCAACGCGGTATTCCGGACTAGAGCCGACCCGAACGCGCGGCGTTCCGCTTTGCCGATAACTCGGTCACCATCGGTATCGAGATGGTCAAAGAGATGCACACCGTCTTTCCCGCTGGCTGCCAGGTAATAGACGACAATGGCTCGGTCCGAAGCGATGGTGAGATGGGCCTGCTGCTCGACCCGGTTATGGGGATGGGCCATCGCGGTGCTCGTTAGGCAAGCGACGATCGCCGTGAGTGCAAGCGGTATCAATCGGCGGCGATCCATCGCGCACCATAATCGTTGCCGGGATCGCGATACATATTGTGCGCGTGCTCGGTAATATCGTCGCCCATTTCCTGCGGCCCGTATTCCATCATGATCGCAGGACCCGTAACGCGGAAGTAAGCGGCTCCGAACGGCTCGGTCGGTCCCCACCATGCGAACCATGTATCGCCGATCGTAGCGCGCACCTCGGCCATCTTCGCCGCAGCGTCGCGCGCGTTGAACTGACCGACCCGCGCTTCGACAACAGCGAGAAGCAGTTCGCGCTGCCTCTCGTCAAGGTCCGCGCCTCGCACGCCCTCGTCGGTGATGACCGTTCCATGCGCCCCCGGGCCTAGCAAGATGTTGATTACTGCGTCGCCGCGGATCGCTTCGCCGCGCTGGCTTTCCGTCAGACTGCCGAGGAAGTTGCGGGAAGCAGCGACCTCCTCGCGCGTGATGTAGACCTCCTTCCCCTCGAACTGGATTGTCAGGGGCTGCCCTCCTGTCAGCATGGGTGAGAACGACGCCTTCGCTCCGACGAAGGTCATGTTGTAGGCCATGTGGTGTCCGCCGAACTGCAACATCCATGGCGCATCGGTGGAAGGCTCGCCGAGGAACGCGACGTAATAGAAGCCACTGCCGAAATCCGCCGCCGGACCGTCACCGCCGACAAGCGTGTCGTCCGCCGCCATCTGCATCCTGGCATTACGGAAACCGTCGGCACTCAACACCTCGCGCAGCAGCGCATCGAGCGCCGCCAACTGGTCTTGGGAGAGGTCCTTGCGCATGATTCCGCCGCGTTCCACAAAGCTGGTCGGAAAGTTCGACCAGCGGGCACGCTGGGCGTTGTCGTCGAAGTCATAAACTACCGCAGCGCGCTGCTCATCACTCAATGTGGTGAGGAATGCTTCGGCGGCACTGACGATGCTTTCTGCTTTCGCATCCGAAGCACCGACTTCCACATTATCGGCGATCGTGATGCCAACGGTTTCGCCGTCTGGTCCACCGCCCGAGGAACAAGCTCCCAAACCTAGAATAAGTGCCAAGGGGACGACAGACGATCTAAGAATACGCATGCCTTATCGATATTCCCAGCTGGCTTGTTAGTCTAGAGCTTCCTGGGCAATTTGAAACGCGGAGTCTCACGCGAACGACGGCCAGACACAATTTCAAAAAGGTGTACTTTCGCGTTCTACGTCAGTGACGTAGTTGGTTCGCATGCGTCATCCAATTGAGACTCGATGACGGAAATTTTTCTGAGTCTCAGATGAAAGGACATGTGACAAACAGCAGGCTGTCTGGCAAACCGGGTCGCAGGACGAAGCGAAAGAACTTTGCCGCGGATATGAGGGCGCCCTGGCGATCGAGCGAACCGATCAGTTGTGGAACAGGCGATCCGGATGAGACTGCCGGGTCAACCGAAGTAACTCGATAGTAACGAACAATCCGAAAGCATTGCGAAACCAGTTTGCTTCATGGAAGACTGGTCATGAAGCATGTTTCGAACGCACCCAATGAGCCGCACCTTGGTGCGTTCGGTCTTCTACTAAGGAGACTTCCTTTTCTCGGCCGCGCATCGACGGGGCGAACAGGACAGAGAGCCAAGCGGCGACGAATCGCGATCGTCGCGGTCGTCATTGGTCTGTTCGCCGCGCTCATTGAACTTCCCATGCCGCTTGAGGACGGGTTCAAGGCTGCCCGGGCCGAGCTGCGCACCCGCGAAGCGCCGGGCGATATCGTGGTGGTGGCCATAGACGATGCGACACTGAACGCCTTGGCCACCGATCGTCCCACTCGTCGCCAGGACGCACAACTCGTCGACCGGATTTTCGCGCAAGGGGCGAGCCGCCTTGTGTTCGACAGGGCCTACGCCGACCCGGCGCCGCCTGAAGACGACGCCGCCTTCGCGGCCGAACTCCGGCAGCATCGCGGTCAGGTGTGGCTGGGAGCCTCGCCGGCGGCCGACAACGGTCTGCAGCAGCACGCCGGGCTGCTTCCCACGCCCGCGCTGCGCGACAGCGTGGCGGTCGCCTCCATGATGGGGCAGAGCGGACCATTCGGCCTCTCGGTACGCTTCCCGACCTCCACGCCCATCGGCGCAGACGAGATACCATCCATTTCCGCGATCCTCGGTGAATACAGAGGCGAGGAAGGCTGGTATCGCCCCGACCTCGCGATTGATGCGCGCTCGATCCCTACCGTGAGCTACGCGGAAATTCTGTCGGGTGCCGGCGACGTGGACCTGAAGGGCAAGACGGTGGTCGTGGCGCCGACGCATCTGGGCTCGACGGACTTTCACAATCTCCCCCTCGGCGGGAAAATTCCGGGCGTCTATTTCCATGTCATGGGCGCACACACGCTTCAGGACGGGATGCCGCTCGACCTGTCGTGGTACCCGGCGATGCTGTTCGCCGCGATGGTGCTGTTCGCCCAGGCGCGCCGCCGCAGGCCCCTGCGGGCGGTTACGTGGGGCGCGATCGGCGTGCTTCCGGTTGCAGCGACGCTACTCGATGCATCCCGGATATCGATCGATGTGTTTCCCGCGCTGATCGCTCTGGGTGTCGGCATGGTTCGCCTCAACCTCCATGCCGGAAAGATCTATAACAAGTCGACCAACCTGGTTCTGCGGGAAGCTCTCGAAACCACCGGGGACGATGCCAAGACCGATGTCTATGCCTTCAAGATCACCAATCTGGGTGATCTTACGGGCACCGGCGTCTCCAAGGATCTCGGCCGATTTGTCGAGCGCGTCATCGATACCCTGCAGGGCGCCGCGCAAAGCCGTGTCGGAGACCGGCAGATCGTTTTTGAGAAGGACACGCTCATCTGGCAGGCGACCAAGCTCGATGCCCGCGATCTTCACAAAAACGCCGAGGGTTTGATCGCGCTTCTGCGTTCGGGAACCGCCGTGCAGGGAGGTGCGCGGATCGAGGGCACGATCGGGATCGAGACCAATCGGACCCTGCCACTCGAAACGCGCATCCACAACGCAATCCAGGCGGCCGAGCTGGGATCACGCAAGCGAATTCGCAGCGTGATCGCCGACACCAAATGGCTCGATCTCCGGGAACGGCGCATCGAATTGCTCTCCGAGCTCGACAAGGCGATGGAAGAACGCTCGATCGGTATCGGCTACCAACCCAAGGTCGACCTCCTGAGCGGCCGTGTCGTTGGGGCGGAGGCACTCATCCGCTGGGAACACCCCGAGCTAGGCTACATCGAGCCTACCGAAGCCGTTGCAGTAGCCGAGGAACACGACAGGATCGACGAGCTGACGGCCTACGTGGTCGATCGTGCCCTCGAGGATGCCGGCGCCGCGATCGCGCTTGACCCTATGTTCAAACTGGCCGTGAACGTCTCCGCGCAGACGCTCGGCAGCGTCATGGTCCTTTACCACGTCGCCCGACTGCGGAGCCGCCACAGGTTTCCGGGCAAGAACCTCATCATCGAGGTGACGGAATCGACGCCACTCGACGATATCGCGGTACGTGAGATCATCCGCGGGCTGCAGAAGGACGACATCACGTTCTCGATCGACGATTTCGGGACAGGTCATTCGACGCTCGCATATCTCGGCCAGGTTCCAAGCGCGGAACTCAAGATCGATCGGCGGTTCATCATGAACCTTGCGACGTCGGAGGATAGCCTGGCGGTGGTGAAGGGCACGATCGAGATGGCTCACACGCTCGGCAAGGTGGTGGTCGCGGAAGGGATCGAGGACGATCTGACCGCGGAGCGATTGCGGCGGCTCGGCTGTGACATCGGCCAGGGGTTCCTGTTCTCGCCTGCCGTGGCGATGGACGAGCTGCTGCTGATGCTCGAGGAGGAGTACTCGGTCGCCTGCGCTTGAAATATTCTAACGACCTGTTAACCATCCCTGTTAGCACTCTACGTGCCAAACAGGAGGTTATTATGTGGCGTTGGTGGAACGAGCTTTTCGGCAGCCGGTGATCCGCAGCTGACGAGAAAAGAACGAAGCCCCGGTTCGCCGGGGCTTTTTCGTTTCAGGGGCAAGCTCGCCGACAAACGAGTGACCGAATGGGGTGTTAGATGGCAGAGTGGAAACCGCGCGATCATCTTGCGGAGTTCTGGGTGGCGGGCAAACTGGTCGACGCGGGCTGGAACGTCTATTTTCCGCACCGCGACAAGGGATTTGACCTGATCGCGACCTATACCGATGGCGCGCAGATGCAGCTCCGCCCGATCCAGGTGAAGGGCAAATATCCAAAAGAGGGTACGCGCAATCGGAGGACCTATGGCTTTCGGGCATCTCTATCCGCGATGCACGAGCGCATGGTGCTGGCCATCCCGATGTTCGTGAATGCCGATGACCCCATGCCGCTGCATGTCGCGTGGATGCCTCGAGAGAAGATCGTTCAGGAAGAGAATGGCAATTGGCGGTGCGAACCGGCCAAGTTCAAGGACGGGGTTCCGATACCTCGCCAGGAGTTCGAGCAGTATTTCGATCAGGCAGGACTCGAGCTGCTGAAGGGGATCTGACATCCGGAGCGATCCTCCGCTCAGCGCGAGGATCAGTCCCAGGGTAGAACGGTACCGGTCGCCAGCATGGCGCGGCCAAGGTCGCGACCGTCCGCGAGGGTGCAGGAAGCAACGACGCGATCAAAGCTTCGACCTTCATGGCGACAGCGTATGGGTGGGGCGGCAATCGTAATGTGACCGCTTTTCCATCGCCCCGTCCGACGTCCGAGCAACTCGACCAGAGCATCTCTTGAAGCCTCTCCCGAGGCCCGAGGGCATGGGTGATGCGGCCGGCAACTACCATCGATCTCGCGCGCCGCTATCGATGAGATGCGGATTTTCGGACCCTCTTCGCACCAGATGGGACCGTCGCCGTCCCACACGGCGATCGGCGTGCAAATGAAGATGGCGGCCGCAATAATCGACATGGTCTTCTTCTACCGCAGTCCGATCGAATTGGCGCGCTCTTTCAATGGGGGTGATGCCGAGACTCGCAGCTACCTGGGGAGGCAGTCCCAATGGTCGACGGCGGCGGCGGCGGACTGTGAGGAGAACCCGCTCAAACCTGGATTCTTACGATTGGGCTTCGTGAGTTGCAGAGCGGTCTTCTGCGACATCACGAGGAATGTGTCGGCTCGTCTATCTATGCCCGCTGGCGTCATTCCCAGTCGCACGAGAATGTAGAACAGATTGGGGGTAGGAGCCTTCGGCTTGACGCACCACCGGCCCGATCGGCCCTTGCCTTTCACATCGACGATGAAGTTCTTCCCTTGTGGAGAGCGAACAACGAGATCGGCTAAAGGCGCATTAGGACCAAGCGTCAAAGCTACGCTGTAGCCCCTGCGCGATAGTTCGGCGGCAGCCAGAAAGACCGCTGACCACTCGTTCTGATTGCGGGTATCAGCCATTCGACATGGAATAAGGCGCTTCGTTTAAGGAAAAGTTCGTCACATCGACCAAGCCGAAGCTGGTAACCATATGTCAGCAAGCGGCCCTTACGGTGGCGCAATGAAGAAGGATCATTCCCCCCACCTTATAGGTTCCGTTCTTGCGTGCGCTCTCATGCATCCCACGGTCGCCAATGCGCAGGTGGCCACTGAAGGTGAACTGCAGATCGCTACGCTGGAGATTGTCGGCCACGTCCCTAGTGACGCTTTCGACAGAGGTCCGGTCGCTGACTTTTCCGGCCGAACCTTCGCGATCGACGTTCCTGTCGAGGAAGTTTCCTTTGAAAGCCTCAGTTGCCGCCCGCACTGGACGTACAGCCAGAGGGACAACTCCCTTAAGGTGACCATGCCTTATGGGGTCGCAAGCACCTACACGATGCTGCGCGGCCCTGGCGCCGATCTCAATGGCGCGGCCAACAGCGCGTACCATTTTCGCCCGTTCTCCTGCGCCCTACCGCCGACCACGGAATCCGAGGGTGTAAACGGCTTTGGTGCGCGCGTGACCATCACTCATCGCAAGAAGCTGGTCATCGGGTTCAGCGCTCCTGCTGACCCTGAATACCTCCGCTGGTCGCAGGCAGTGACACCCGACGAGGGGCGTGCGCTTTCGCAGGCGCTGGTCGTGCGGTACTCAGGTTCGATAGAGAGCTGGGGGCTTGGAGGCAGCATCGGTTGTGTGCGAGAGCATGGAAAGGCGACATTCACATCTCCGACCGAAACCGACGAAACTCTGTGCGTCGTGAAGGCGTCCAATCTCCGTGTCGACCTGATCGATACACGAACGGGGCGGGCACTTCCGTGGGATCCCAGCGAGAACGACGGCAAGCGTCGCCGTCGCCGGTAATGAAATCCCGGCGCTGACGCGGTATCCCGACAGACCATGCCCCTGATGTTCAACATGTTGCTTGAGGACGCCGATATCAGCTCAAGCGATGTCCGGCTTCTTCGCCATCAGACCGGCAAGGTGCCCGGACGATCACCTTATACGCTCTGGCGCGACGATGTGACGGCTTTCGAACAATATCAAAGCACACAGGATCCAGCGAAGCGAGCGCGTTTCGACGCCCGCTATTGGGCGAGCTTCGTTTCCCCACCAGGAGGTGGCACCCTGTTCGTTGGGCTCTACGAGATCACGCATGTCGGTGCCGTTGCCGATGACGCCATCGACCCCCTTACCGGCCTCGCACCCGGTGCCGACAAAGGCGGCAGCAACTACGATCAGTATCGTTGCGATCGGTCCGACCTGCTTAGAGATTACATCGGCCGCCTTCACATTTCGTGGGGTGTCGGCAGTTCGCACAGAGCTTGGGTCCAGCGCGCCGATCGCCAGAACAAGGAGATTGTCGAGCTTACCCGCGAATTTCGCGAGGAGGCGTTCCCGGGTTTCACCGCCTTCTCCCTTCCGCTGTCCGATTTGCCCGGGGTGCCGATCGGTTGGCGAGCGGCGCTGGGAGCCGCACGCGGGGTTTACCTTTTGGCCTGTCCGCGCACTCGCGAGCATTATGTCGGCTCGGCCGACGGCGCCGATGGCTTCTTCGGCCGCTGGATGGACTATGTCACAACCGGCCACGGCGGAAATGCCGGTATGCGCATCAGAGACCCAAGTGATTACTTGGTCAGCGTCCTAGAAGTCGCAGGGTCTACGGCGGGCCGGTCCGACATTCTCGCGATGGAAGAGGCTTGGAAACGGAAGCTCATGAGCAGGTCCATCGGACTGAACAAAAACTAACAGACAGCGGCTGCGGTGAGCTAAAGATCAGTTCACCGAGCTTCTCTCCAGGTTCTTCGCCAAGAGCATTTCGAGTAAATCGTCGTCTGCAATATCGCCGGCAACCTCGTAGGCTGCGGCGACGGCTTCATCGAGTGTGCGATGTGCCAAGACAAGCCATTCGGGTCGTTCGTTATACAGGGCGGTCATCGTGCGTCGTCTGAGAAGATCGGCGGCTGCTTGATCCGCAGGAGCGCGACGTGCGGGAAAATCGCCCGTGGTTTCGCCAATCTCAGTCCAACTTCCTTCGGGCCACAGCCAACCGGTGCGCAATCGATCGAGCTCGCGTGCCGCTTCACTGATCGCTGCCGCTCCTGGCGCCTGAAGCGCCACATCGACCGACAGGTCGGGCGACATTCCGTCTGGAAACGGGAACGTCGCGAACGTGCTTGTGTGGGTGTAGCGCGGCCGATCTTGCAAATCCGACCCTTTTCGAAGCGACCAGAGTTCGTGGAAACGACTTTGGAGAAGGCCGAACATCAGATCATCTTCGCGGGCGATCACGATAAGATTTTTGTCGGGCAAAGTCGGATAGCGCAGCCAGCTGAACACCCGGTATTGCGCGGTTTCCGGCGTGACAATGTAACGCTCCAGTCGCTCTATCTTCTCCCGCATGTCGGGCCTCCGCCGCCACGGCTCCCACCACGGGTATGTCTCCGAAGCGCTTCCGCTGGCATCGCGCAGCTCATCGATCATCTTGCCATCCTCGTCCGGCGTCGAGGCAATATGGTGAAACGGGGCGGCGAACTGCGCGGCTGCAGCCTCCGACAGGCCCGGCGGCAAGTCGATCAACCAGACATCGCGGGGTCGGCTCGTTACATCATCTCCATTCCAATATGGCTTGAGCACCGACGCATTTCCCCGCCCGTTCGGATTAGCGGGCTGTGCCATCCATTCCCGCGCGAGGCCGCCGGCGACGTCGAACGGCCCGCTCTTTTGGATACCCAGCATCGCGACCCCGGCATTCTCTGCCAGTGGTCTCGCGAGGGTTAAATTGAGACCGGCTGTCAAATCGGCATGGATTTCAGTGACCGGGGCGCCGTCGAGATAGGCAGCCGGATCGGGATGTTCGCCGAAGCATACAAGCGACACGTCTACAGCGGCGCCATCAATGTCCCAGCGCTGCTCTGGCCACGCGGCGAATATTCGAGTGCCGTCGAGGATACGGTGCATGACATTGAGATTCGTGTTCTTCCGGATCGAATTCGTGCCGACCAATCCAGCACGTTTCGCCCGGCCCTCCTCGATCATGACCCGAGCATTTTCGAACCAGAAGCAGACCAGGTCCGTGAAGGCCGGCAAACGCCCCTTGTAGACACCCCTGATACGGGCAGTTTCCTCCGCTCCCAACCGGCGCTTCATGAATTTTGCGCCCATGTACGGCGGGTTCCCGACGATCACATCGGCATCGGGCCAGAAAGCCGCGTTTCCGTCAGCGTCGACAAGGGCGTTCTTGTTCTCAATCGTGTCGAGGGGTTTCAAGACCGGCGCACGATTGAGATCGAAACCATTGCGCAGCATCCACTGAATTTCACCAATCCAGACAGAAACTCGCGCAAGCTCGGCCGCGTAGGGGTTGAGTTCGATACCCAAGACCGCTTCCGGTCCGATCGATGGAAAAGCGCGTTCAAATCCCAGAGCTTCTCCCTCGACCATGATCCGCCATTCGAGCGTCTTGAGCTCGTCGAGCGCGAGATAGAGAAAATTGCCGGATCCGCAGGCGGGGTCGAGCACGCGCAACGCGCGAAGACTTTCCAGAAACGTTTTATAGGAGGCCTCGCCCTCTTCGAGCGCCTGGCGATAAGCACGGTCGGCGCCGCGAAGGCCGCGGCGGACCTGATCCAGTTGGCGATGCTTTCGCAGCTTGGGAAGTTCGTCGAATAGAGCCAGCTGCGGCCCGCCGGTCAGGCTGCTTCGCACCTCGCGAATTTCTTCCGCCAATTCGGGGTACTGGCTCGCCGCTTCGAGTTCGGCCGACAGCGCCTTTGCCGCTGGTTCGATAAGAGCCTCGATCTCGGATTTGGTCTTGGCCCAATCGGCGAGCACCGGATCGCTCAGCACGGGACGGATGATCGTCATGATCGTCTCCCGGCTAGTGTATTCGGCACCAAGTTCCTCGCGCTTCGACGGATCGAGTCCGCGGACGAACAACGTACCGAGGATCGATGGGTCGATCTGACTCCAATCCAAGCTCGCGGCGGCAAGGCACCGCTGCACCTGGTCGCTTGATAGGGGCAGCGCCCTTGCGTCTCGATCCGCAAACAAACCCCCGTTGAAGTGGGGGACCTTCTCCAAGCCGAGACGGCCCCCGGCGTGCATCTTCGAGAAGAGATCGCTCGCCAACTCTTCGAAGCTATCGGACCCCGAAAGGGCAGTCTCCAGGACACGGGTGAACATCTTGTCTTTCAGGAGGTTCGCGTCTTCGGCGAACATGCAAAAGACCATCTGGTTGATGAAGTGAGCGACCACGAGCGGTTCGTGACCATTTCTGCGCAGTTCGTCGGCAAGCTCGGCGAACGAGCCCGCGACGTCCTGCGTCACCGCCTCGCGTGTGACAGTCGGTTTATACCGCTCAGGCTCGACAAACAGCCATCGCAGCTTTTGTAGTGTCTCGGGGATAGCAATGTCAGCCAGTTCGAATGTGTGAACCTCGCTGACGGTGTTGGTCCAGTTCGTCCGGACCACGATTCTCCGCGTATCGGAAACGACCAGAAGCGGTGGATTGCCAAGGGCCGGCGCATACTGCTGGAGCTGCGCATATGCGGCGTCCAGATCGCGTCCCGGACCTTTGTACTCCCATGCGAAAGCGCCTTGCTTCCAGACATCGGCGTAGCCGCTTCGCCCGGTTGTTTTCTGAGCGCCTTTCTCGAAGGCATACGTTTCACCGCTGGTATCAGCGTCCGCAGGACCCTCGACTTCCAGCAACCTACACAGGTCGAGGAAATGCGACTGCGCTGCCTGGCGCTCGCCAAGGGTGCTCTCGCTCCATTTGGTAATGAATTCGCGCGGACTCAAACTCAAAGAGCTCCCAGGTTCAGGGAACCTCTACCAAATGACAACGCCCCTACCTCCATGCCTACTATGCGTATCATGCTGCGAATGCCAGACTGATAAGATGACAAACGACGATACTGGAACGGCAGACTCCGTAATGGCGCCGCCCTCGCTTGCCACGAAGGACCAACCACACCGAGGATTCCTACAATCTGCGGCTGCCATAGTGATTTACACCGCGTTGATGGTTCTGCTCCTCGCCAGCTGATATCTGCTATTTTGGATTGTTGGCTTATCATTCGTTGCTCGGACGGTTGATGGAGCTGTTGTCTTCAATCGCCCATTCGGAGCCATGTTGTTATCGATACCCCTTCTTCTAGCGGCTCTTTTCTCATGGTTGGCCGGCGCTTTCGCGCGCGCACGATTCAACACGATTGATGGAGGAACACTGGCCATTCTCGGGATATTCTATGTGGTAGTGTTTACCTCGCTAGGAGCCTTTTCCGGCAGAGCGCTCCGTTCATTCGACATTGATCGGGGAGATAACGGCGCACTCGCGATCCTATTAGCTATCTGGCTTCTGCTTTTTGGCTACGCCATTAAGGCATTTTACGATGAAGGACGTGACCGAATGTCCAGATGGCTCGACCGACACCTACAACGCTTCAAGCTATAATACGAAGATACCGACCCCCCGCAAGTTTGAAGGGTTCATACAAGGCTCTCGATATTACTCCCAAGATCTACTCAGAATACGGTCGGCCATTGCCATCGCTTCATCAAATTCCTGGATGACGTCGTCATCGCGGACTTTTTCAATCCTTCTTACTTTGAACGTCCTCTTGTCTAACGCCCAGGATTGAAGGCCTCGTTCGGCAGGATGAGCTGCGCACAGCTTGTCGAGTTGGCGAACGACGACCGTCGTGCCCGACTGAGAAAGTTCCCAACCACGCCTGATATGTGATCGTCGCAAAGTATCCAGCGCCGCCAATGCCCCCGCAATAGCAGGTGCTCGTGAGTTCTTCGACAGCTTGCTCAACGCAACCTCTGCCGCCCCGAGACGATCTGCAATGGTCCGCACCCGCTCATGAACGGAGCGTGCCGTCATTCCCCACGTTTTCAGCACAGCATCGCGCGAAAGGGCGCGATCTATGCGAAGGGCTTTCCGTGTAACCATCCCCGGCAGAGGCGGCTGTGCCGGCAAGGTAATCAAGGCGAGATTGATCGCCCATACCCCACGACGCTCAGCTGACTGTGCAGGCCGCGCAGATGCAAAGCGCGGGTCTTCGCGAAGATTCGTTACCGCAGTCACGAGGTTGTCGACCGGTGGAGCCGCAATCAGCTGCACTCCGGCCCCTTTGAGCGCGTTCCCTGCATCGACGAGCATTTCACGCTCTGCCGAGGTAAAATGGCTGTCGTCAGTTCCCCGCGCTCTTTGCAATCGCAGTGCGGACTGACGCAGCGGGCCGTCTCTGGAGGCCAGATAAGCTAGGACTGAGCCTACGCGAGGATCCTCAGTGAGAAGGACGTGGTCCGAATGCCGCCACCCCGAGAATAAGGGACCCGTGTCTCCCGGCCCTGCGTCTCTAATGAAGGCTTTCCACGCC
>Ga0208179_1000115_pt1 | contig 60725 bp, 60 predicted proteins | sample Malvired_Geostar_FD_184238 | JGI IMG/M metagenome (GOLD analysis project Ga0208179, IMG submission 184238) | Marine viral communities from the Global Malaspina Expedition - Malaspina viral metaG DeepMed_Geostar (SPAdes) (version 2) | ecosystem: Environmental > Aquatic > Marine > Oceanic | place... | reverse complement strand
TATCCGCACCGCGCCACCTCCCCATGAAATGGGGAGGAGAGCGTTGACCGCCCTTCCCCGCCGCCCCTTCCTTGGCGTAAGACAGCCGTCCGCGCGTTTCCGCGCGATCGGTTCAAGAGGCGTTCGACCGCATGGTTGAAATCAGGACGGTGGCTGTCATCGGCGCGGGCCAGATGGGCATGGGCATCGCCCATGTGGTGGCTCTCGGCGGTTATGACGTCAGGCTCTTTGACGTTGGCGCGGACAAGCTGCCCGCCGCCATCGGCGCCATCGGCGCCAGCATGGCCCGGCAGGTCGCGCGGGGGACCGTGACGGCGGCCGACGCCGACGCGGCCCTGGCCCGCATCGTCCCCATCGAGACCCTGGCCGAGGCCGGCAGCGCCGATCTGGTGATCGAGGCCGCGACCGAGGACGAGGCCATCAAGAAGTCGGTCTTCCGCGACCTGACCCCCTATCTGGGCGCCGACACCCTGCTGGCTTCCAACACCTCGTCCATCTCCATCACGCGTCTGGCCTCGGTCACCGACCGGCCGGAGCGGTTCATCGGCCTGCATTTCATGAAGCCGGCGCCGGCCATGAAGCTGGTGGAGCTGATCCGCGGCATCGCCACCTCGGGCCAGACCTATGACACCGCCGTGGCCTTCGCCGAGGCCCTGGGCAAGACCACCACCGAGTCCGAGGACTTCCCCGCCTTCATCGTCAACCGCATCCTGGCGCCGATGATGAACGAGGCGGTCTACACGCTGTACGAGGGCGTGGGGAACGTCACCGCCATCGACACGGCTCTGAAGCTGGGCGCCAACCACCCCATGGGCCCGCTGGAGCTGGCCGACTTCATGGGCCTGGACGTGGTGCTGGCCATCATGAACGTGCTCTACGAGGGCCTGGGCGACAGCAAATACCGCCCCTGCCCGCTGCTGGTGAAATATGTCGAGGCCGGCTGGCTGGGCAAGAAGACCGGCCGGGGCTTCTATGACTATTCCGGCCCGACCCCGGTTCCGACGCGATGATCCGCGACCTCAAGGATATCCGTGACGTGGGCGACCTGCCGGGCCAGGCGCCGGTCAAGTGGCGCGGCATGCCGGGTCTGTGGGCGCTGATCGCAGGTCTGGCCGCCATCGCCTGGCCGCCGCTGATCCTGACCTTGCCGCTGATGCCGCCGGTGCACGTGATGCCGGGGGTCGACATGGACTGGCGGCTGCAGGTCCTGATCGCGGGGGTGATCGCGGTTCCCCTCGGCATGTACCTGCTGGTGCGCGAGCGTGACCGATCGGGGTCGCCCTCCACCCGTCTTGGCGTGATCTGGCGGTTCCTGCTGTATGGCGGACTGCTGGCCGCGGCGTTCCAGATCGTGACGGCGCTGGTGATGATGGGCCTGCGGTGGGTCGAGGCGGGCGCCCTGGCGCAGAGCCTGGGAGCGGCCGAGACCACCCTGCTGATCTATGGCGTCGCCGGCCTGCCGCTGGCCATGCTGGTCGGCCTCAGCTACGCCCTGTGGGCGGGCATCTGCGTGGCCCTGATCGCCTTCACGCCCAGGCCGCCCCCGGTCCGCCCCCGCGCGGGCCTGCTGGGCGAAACCGAAGGCGTCTGAGCCGACCCCGGATCATTACCGTCCTTTCATGAATCCCGACTTGCCCGACGGGCGGATCGGGGCGACCCTCCCGCGCAACTGTCAGGGAGGGGCGACATGACCGACGCAGCCATCAGTACATCCGAGCGTGATCCCGTCGCCGAGCCGACGCCGGTGCGCACATCCGACCGGCTGTTCAGCCTGGATGTGGTGCGTGGCTTCGCGGTGCTGGGCATCCTGGCGGTGAACGCCATCACCTTCGGCATGCCTGAACCGGTCATGATGAACCCGTCGCTTCAGCCCGGAGGGCTGGAGGGCGAGGCGGCGGCGGCATGGCAGGCCATGTACGTGTTCTTCCAGGACAAGATGCGCACCCTGTTCTCGATGCTGTTCGGGGCGTCCATCTTCCTGATCGGCGGCGAACGCAGCGACCTGACGCGCGGCAAGCTGCTCCGGAAGCGGCTGTTCTGGCTGGGGCTGTTCGGCCTGGCGCACGGCCTGCTGTTCTGGTTCGGCGATATCCTTCTGCTCTACGCCCTGACCGGACTCGTGGTGCTGCTCGTGCGCTCCTGGAGCGCGAAGCGGCTGATCATGGTGGGCGTGGCGCTGAATGTGACCTTCTCGGCGCTCTACGTCGGCGTCATCTCCCTCATGCGCATGGCGCCGCCCGAGACCTTGGACGAATTCGGCTGGAACACGACGCCCGAGCAACTGAACGAGATGATCGCGGCCTTTCAGGGCAGCGCCGTCGAGACGACCCTGACGGTGATGGGCAACTGGGCGGCGGCGGCGCCGTTCATGGCGATCTTCTTCATTCCCGCCACGGCGGCTCTGATGATGATCGGCATGGGGCTGTTCAAGGCCGGCTTCCTGGCCGGACGCTCGCCCGCCTGGGTCTACGGTCTTTTCATTCTTCTCGGCGCTGCGGCCGTCGCCCTGATCTGGCGGGAGTCCAGCGCGGTCATCGCGGGCGGCTTCCCCCTTATCGAAACCATGATGCGGCCCGCCAACACCTTCCTGGCGCCGCTGGTCTCGCTGGCCTTCGCCAGCCTGCTGATTCTGATGGCGCGGTTCGGGCTGAAGCTGATCCTGACGCCGCTGGCCAAAGCCGGACAGATGGCCTTCACCAACTACCTGAGCCAGACCCTGATCATGACCACCATCTTCTACGGCGGGCGAGGGCTGGGCTATTTCGGTCAGGTGGGCTGGCCCGAGATGTGGCTGGTCATCATCGGCGTCTGGGTGGTGCAGCTGATCTGGTCGCCCCTGTGGCTGTCGCGGTTCACCATGGGCCCGCTGGAGTGGGTGTGGCGCCGCCTGACCTACGGCAAGGGCGTGGCGCTCAGGCGGGCATAGGGGCGCTATCGCTCGCCGCGCGGCGGCTCGCTGCTTGAGCGCATTTTTGGGCGCTAACGCTCGCCGCGCGGCGGCTCGCTGCTTGAGCGCGGCGTCCTGATGTTGTCGCGGAGGGCGTGATGGCGTAAGCGCGCGCCATGACATCCCCCGCAGACATCGCCGCCGAACCCGTCCGTCCCGAAGCGCGCGCGCCGCGCGGATTCCAGGACCGGCGAGGTCATGATCTGGTGGCCGAGCGCCGCATCGTCCAGGCGGTCTCGGCAGTCTACGAGCGCTGGGGCTTCGAACCGCTGGAGACCTCGGCCTTTGAGTACGCCGACGCCCTGGGCAAATTCCTGCCCGACGCCGACCGTCCGAACGAGGGCGTGTTCGCCCTGCAGGACGACGACGAACAGTGGATGGCCCTGCGCTATGACCTGACCGCGCCGCTGGCCCGGTTCGCGGCCCAGACCTGGGAGACCCTGCCCAAGCCGTTCCGCCGCTACGCCTTCGGCCCCGTCTGGCGCAACGAGAAGCCCGGCCCCGGCCGCTTCCGCGAGTTCGTCCAGTGCGACGCCGACACCGTCGGCTCGGACCGGCCCGAGGCCGACGCCGAGATCATCGCCATGGCCGTCGAGGGTCTTCAGGCCGCCGGCCTCGCCCCCGGTCAGGCGACCATCAAGATCGCCAGCCGCAAGCTGGTCAACGGGGTGCTTCAGGCCGCCGGCGTCACCGAACAGGGCCAGACCCTGGCCGTGCTGCGCGCGGTGGACAAGCTGGACCGGCTGGGCCCCGACGGGGTCAAGCTGCTGCTGGGCGAAGGCCGGCTGGACGAATCCGGCGACTTCACCAAGGGGGCCGGCCTGAACACGAAGGGCATCGACGCCGTGCTGGCCTTCCTGGCGGTGCAGGCCGGGCCGCGCGACAGCGTGCTGAACGCCCTGGACGCCGTGGTCGGCGGCACCGAGGCCGGCGCCGAGGGCCTGAACGAACTGGGGCGCATCAGCGCCGCGCTGAAGGCCATGGGCGTCGCTGACGCCGCCGCCAGCATCGACCCCTCCGTGGTCCGCGGGCTGGAGTACTACACCGGCGCCGTGTTCGAGGCCGAGCTGCTGCTGGACACCACCGACGACAAGGGCCGCCCGGTGCGCTTCGGCTCCATCGGCGGCGGCGGACGGTATGACGATCTGGTGGCCCGCTTCACCGGCGAGCGCACCCCGGCCACGGGCTTCTCCTTCGGGGTTTCGCGTCTGGTGTCGGCCCTGCGCGCGGCGGGGCGGGATCCGGCCGGCGACGCGCGCGGACCGGTGGTGATCATCGCCTTCTCGGAAGACGACATGGCCCACTATTTCACCGCGGCGTCCGAGCTGCGCGCGGCGGGGATCGCCGCCGAGGTCTATCTGGGCAAGGCGGGCATGAAGGCCCAGATGAAATACGCCGACCGGCGCGGCGCACCCGCCGCCGTCATCATGGGCGGCGACGAGATCGCGGCGGGAACGGCGACCGTCAAGGATCTGGATCTGGGCCGCGAACTGGCCCGCAAGGTCGCCGACAACGACGCCTGGCGCAGCGAGCGGCCGGGTCAGTCGGTCGTCCCCCGCGCCGATCTGGTGAAAAGCGTGCGGGCCATTCTGGATCACGGCAAATAACCTTCACCATTGCGTGGGTTATCAGCGATCACATTGCTTTTGCCCGGCTTTTCGGAGATGCGGCGGGTTGACGCGCCGGGAATTATGGCGTTTTGTTGCACTTGTGTGAAGCACGGCGCGCCCCAGGGCGAGCTGATGTTTCTCCGGCGTTTCGGGGAGGAAGCGCCTGCTCCGAGCAGAGAGCGAGAAGACCCGCCGCGATGTATCCCCCGCGGCGGGTTTTTTCTGTCTGGAATCCATTTTTGGTGCGCTAGCGCTCGCGACGCGGTCGCTCGCTGCTTGAGCGCGTGTTTGGTGCGCTAACGCTCGGCTCGCGGAGCCTCGCTGCTTGAGCGCGTCCTGGTTTCGCTAACGCTCGGCTCGCGGAGCCTCGCTGCTTGAGCGAGTAGGAAAAAGACCAAGAAAAAGGGCCGGGGCGTCGCCGCTCCGGCCCTTCCTCAGTTCGCTTTGACGCGGCCTACCAGAGGCGGACGCGGTCTTCCGGCGCGACGTAGTATTCGTCGCCCGGCTGCACGTCGAAAGCCTCGTACCAGGCGTCCACATTGCGCACCGGTCCGATCACGCGGAATTCGGCGGGCGAGTGCGGGCCTTGGGCCAGTTGCTGGCGCAGGGCGTCGTCGCGGTACAGGCCCCGCCACACCTGGGCCCAGCCGAGGAACACGCGCTGGTCGCCGGTGTAGCCGTCCAGAACCGGCGCTTCCTGCCCGTTCAGCGACACCCGGTAGGCTTCCAGACCCAGGGTCACGCCGGCCAGATCGCCGATGTTCTCGCCCATGGACAGGCCGCCCTGGATGAAGTGGCCCGGGATGGGTTCATAGGAGTCGTACTGGGCCCCCAGAATGTCGGTCTGGGCGACGAAGCGGGCGGCGTCCTCTTCCGTCCACCAGTCTTCCAGGCGGCCGTCGCCGTCGGACTTGCGGCCCTGATCGTCGAAGCCGTGGCCGATCTCGTGGCCGATCACGCCGCCGATGGCGCCGTAGTTGACCGCCGGGTCGCCCTCGGGATCGAAGAACGGCGGCTGCAGGATCGCGGCCGGGAAGACGATCTCGTTCTTGGTGGGCGAATAGTAGGCGTTCACGGTCTGGGGCGTCATGAACCATTCGGCGTCATCCACCGGCTGGCCCAAGCGGTTGAGGTCGTAGTTCCAGCGCCACTGGCCCGAACGGATGTAGTTGCCGAACAGGTCGCCCTCTCGGATGTCCAGGTCGGAATAGTCGCGCCATTCGTCGGGGTAGCCGATCTTCACGCCGAACTTGTCCAGCTTGTCCAGGGCGCGGACGCGGGTCTCCTCGCTCATCCAGTCCAGATTGCGGATGCGCTCGCCCATGGCGGTCTTCAGGTTGGCGACCAGCTCCTCCATCTGGGCCCGGTGCTCCGGCGGGAACCAGCGGGCCACATAGAGGCGGCCGAGGGCCTCGCCGAGACGGCCCTGGGCGAAGCTGACGCCACGCTTGTCGCGGGGACGCTGGGCCTGGGCGCCGGTCAGCTCACGGGAGCGGAACTCCCACTGGGCGTCGCTGAAGCGCTCGGACAGATACGGCGCGGCCTGGTCCACGGTGTGGAACGCCTGCCAGGCGCGCAGGGTCTCGATGGGCGCATCGGCGAAGATGCGCGCCATTTCCGGGAAGGCGGTGTTCTGGCTGACCACGAAGCGGTCCTGCTCGCCAAGACCCGCGGCCTCGAAATAGGCGACCCAGTCGAAGCCGGGCGCGTAGTCGCTGAGCTCGGCGGTGGTCATGGGGTTGTAGGTCAGGTCGCGGTTGCGGCTCTGGATGCGGGTCCAGTGGGCGGTGGCGATGGCGGTCTCCATCTTCACCACGTCAGCGGCGACCTGCTCGGGGTTGGCCCAACCGGCCATACCCAGCATCCGGGCCACATAGGCCTCATAGGCCGCCAGCTTTTCGGCGAAATTCTCTTCCAGATAGTAGTCGCGGTTGGGCAGGCCGATGCCGCCCTGGCCCAGATAGACCGCATAGGCTTCCGGATCGCGGGCGTCGTCGCTGATGTAGGTTCCCCAGAACGAGCCGCCCGGGACGCCCTGGGTTCCGCCCATGTAGGCGGCCATGGCGTCGTGGCTGTTGATCGCGCGGATGGCGTCCAGCATCGGCTGGATGGGTCGGGCGTCCAGGGCGTTGATGGTCTCGACGTCCATGAAGCTGTTGTAGGCGTCGCGGACCTTGGCTTCATCGCTGCCGGCGGCCAGGTCGTCCGCGCCGGAAATCTCCGCGATCAGCGCGGTCATGCGGTTTTCAGACAGCTGGCTCAGCAGGTCGAACGAGCCGTAGCGGGTGCGGTCGGCCGGGATCTCGAGGGCGTCCACATAGGCGCCGTTGGCGTAGCGGAAGAAGTCCTCGCCGGGGCGGACGCTGGTGTCGCGGCCTTCGAGATCGAAGCCCCAGGTTCCGTAGCGCGGCGTCTCGATGCTCTCGTAGCCGGTGGCGCCCAGCTGCGGCGCCTGGAACAGCGACACGGCGCTGCACGCCTGGTTCAGGCACTCATGGTCGTGGCCGTCGTCGGCCATGGCGGCGGCAGGCAGAAGCAGGGCGGCGACGGCGGCGCCGATCATCAGTCTTTTCATGGTATTTCCTACAGGGTCCCTGAGCCGGGACGACGTCGGGCGCACCATAGGCCCCCGCACCGGCCCCCGAACCTAAAAAAAAGTTCATCCAGCCCCCGACCGCTCTCGCATCAGGGCGCGCGATGCCTTTTAGATGGGGCTCAAGCAAGGTGGGGTTGAATGGCGGCGGAACACGCGGGCGAGTACAAGGATCTGGTGGTCTTTCTGGCCGCCGCCGGCGTTCTGGTGCCCATCTTCAGCCGCTTCAAGGTCAGCCCCGTGCTCGGCTTTCTGGCGGCGGGCGTGCTGCTGGGTCCCGACGGTCTGGGCCGGTTCGCCGACGTGGCGCCGTGGGTGTCCTGGCTGACCATCACCGACCAGGCGGAGATGGCCGTCCTGGCCGAGCTGGGCGTGGCGTTCCTGCTGTTCATGATCGGGCTGGAGCTGTCGTGGGGGCGGCTGAAGACCATGCGCAAGCTGGTGTTCGGCCTGGGCGTCACCCAGGTTCTGGCCTGCACCGCCGCCCTGTCCGGCCTGTTTCTGCTCATGGGCCAGACCCTGGACACCGCGCTGGTGGCGGGTATGGCGCTGGCCCTGTCCTCCACCGCCATCGTCATGCCGGTGCTGGCGGAGCGCAACCGCATGGGTGCGGGATCGGGCCGGGCGACCTTCTCGGTGCTGCTGGCCCAGGACCTGGCGGTGGCTCCGCTGCTCATCACCGTCACGGTGCTGGCGACCCTGGCGTCCTCGTCCGAAGGCGTCATCGATCCCGCGGCCATCGGCTCAGGGCTGCTGATTCTGGCGCCCGCCGCGCTGGGCGTGGGGTTGATCGTGCTGCTCGGCCGGCTGGTGCTGCGGCCCCTGTTCCGCTCGGTGGCGCGCGCGCCGGGCCGCGAGCTGTTTCTGGCCGCCGCCCTGCTGATCGTGGTCGGCGGCGGCGTGGCGGCGCAGGCGGCGGGCCTGTCCATGGGCCTCGGCGCCCTGATCGCGGGCCTCCTGCTGGCCGAGACCGAGTACCGGCGCGAGGTCGAGCTGGCCATCGAGCCCTTCAAGGGCCTGCTGCTCGGCGTCTTTTTCGTCAGCGTCGGCATCGGCCTGGACCTGGACGCGGTGTTCGCCGAGCCGGTCCGCATCCTGTCGCTGGCCCTGGGCCTGATGGTCATCAAGGCCATGGTGATCTTCGGCCTGGCGCGGGTGATGGGCCTGGGCTGGCGCCCGGCGCTGGAGACCGCGCTGGTGCTGGGCCCGGCCGGCGAGTTCGCCTTCGTCATCCTCAGCGCCGGCGTGGCCGAGGGCGTGGCTTCGCCCGCCTTCATCCAGTCGGTGCTGGTGTCGGCCACCCTGACCATGTTCGTCATCCCGCTGCTCGCGGGCCTCGGCGCGCGCATCACGCGCCGCCCCCGTCGTCTGGAGGATGAGGATGACGTGGGTCAGGTCCCCGAGCTGACCCCGGCCGAGAGCGCCGTGCTGATCGTCGGCTTCGGCCGCGTGGGCCAGCTGGTGGCCGAGATGCTCAAAGCCCACGACCAGAGCTACATCGCCATCGACTCCAACTCCAAGGCCGTGACAGCCGCCCGCCGGCGGGGCGAGCCGGTCTACTACGGCGATGCCGCGAACCCCGAAATGCTCAGGCTGTGCGGCGTGGACGGCATCCAGGCGCTGGTCGTCACCATGGACGCGCCGGGCAAGGTGGACGAGGTGGTCAAGGTCACCCGCACCCTGCGCGAGGACCTGATCGTCATCGCCCGCGCCCGCGACGACCGCCATGCGGAACGGCTCTATGCGCTGGGGGTCACCGACGCGGTGCCCGAGACCATCGAGGCCAGTCTGCAACTGGCCGAGAACACCCTGGTCGACCTGGGCGTGCCCATGGGCGTGGTGCTGGCCTCGGTGCACGAGCGGCGCGACGCGTTCCGCAAGTCGTTCCAGGCGGCCATGCCGGAGGCGCGTCGCCGCCCGGCCCGCGCCCTGCGCGGCCGGGCGCCGAGCGCCGCCGAGTAATCAGGCGGACGCGGCCGGCTCGTGGTCGTGCTCATCGTCGAGCGCGTCCTTGGCGTCCAGCATGGCGCGCTTGAACCCCAGCGGATCTTCGATGGTCTTGAGGTGATTGGCCCCCTGCTCGCTGGCGGTCAGGATCAGAATGTCGCCGAAGCCGAAGATGCGGCCGATCAGGCTCTGTTCGGTTTTCACGTCGTTCAGCTTCTCCAGCAGGCTGTCGGACACCTTCTTGTTCAGCACCCCTTCGGTCTGGATGATGCGGCGGCTGGTCATCACGTTCATCTGGTTGCGCCAGACCAGATGCTCCCAGATCCATCCGGCCAGGGGGATCAGGGCCAGCCCCGCGACCCACATCCAGCGGTCGTCGCCGTCGTAGGTGGTGCGGTAAAGCCAGACCGCGCCCGCCGCCATGGCCCAGAACGCCATGGCCCACCACATGGTCCGGAACACACGGACCAGCCAGTGCCTGCGGGTGATGCGGGTGATCACCTCATCGTCGCTGAGGACCTTCTTCAGATAGCCCGTCGCCCGATAGGCCATGGCCTGTCTCCCTCGCCCAATGCCCGGGGATTATGCGGTTTAGGGCCGGCGACCGCCAGTCGGGGTTCTCCACTGGAAACCGTTTTCATTAACTTCTGGAACGCATTTTGGTCACCCTTGCGTGATCAAAGGAAAGCTTCCGCCGTTTGGAGGCACGAAGCCTCTGATTTCATTCGGAAAATGAGCGCCCGTTAGAGGCCTCCTAGAGAACGTGACCGGGGGGGGACACCGGTTCGGGCCGCAGAGCCCCAGCGTAGAGTGACAGTGAGTATGCGAGAGTCTTCCCTGAACGCCCCTTTCGAGCCCGTCGACCAGCCTGCGGGCGGACCCCGCCTGAACCGCCGCCAAGCCGCCAAGGTTCGCACGCGCCAGAAAGTTCTGGACGCGGCGCGAGACCTGTTCTCCGAGCGCGGCTACGAGCCGGCGACCATCCGTGACATCGCCAAGGGCGCCGGCATGTCCACCGGCGCCGTGTTCGCCAACTTCCAGGACAAGGCCGAGCTGTTCGAAGCCGTTCTGGCCGAGAATATGGAGCGGCTGACCGAAGTGGTGCGCGCCGCCGCCGCGCCGTCCGGCGCGGTCAAGGATCGCCTGACCACGGCGCTGGACGCCGGCTATCATCACACCCTGGACCACCTGCCCCTGATGCAGGCCATCGTGGCGCGGTCGTGGTTCCAGCCCAAGCAGGCCGAACAGCGCGCCCGCGGCTTCACCAAGGGCCTGCTGTCGATCATCGGCGAAGTCCTGCGCGACGGCGTGCGCTCCGGCGAGCTGAAGCAGGACGTGGACACCCGGCTGGTGGCCGACATGGTGTGGGAGTCCTGGCTGACCAACTATCGTGGCGCGGCCTATGACGGCTGGGACCAGAAGGCCCTGTCCGAGCGCCTGTCGCTGCAGCTGGACGTGATCCTGGCCGGCGCCGCCGCCCGGGGCTGATCGGCCGCGATCCTTACGGCGCCGTTAACCCTGTGGCCGCACATGCGCCGTAAAACCGGGTGAAGGTCAGGATCAATCCTGACTGCGCCTGCCACGGAGCCCGCACATGCAACGCCGCCAACTGATCCTCTCCGGTCTCGCCGCCGGCGCCGTGGGCGCCTGCGCCACCCGCCAGCCGGCCGATCCGAACTATCCGATCCGTTCGGACGCCACGGCCCCGACCTACACCTTCGATGAGCTGGTGTCGGCGGGATCGCGCGAGCTGGGCATCGCCGCCGAGGCCATCGGCGCCGCCATCGAGCGGGTCTTCGCCGACCAGGGCGACCGCCCCACCGCCTACATCGCGGGTGAAGAAGGCGCCGGCGCCGCCGGCGTGGGTCTGAGATACGGCCGCGGCGCCCTGCACATGAAGGATCTGACCGCGTCCCAGGAAGTCTTCTGGCAAGGGGCCTCCATCGGCTGGGACGTGGGCGGCAACGCCAGCCGCGTGTTCACCCTGGTCTACGGCCTGTTCCATCCGGACATGCTGTACCGCCGCTACCCCGGCGTCGAAGGCACGGCCTATCTGATCGCGGGTCTGGGCGTGAACTACCAGCAGGCCGACGGCATCGTCCTGGCCCCCATCCGCACGGGCGTCGGCCTGCGCCTGGGCGCCAATGTGGGCACCATGGCTTACAGCCGTCAGCGGAATCTGCTGCCTTTCTAAGAGACGCCTCTCCTCCCCACACCGTGGGGAGGGGGACCGCGCCCGAAAGGGCGTGGTGGAGGGGGCGGCTCGATGTTGGCCGCATGACCCATTATCCCTGATCGCTTGCGCCGCCCCCTCCGTCACGGGCGCTGACTCGCGCCCGCGCCACCCCCCATCCCAAGAAATGGGGAGGAAAGGGATCAGCCTGCCGCCAAAATCGCCTCGATCCCTTCGCGGTAGCCGGGAAAGGCCGGGCGCCATCCCAGTTCGGCCTTGGCGCGGGCGTTGGAGACGCGTTTTGAGTCCAGATAGAACCGCCGCATGGTCTCGCTGACCGACGGGTCGGTCCAGTCGGTCTCGGGCGGCGGCTCCATGCCCAGACGGCGTGCGGCCCATTCGGTCACCACGTCGGCGGGCGCCGGTTCATCGTCGGCCAGATTGTAGAGCCCGCCCGGCCGGGGCCGCGCCATGGAGGCGAACAGGCCTGACGCGGCGTCGTCCACATGGATGCGGTTGAAGATCTGGCCCGGCTTGCGCACCAGCCGTGCGGTTCCCGCGCGCAGCCGGTCCACCGGCGAACGGCCGGGGCCGTAGATGCCGGGCAGCCGGAAAATCTGGATGGTCAGGCCAAGACCCGGTCCGGCCTCCAGCCACTCCCGCTCGGCCCGAACCCGCCGGGCGCCCTGGATGCTGGCGGCGTTCAGGGGGTCGTCCTCGAACACCCAGCCGCCCGCCCTGTCGCCATAGACGGCGGTGGACGACACATAGCCGATCCAGTCCGGATAGGCCCCGGCCGCAGCGAGAGCCGGCAGCAGGACCCGCGCGCCCGGGCATCCCCGCGCGTCGGGCGGGGCGGCGATGACGATGGCGTGGGCCTCGGCCGCGGCGCCGGACAGGGCGCCGGCGTCCTCCGGATCCAGGGCGGCGACGCCCTGCGCCTCAAGGACCTGTCGCCGGTCAGCAGAGCGCGAGGTCAGAACCGCCCGGGCCCCCTCCGCGTCCGCGCGTCTTGCAATCGCCTCGCCCAGATAGCCGCCGCCGAAGACCAGAACCGTCCGTGACACGCCGGATCAGCTCGCCTGGCGGGTCTCGAGCCGGGTGACCTTGGCCCCCACCTGATCCCGGGCCGCCTGTTCGCGCGCGGCGTTCCAGTGCGAGACGCACGGAATTTTGGAGGGATCGGCGCGGTGGGCGTAGCGGCCGGCGATCTCGGTGACGTCCTGCATCAGACCTTCGGCCAGGGTGATGGGCTTGAGACCCAGTTCCCGGAACTGGTCATTGGCCACGACCAGCTCGTTCTCGTCCGCTTCCTGACGGGGATTGGGAACGTTGGCGATCTCCGCGCCGGTCATTTCCGCCACCATGCGGGCCAGATCACGCACCCGGTGGCTTTCGGTCATCTGGTTGAGGATCTTGACCCGTTCGCCCTTCTGCGGCGCGTTTTTCAGGGCGAGCTCGATGCAGCGCACCGTGTCCTGAATGTGGATGAAGGCCCGGGTCTGGCCGCCCGAACCGTGCACGGTCAGGGCGTGGCCCACGGCGGCCTGCATCAGGAAGCGGTTCAGGACCGTGCCGTAGTCGCCGTCATAGTCGAAGCGGTTGATCAGGCGCTCGTCCTGGCGGGTCTCTTCGGTCTGGGCGCCCCAGACGATGCCCTGGTGCAGGTCCGTGATCCGCACGCCGTCGTTCTTGGCGTAGAACTGGAACAGCAGGGCGTCCTGGGTCTTGGTCATGTGATAGATGGAGCCGGGGTTCGGCGGGAACAGGATCTCCTGCTCGACCGGGCCGCGGTCGGTCTCGACCGTCACGGTCAGATAACCTTCGGGAATGGTCAGGCCGGCGGTGGCGTAGCCGTAGACGCCCATGGTGCCCAGGTGCGCCAGATGGATGTCCAGCCCGCTTTCGACCATGGCCGCCAGCACGTGGTTGGTGGCGTTCAGATTGTTGTCGACGGTGTAGAGCTTGTGCCGCGCCGACTTCATGGAATAGGGCGCGGCGCGCTGTTCGGCGAAGTGGACGATGGCGTCGGGCTTCTCGTCCTTGAGCAGGGCGACGAAGCGGTCGAACTCCTTGCCAAGGGTCAGATTATGAAAGCCGATCTGGCGGCCGGAGATTTCCTTCCACGCGGCGATGCGCTCGCCGATGGGCCGGATCGGGGTCAGGGACGCCACTTCCAGCTCGTTGTCGATGTTCCGGCGCGACAGGTTGTCCACCACCGTCACATCCCACCCCCGCGCCGACAAATGCAGGGCGGTCGGCCAGCCGCAGAATCCATCACCGCCGAGAACAAGTACGCGCATCGGAGAAACTTCCCTTGTGGTTCCTGACCGTCTGCCTACCCCATGCGCCGCCCTCTAGGAAGCGCCGGGACAGGCGCGCATCATAGGCCGTTATGTGGCCACAACGGGTCAGGAGCGTATTTTGACGATCATCGTCACCGGAGCCGCGGGCTTCATCGGCATGCACACAACCGAACGGCTGCTGGCGCGCGGCGAGGCCGTGATCGGGGTGGACAGCTTCACCGACTACTATGATCCGGCGCTGAAGGCCGCCCGCGCGGCGCGGCTGGAGGCCCTCCCCGGCTTTCGCATGGTGCGTGCGGATGTGGCGGATCACGAGGCCTTCGGCGCGCTGGTCCGGGACAGCGGCGCGGACCGCATCGTCCATCTGGCCGCCCAGGCAGGGGTCCGGTACAGCCTCGAGAACCCCTTCGCCTACGAGCGCTCCAATCTGGCCGGTCAGCTGTCGGTGCTGGAAGCGGCGCGCCATGCGCCCGGACTGACACATCTGGTCTATGCCTCCTCCAGCTCGGTCTATGGAGACCGGCCGGTGGGCGGCGGCGGGTTGGGCGAGGACGACGGGGCGGCGGCGCCGGTCTCGCTGTACGCCGCGACGAAGCGGTCGGCGGAACTGATGAGCCACGCCTACGCCGGGCTCTATGACCTGCCCCTGACCGGCCTGCGCTTCTTCACCGTCTATGGGCCGTGGGGCCGACCCGACATGGCCTACTACGGATTCACCCGCGCGATTCTGAAGGGCGAGCCGATCCAGGTCTTCGGACAGGGCCGGATGGCGCGCGACTTCACCTATGTGGACGACATCGTCGACGGGGTGATCGGCGCGCTGGACCGGCCCCCTGCCCCCGGCGACAACCGCATTCTCAACATCGGCGACGACCGGCCCGTGGGCCTCATGGCGATGATCGCGACGCTGGAACGGCTGCTGGGCCGCGAGGCGATCAAGGTGATGAAGCCCATGCAGCCCGGCGACGTCACCGCCACCCATGCCGACATCTCCCGGCTGAACGCCCTGACCGGCTATCGTCCGAAGGTGATGCTGGAGGACGGCCTCGCCCGCTTTGTGGACTGGTATCGGGATTTTGAGGCGGCGCGCGACTGACAGGGGGCGCGCGCGGCGTTAGAGAGGGACCATGAACGCCCATGACCCCAATATCGACGGCCTCGCCCAGCTTCACTACGGCGACGGCGACTACGTGGTGCTCAAGCCCGGGCGCTTCGTGGTCTGCGCCGTGACGGCCCGCCAGATCCCGCTGGACGCCCTGCGCTACTGGAGCATCGACCTGCAGGAGCCCTATGTGGGGCCGGGCGAACTGATGGAACGGGCCGCAGCGGCATGATCGCCGCCCGTCGATCCTTCCTGCTGGGCGCCGGCGCCCTGGGGCTGGCCGGACCCGCGTGGGCCAGCGAGGGCCTGGCCCTGAACGGCCGCTTCGTCCAGGGCGGCTTCGCCATGGGCCGCACCTGGCCGCGCGCCATCGTCTTCGTGGACGGCGAAGCCCTCACCACCGCCTCGGCGGCGGGCCTGTTCATCGTCGGCTTCGACCGCGACGCGGCGGCCTCGACCCGGATCGAGGTGCTGTCGGGCGTGCGGCGCGAAGGCCGCGACCTGACCATCGCGCCGGGCGATTTCGCCATCACCCGCATCGACGGCCTGCCGCCCCAGACCGTCACCCCCACCGACCCCGAGGTTCTGGCCCGCATCCAGCGCGGCGTGGCGCTCAAGACCGAGGGCTTCGCCAGCCGCGCTGATTCCGATCATTTCAACGGCGGCTTCATCCGCCCGCTGGAGACCTGGCGGGTCACCAGCCGATGGGGCGCCCAGCGGGTCCTGAACGGCACGCCCGCGCGGCCTCACTACGGCATCGACCTGGGCGCGCCCACGGGGGCTGTGATCCGCGCGCCCGCCGACGGCCTGGTCACCCTGGCCGAGCCGGACCTGCATTTCGAGGGCGGCCTGACCCTGATCGACCACGGCCAGGGGCTGATCTCGGCCTATCTGCACCAGTCGCGGCTGGACGTGCGGACCGGCCAGCAGGTGGTGCAGGGCGAGCCCATCGGGCGGGTGGGCGCCAGCGGCCGGGCGACGGGGCCGCACCTGTGCTGGCGGCTGAAATGGCGTGACCGGAACCTGGACCCCAGCCTGCTGATCGACGCCGAGGCCCCGCCCGCGGCGTGATCACCGCCTGGGTCAAGATGCCCCGTTCTTGGGGATTTTCACGCCCCGGGTTTATGCCTAACGTCGCCGAATCGGCGGGGGCCGTTCTGGAGAGGGAAACGGCGCGATGGCGGCTATGGAAGCGCTCGAGATTCTGCTGGTGGATGACAACCAGCATATGCGCGCCATCGCCGGCGCAATCCTGAAATCCGCAGGCATCCGGCGCATTCACGAGGTCGACGACGGCGCCGAGGCGCTGAAGGCGATGAAACACCTGCCGGTCGACCTGGCCATCGTGGACTTCAACATGTTCCCGCTGGACGGGGTGGAGTTCACCCGCCTGGTCCGCAACAGCCCCGACAGCGCCAACCCGTATTTGCCCATCATCATGATGACCGGCCATTCCGAGCGGGCGAAGGTGCAACTGGCCCGGGACGCGGGCGTCACCGAGTTCGTGGTCAAGCCGGTCACGCCCAAGGCGATGCTGGACCGGATCCATGCGGTGATCTTCAATCCCCGGCCGTTCGTGAAAGCCGACGACTATTTCGGCCCCTGCCGTCGCCGCAAGACGATGGAGGACTACGCCGGTCCCTGGCGCCGCTCCACCGATGAAGGCTCGGCCTCCAACGTGGCATAGACCCGGTCGGGCCAGCGTTTGTGGGTCCAGAACCATTCCTCCGGCCGGGCCCGCACCTGATCCTCGATGAAGCGGGTGATGGCCTGGGTCGCCTCTTCGACCGCCCTGGCCTTGTCGGCCGGCGATGCAGCGGGGCGCACCCGCATCTCGGGATGGAAGGTCACCTTCAGCCGGGCCGGGCCTGACCGCTCCACCGTCACCGGAATGATCGGCGCGTCGAACCGCTGGGCCAGGCGGCTGGGTCCCGTGGCGGTGTTCACCGGATGGCCGAAGAAGGCGACCTCCGGTCCCTCGCGGAATTTCTGGTCGTTCAGCAGGGCCACCGACTCCCCGCGCTTCATGCCGTCCAGCAGTTCGCGCGCGCCGTCCCCGCCCTTGGCCGCCATCAGCTCCACGCCGTAGCGGGCGCGGCCGTCGATGATCATGCGGTCCACATAGGGGTTGTTGCCGGCGCGGTAGGTGATCTGGGTCTTCAGCCCGGTGGAGACGATGGCCGCGGCCATGGCCTCCCAGTTCGAGAAGTGGCCCGAGACCAGCACCGCGGCCCGGCCGCTGTCGCGGATGGCGTGCAGCCGTTCGGCGCCCACCACCTCGACCCGACCCGTCGCCGGGGTGATGCGGTCCATGAGGGGAAACTCGGCGAAGGTGCGACCCGTGCTTTCCCACTGGGCGCGGGACAGGGCCCGACGCCCGGCCTCGTCCATGTCCGGAAAGGCCAGGCGCAGGTTTCTCTGCACCGTCTTTTCGGTTCCGGTGATGGGGCCGATGCGGCCCACCAGCCAGGCGCCGAAGTTCGACGCCGTCTCCAGCGGCAGGGCCCGCATCAGGCCGGAGTAGGCCGCGAAGGCCGCCGCCTGGGCCAGCCAGCCCAGGCGTTTTCCGGGCGACGGATTGTCGTCCCGACCGTGGACCGCGCGCCTACCAGGCAATGGTGACCCCGCCGTCGATCACCAGGGTCTGGCCGGTCATGTAGGCGGACGCCGGCGCCGCCAGATAGACCGCCGCGCCGGCGATCTCATCGGGCTGGCCGATGCGCTTCAGGGGCGCGGGCTCGGTGACAGTCTTGAGCAGGTCCGGGTTCTCCCACAGGTATTTGGCGAAATCGGTCTGGACCAGGCCCGGCGCGATGCAGTTCACCCGCACGTTGGAGGGCCCCCACTCCACCGCCAGATTGCGCGCCATCTGCATGTCGGCGGCCTTGGAGACGTTGTAGGCGCCGATCAGGGCGTTGCCGCGCAGGCCGCCGATGGACGACAGCAGGATGATCGAGCCGTCCTTCCGCGCCAGCATCTGCGGCGCCACCATCTGGATCAGCCAGTGGTTGGAGATGACGTTGTTCTGGAGAATTTTCTCGAACTGCTCGTCGGAAATCCCGGCCATGGGCCCGGCGTAGGGGTTGCTGGCGGCGTTGCACACGAGGATGTCGATCTGGCCGAAGACGGCGTTGGTCTCGTCCACCAGACGTTGCAGGTCTTCCTTGGACGCAATGTTGGCCGGAACGGCGATGGCGCGGCCCTCGCCGTGCTTCGCATTGATGGCCTGGGCGACCTCCTCGCAGGGCCCGGCCTTGCGCGACGAGATGACGACATTGGCGCCGTGATCGGCCATCTGCTCGGCGATGGCCTTGCCGATGCCCTTGGAAGACCCGGTGATGACGGCGGTTTTCCCCGACAGATCGAACAGTTTCATGCGTTAACCTTCTTCATCCCTATACGGCGCTGGCGCCGAAGCTCTGATACCCTGATACTCAGGCGATTCCATCCGGGAAGGCGGCGAACCGTTCCCATGCGCAAGATCACATCCGGGCTGCTTTTTGCATCCTATCTGTTTCTGGCCCTGACGGTCTCGGCGCTCATCTGGCGCGCGGGCTTCGGGCTGGGCAATGCTGCGGCGGCGTTCTTCGGGGCGCTGGGCGTCGGCATGGCCATGCACGCCCTGGTGACCGGCTCGCTGGACCGCCGCGCCATCCGCCGGGAAGTGGAGGCCGTTCGCCAGGCCCACCGCCTGCTGGCCGACGCCATGGAGAACACCCAGAACGCCCTGTCCGAACTGGCCCAGGCCATCGAGACCGGCGCCCTGTCGCGCACCGAGGAGCTGACCACGGAGGTGCGCATGCTGGAAAGCCTGGTCACCCAGATCAGCGAAGGCCTCGAGGCCAAGCTGGCGGCCACGCCCAGCTACCCGCCCGGCAGCCTGGAAGCCCGCATCTATCAGCAGTCCAACGCCCTGCTGCGCACAGTCCAGGACGCTCTGGCCGACAACCGGGTGGACCTTTACCTGCAGCCGGTGGTCACCCTGCCCCAGCGGCGCACCACCTTCTACGAGAGCTTCACCCGCCTGCGCGACGGCACGGGCCGCGTGCTGATGCCCGCCGAATATCTGTCGGTGGCGGAGGGCGAGGGTCTGGTGCCCGCCATCGACAACCTGCTGCTGTTCCGCTGCGCCCAGATCGTGCGCCGGCTGGCCACCCAGGACCGCAAGGTGGGGGTGTTCTGCAACGTCTCCCTGACGTCGCTGGGTGACGAGACCTTCTTCCCCAAATTCCTCGAGTTCCTCAGCGAGAACCGCGACCTGAAGGACGCCCTGATCTTCGAGCTGGGTCAGGCTGTGTTCGATGCGCGCGGCGCCGTGGAGGCCCGCAACATGGCCAAGCTGGCGGACCTGGGCTTCCGGTTCTCCATCGACAAGGTGCAGACGCTGGATCTGGACTTCACCGACCTGCAGCGCTCCGACGTGAAGTTCATCAAGATCGCCGCCGACCTGCTGATCGAGCAACTGCTGGATCAGGACGCGGGCGCCGCCCTGCCGTCCCTGCGCGACATCCAGGCGGCCGACTTCGCCGGTCTGGTGCGCCGCTACGGCATGGAGGTCATCGCCGAAAAGGTGGAGACCGAGCGTCAGGTGGTGGACGTGCTGGAGCTGGACATCGCCATGGGACAGGGTCACCTGTTCGGCGAGCCCCGCGCCATCAAGGAAGCCGTGCTGGCCGAGGCGGACACCCCGTCCGACTTCGTCCGCGACACCCTGCAGAGCGCCGAACGCCGCCGCCGTTTCGCCTGACCCAATCTCCTCCCCGTCCCTTGAGATGGGGAGGTGGCGCGGGCGCGGTTCAGCGCCCGTGACGGAGGGGCGGCGCGGGCGGTTAGAGACATGCGGCGAACACCGGGTCGCCCCCTCCACCACCCCGGCTGAGTCGCCGGGGCGGTCCCCCTCCCCGCAAGCGGGGAGGAGATTTCACCCCGGGTCTGTGACGTCGCCGGTGCGCGGGGGCTGGCCGGCGAACTCGTCGGCGTAGGCGGCGGCCAGCAAGGTGCGGAACGCCGTCTGTGACACCGCGATCTCGTAGCCGCCTTCGGCATAGGGCCCCACCTGATACGGCCCGATCAGGAAGATCAGCCCGCCCGCCTTGCCCGGCGTGGTGGACGGGGCCAGCACGAACGGCGTGGCGGCTGCGCGCGGGCAGGACCAGCCGCCCTGGGTCTCGGTCAGGCCGAGGGGCTCGGCCTGCGGATTGCGGCCGCGCCGCGCGGCGTTGACGGCGTCGCACAGGGCCTGATCCAGCGAGGACAGATCCGCGCCGCGCCGGAACAACTGGGCCGGCTGGACGAACCGCTTCAGGGCCTTGTCCCAGATCACCGCGCCATAGGCCGGATTGGGGTGGGCGCCGCCGGTGTTTTCGTAGCTGTTGCGCTGCAGGCTGATCAGCTTGCCGGTCTCGCCTGCCGCCACATACTCGATGTGCTTGGCGTAGGGCGGCAGGTCCATGTCGCCTTCGTATTCGGTGCGGTCCGCCTGGGCGCCTTCCGAGAAGGTGCGCAGCTCGCGCACGGCCTCGGCGTAGAGGCGCGCGTGCAGGTCCGGCTGGGCGCGGACAGCGTCGGGCAGCTCCAGCTCGACCTGGGCGAAGCGGTTCTCGCTCTCATAGGTCATGGGCGCCGCGCCCTCGGCCGGGGTGACGGCGGCGCCGTCCGTAGCAGCCGCCGGGGCGTCAGCGGCGGGCTCGCGCTCGCGGCGGTCACAGGCGGCCAGCGTCAGGGCCACGGCGGCGGTCACGATCAGGGCGCGGGAAGGCAGGCTCATCAGGGGGTCTCCTCGGGAAGGAATGGTCAAGCCTACAACGGGATCGCGCCGAGCGCGACCGCAGCCAGCAGGATCAGGCCCGCCTCGCGGTTGGATTTGAACAGGCGCAGGGCCAGCGCCCCGTCGTCGGGCTTCACCCGCGCGACCTGCAGGGCCAGATGACCGGCGTACGCCAGCAGGCCGAGGGCGAACAGCGGGCCCAGACCGGCCAGCACCCCGGCCCCCGCCGCGCACAGCACGGCCAGGCCGTAGAACACCGCGACGCCGGTCTTCACCTTGCCCCCCAGCCGCCGGGCCGAGGACTTCACCCCGACCATGGCGTCGTCCTCGATGTCCTGCAGGGCGTAGATCGTGTCGTAGCCGAGGGTCCAGAACACGCCCCCGAGGTAGAGCAGGAGGGCGGCGGCGGTCAGAGCACCCTGCGGGCCCGCCCCCGTCCCCACGGCGTACCAGTCCCCGGTCGCCACCAGGACCTGGCCATAGGCCCAGAGCAGGAAGGGCAGCCCGCCCGCGGCCGCGGCGAAGCCCATCAGGGCGCCCCAGTTGAAGGTCAGGCCCAGCCAGGCCTGGGGCCACCAGGTGATACGCTTCATGAAGGGATAGGCGGCCACCAGCGCCAGCGACCCGACGCCCAGCAGCACGGTGGTCAGGTTGAAGGTCAGCAGGATCAGCAGGCTGACCAGCGAACAGCCAATGACGAAGGCCCAGGCCCCCTTCACGCTGACGCGGCCCGAGGCCACGGGCCGGGCGGCGGTGCGGGCCACCTGCCGGTCGATGTCGCGGTCGACGATATCGTTGAAGGCGCAGCCCGCCGCCCGCATCAGGCACGCCCCGATGGCGAAGGCCGCGATCAGCCACCAGCCGTATGCGTCCGGGGCCGTGCGGGTCTGGGTCAGCGCCAGGGCGATGCCCTGCCAGCCGGGCAGCAGCAGCAGCCAGATGCCGATGGGCCGGTCGAACCGGCCCAGCTTCAGCCACGGCTTCAGGCCCTCCGGCGCGAAGCGATCCACCCAGTTGGCGCGCGCGGCGTCGGGAAGCGGCGATGCAGTCATGGCAGGGTGTTTAGCGGGCCGTCGCTCAGGGCGCCATGCGGCCGTCGGCCTCGTGGAACGGAAAGACGATGTCGGGGTCCGGGGTGATCGGGGTTTCCCGATCGGGACGCTCCAGTCGGGACAGGACGTGGCTCATGATGCCGAGCCGGGCGTCCTTCTTGCGGTCGGTGGCGACGATGGTCCAGGGGGCATGGCCGGTGTGGGTGGCCCACAGCATCTGGTCGCGCGCGACGGAGTAGTCGTCCCAGCGGGCCTGGGCCACGCCGTCAAGGGCCGAGATCTTGAACTTCTTGAGCGGGTCCTCGCGGCGCGCCTCCAGCCGGTCCGCCTGTTCCTCGCGGCTGATGTCCAGCCACAGCTTGACCAGGGCGATGCCGTGGCGGGTCAGCATGTCCTCAAACTCGGGCGCGTCCTCAAGGAAGGCCGCGTGCTCGGCCGGGGTGCAGAACCCCATCACCGGCTCGACGCCGCCGCGATTGTACCAGGAGCGGTTGAACACCACGAACTCGCCCGCCGCCGGAAAGTGGGGCGTGTAGCGCTGGAAATACCACTGGGTGGTCTCGCGGTCGGTGGGCTTGGGAAGGGCCACCACGCGGGTGTGCCGCGGGGCCATGTGGGCGGTCATGCGGCGGATCGCGCCGTCCTTGCCGGCGGTGTCGCGCCCCTCCAGCACCACCAGCACCCGGCGGCCCTCGGCCATGAGCCAGGCCTGGGTCCGGACCATCTCCAGCTGGAGCCGCTTGAGGGTCGCCTTGTAGCCATCGCTTTTTGTCATGCCCCACAGTGCGGCCGGCGGCGCGGCGGCGCAAGCGCGGCGCACAAGGTGACAGGGTCCGCGATCCGGCTAGAGTGCGTCTCACGACAGGAGACAAGCCATGCTCGACCGCCGCCGCCTGATGCTGAGCGCCGCCGCCGTGACCGCCACTGCCGCCGCCGCACCCGCTCTGGCCACGCCGTCGCCCCGCGATGCGGCGCTGGCGGAGGCGCTGGAGCGCTCCGGCGCGCCCGCCCTGGCCGGGGCGGTCATCGGCCGCGACGGTCTGATCTGGAGCGGAGCGGCGGGAGTGCGGATCGCAGGGGGCGATGACGCCGTCACCGGTCAGGACCTGTGGCACCTGGGCTCGAACACCAAGGCCATGACGGCGATGCTGTACGGACGGCTGGTGGAGGACGGGCTGGCCCGATGGGGCGCGACCCTGCCCGCGCTGTTCCCGGACCTGGACGTGGACGCCGCGTGGGCGGACACCACGATCGAGGACCTGATGACCCACCGCGCGGGCCTGCCCGACGAGGCCGTGCTGGACCTGCCGACCCGCACAGCCGGATTCAGCGACTCCCGCCCCGTGGACGAGCAGCGCACCGATCTGGCCCGCCGCGCCCTGAGCGCTCCGCCAACGGGCGAACCGGGCGTCTTCGCCTATGGCAATCTGAACTACATCCTGGCGGGGGCGGCCATCGAGCGGATCACCTCCACCACGTGGGAAGAGGCCATGGAGACGCGGCTGTTCCGACCTCTGGGCATCACCAGCGGGGGGTTCGGGCCTCCGGTAGGCGAGCAGCCGCGCGGTCACATGAACCTGGGCGGCCCCATGCCGGTCGAGCCGGAGCAGCCCGGCTCGGACAACCCGCCTTTCCTTGGGCCGGCGGGCACCGCCCACATGACGATGGAAGACTATGGCCGGTTCCTGGTCCTGTTCCTGACCGACGGCGGCGGGTTCGTGACGCCGGAGACCATCGCCCGGCTGACCACGCCGCCCGGGGGCGCGGACTACGCCCTGGGCTGGGCTGTGGCGGCGAACAGCCCGCTGACGGGCGGCCCGATGCTGGCTCACGAGGGCTCCAACACCATGTGGCATGTCACCACCATCATTGCGCCCGCCCGGGGTCTGGCGGCCGTCGCCGCCTCCAACGACCACGGCCGGGGCGGACCGGCGACGCAGGGCCTGGCCGTCCGCCTGATCCGCCCGGAAAGCTGACCCCGGCGCGCGGGAACCGTTTTGGCGTCGTCACGACCTTGGTCTAGACAGGGCTGATGGATCGCGATCTGGCCGACTTCTGGAATCTGCTGTGGGAGTTGGCGCTGGGCGTGGCGGCGGGGTTTTTCCTGCTGAACGCCTTCGCCCCACCCCAGGACCTGCCGTGGAAGCCGCTGGACCTGGGCGCCCCCATCGGCCGGGCGACGGCGGCCAAGGTGTCCGACTTTGAACTGACGCGAACGTCAGCGGCCGAGGAGGTCACTGCCGTGACCGACGCCTGCATGGCCATGTTGCGCGAGGCCGGCGTCGAGGTGGAGCGGGCCGCGGATCGCGACGACGGCGGCTTCTGCATCGTGCGCGGGGCGGTTCGCATCACCGGCGGGGACGTGACGCCGCTGGCGCCCGGCGGGCTGGTCATGCAGTGCCCCCTGGCCATGCGCTACGTGATCTGGGACCGGCAGGTGCTGCGGCCCGCGGCGCAACAGACATTCGGCTCGGATGTGGCCCGGGTGGACAACTACGGCTCCTATTCCTGCCGCCGCATCTATGGCTCGGAGCGGGTCAGCGACCGCCCCAGCGAACACGCGCGGGCCAATGCGCTGGACGTGGCGGGGGTGACGCTGGAGGATGGACGGCGGGTCAGCCTGGCGGCGGACTGGGACGGCGAGGGCCCGGCCGGGCGCGAGGGTTCTGTGTTCCTCCGCCGTCTCAGCCGCGGCGCCTGCCAGGTCTTCTCCACCGTGCTGGGTCCCGAGTACAACGCCGCCCACGAGGATCACCTCCATCTGGACGGCGCGCCGCGCGGCCTCTGCAGCTGAAACCGGCGAGTCGTTTCCCGGTTGACCGTTTTGGACAGACGGGAGAGAAAGTTGGCGTGGTCCGAGATTGCGCGCGGAAATCCGGGCGTCGTCGTCCGTCTCTGTTGAGCGGGTTCTCATGATCGGGCCGCCGTACGCTCCGTCGGGGCGTATGACTGGAAGAAGCGCCATTACGGAGTGCGCAACATGGCGACCGGCACGGTCAAGTGGTTCAACCCCACGAAGGGCTTCGGCTTCATTCAACCTGAAAACGGGGGCAACGACGTGTTCGTTCACGTCACCGCCGTGCAGAAGGCGGGGTTGCAGGGTCTCGATGAGAACGCCCGCATCGAGTACGAACTGGAGGAGCAGCGCGGCAAGACCGCCGCGGTGAACCTCAAGCTTCTCTAATCCTTCCGGCCGGAAGGCCCCGGATTTGAAGACAGGACGGGCGCGGGATCCAGGGATTCCGCGCCCGTTTGCCGTTCCAGGGCGGCGGGCGGACGGCCCCGCGCCGACCACTGGGCCAGCAGCACGGCGGACAGCACCAGGGCGCCGCCGCCCATCTGGATCGCCGTCATGGTCTCGCCGAAGACCAGCCAGCCCAGGATCGCGGCCACCACCGGCTGGATCAGGATGACCACGGCGGTCATGGCCGCCGACACCCGGCCCAACGCCCAGGCCACCCCGCCCTGACCCGCCACATGCATGACGCCCAGACCCACGCAGGCGGCCCAGCCGGCCAGGGTGGCGGGAATGATGGATTCACCCAGCACCAGACAGGCGGCCAGCATCAGGGGAATGGGGATCGCGGTGCTCCACAGCATCACCCGCACTGCGCCCGCCGTGGACCGGGCCGCCTTCACCGCCAGGAAGTAGCCCGCGTACCAGAGCGCCACCGACAGGGAGAGCAGGTCGCCCAGCAAAGGATCGGTCCCCTGCCCGCCGTCCGCCCCCGCCGCCATGGCGAAGGCGCCGGTCATGGCGAAGGCCAGGGCCAGCACGAACACCGCGCGCGGCCTCTGCTTCAGCACGAGCCAGGCGAACAGGGTGACGACGACCGGCGTGAGGTTGCACAGCACCGTGGCGTTGGCCACCGAGGTCATGACGATGCCGTAGTGCCAGAACGACAGGTCCAGAAAGAAGAACAGCCCCGCCAGCGCCATCCATCTCGAGGGCCGCCCCACGCCCTCTCCGCCCGGCCGATGGGTCAGCAGGAAAAGCAACGGAAGGGCGAAGATGAACCGCCACAACCCCGCCGCCGCCGGCCCGGTCTCGGTCAGTCGCACGAGGATCGGCGCGAGCCCCAGCACCACGGCCGACGTGATCAGAACGATGAGCGGCAGGACGGCCGAGAGGCGGGGCGAGATCATGGGCGCTCATAGCGCCGCGCCATGAAAACGGGGAGGCCTAATCGAACCCCATCTCCCCCCTCAACCGCGACGCCGTCATCCCGGTCGCGCGCAGTTCGGCCAGCGTCTGCGACCGGTCGCGCTTGGCGTAGCGTTTGCCGTCCGGTCCGGTCAGCAGGCGGTGGTGGCGATAGACCGGCGCGGGCCAGCCCATGAGGGCATGGATCAGGCGCTGGATATGGGCCGCCTCGAACAGGTCATGGCCCCGGATCACATGGGTCACCCCCTGCAGCGCGTCGTCATGGGTCGCCGCCAGATGGTAGGCCACACCCGCGTCCTTGCGCGCCAGCACCACGTCGCCCGCCGTCTCCGGCCGGGCGCGGATGAGGCCCGTTTCGCCATCGGGCCCGGAGCCCTCCTCCACGAACGCGAGGTCGCCCCAGCCGTCGCCCAGGGCTTCGCGCGCCCGGTCCAGCGACAGGCGCCAGGCGAAGGACCGGCCCTCGTCCAGCAACCCCGCCTCCTCGTCCGGGGGATGGGGTCCGGGACGCACCGCCTCGGTCGGGCCGTGGGGGGCCTGGCCGATGGCCTCCATGATCTCGCGGCGGGTGCGGAAACAGCGGTACAGCAGGCCGCGAGCGTTCAGCGCGCCGATGACGGCGGCGTAGTCGGCCAGATGATCGGACTGGCGCCGCACGGGCGTCTCCCAATCCAGCCCCAGCCAGCCCAGGTCCTCAAGAATGGCGGCTTCGTATTCCGGGCGGCAGCGGGTCTGGTCGATGTCCTCGATGCGCAGGATGAAGCGCCCGCCCGCCTCACGCGCGGCCCTGTAGGCGGTCAGGGCTGAAAAGGCGTGTCCCCGGTGCAGCAGGCCGGTGGGCGACGGGGCGAAGCGGGTGACGAAGCTCATGGCGCGACCATAGACCGAAATCGGTTCGGTTGGACGCAGTCCAACCGGGCCCAGATTTCGGTCCAGCATAAAGCGAAAGCCTGATCTGTTGAGGTGGATCCGCTTCGCGATTCCGCCGATGCCGTGAATCAGGCTCTAGCCGACTCGCGGTTTGCGGACGCGGTCAAACACCGCGGCTTCCCCCGGCGGACAGGACTGGCATAGTGACGGGCATGATCCGCGCCCCCGATCCCGACGCCGTCGCCGCCGCGCGCGCCGCCCTGGCCCAGGCCGACCCGGCGCTGGCGCGGGCGCACGGGACGACGCCGGCGTTCGAATGGCGCCTGCGGCCCGGCGGCTTCGAGGGCCTGTTCCGCATGATCGTCGAGCAACAGGTGTCGGTGGCCGCCGCCGCCTCCATCTGGCGCCGGGTGGGCGAAGGGCTCGGCGAGATCACGCCCGAGGCGGTTCTGGCCCGGGACATCGAGACGCTGCGCACCTTCGGCCTGTCCGGCCAGAAGGCGAAATACGGTCAGGAGATCGCCCGCGCCCAGGCCGACGGCCGCATCGATCTGGAGCACATGCAGACCCTGGGCGACGACGAGGCCATCGCCGCCCTCACCGCCATCAAGGGCGTCGGCAAATGGACGGCGGAAACCTATCTGATGTTCTGCGAGGGACGGCTGGACGTGTTCCCCGGCGGCGACGTGGCGCTGCAGGAGGCCATGCGCTGGGCTGACCAGGCCGAGGACCGTCCCAACGAGAAGGCCGCCTATGTGCGCGCCGAAATCTGGCGGCCCCACCGGGGGGTGGCGGCGCATCTGCTCTGGGCATGGTACGGCGGAGTGAAGCGCGGCGAGATCGTGCTGGAGGAGGCCGCATGACCACCCGCTCGATCCTGGGCCTGACCCCACCCGACCTGCCCATCGCCGAGATCGCGCCCCTCGCGGCGCTGGATCTGGTCGGCGTGGCCGTGTTCGCCGCCACCGGCGCCCTGGCCGCCGCGCGCGACCGGCACGATCTGGTGACCCTGACCTTCTTCGCCGCCGTCACCGGCGTCGGCGGCGGCACCCTGCGCGACCTGCTGATCGGGGCGCCGGTGTTCTGGGTGGTGGACTGGCGTTACATCGCCATGTGCATCGCCGCCAGCGTCATCGTCTGGCTGCTGGGCGCCCGGCCGTGGCGGTTCCGTCTGTTGCTGTGGCTGGATGCGTTCGGTCTGGCGGCCTATGGCGTGATCGGCGCGGCCAAGGCGGAAGCCTGGGGCGCCACGCCCCTGATCTGCATCGTCATGGGCGCCCTGACCGCCTGTTTCGGCGGGGTGGTGCGCGATCTTCTGGCCGGCCAGCCGTCGGTGCTGCTGCGGCGCGAGATCGTGGTGTCGGCCGCCCTGTTGTCCGGCACGGCCTATGTGTCCCTGAAGGCGCTGGAAATGGGCAACTGGCCCGCCGCCATCGTCGCCACCACCCTGGGCTTCGCCCTGCGCGCCGGCGCCCTGCGCTGGGGCTGGAGCCTGCCCGCATTTCCGGAAGCGCCGCTGAAGTCCTGACGGGCGGTGGGGCGCCGGGGAAGAGATGGTGGACGCGACAGGGATTGAACCTGTGACCCCCTCGATGTCAACGAGGTGCTCTCCCGCTGAGCTACGCGTCCGCCGTAGGCCTGGGGGCGAAACCCCCGGGCGGGAAGGCGCGGTCTATAACCTGTGACCGAGGCCGACTGCAAGCCTCAAAACCGCCGGGTCTCGACCGGCCGCCTGGCTTCCTGGCCGGCGGTCGGGGATCGGCGGCGCGACTCGCCGATCCCGACCTGCCGGGCGCACAGCCCAAGCGGGGCGCGGTGGTGGCTGACCATCAGCAGGCCCTGGCCCGTGCGGGCGAGGCGGCGCTCAAGGGCTTCGAGCACCCGGCTCTCGGTGGCGGCGTCGAGGCCTTCGGTGGGCTCGTCCAACAGCAGCCAGGGCGCGTCCCGGAGGTAGGCGCGGGCCAGGCCCAGCCTGCGGCGTTCGCCGCCGGACAGGCACTCGCCCCCGGCGCCGACCGGGGCGTCGAGGCCGCGCGGGTCGGTCTGGATGCGGTCCGCCAGCGCCGCGTCCTCCAGAGCCCGCCACAGGGCCGCGTCATCGGCCGGACCGGCCAGAAGCAGGTTCTGGCGCACCGTGCCGTCGATCAGGCGCACGTCCTGGGCGGCGTAGGCGAACAGCGCCCGGCGCCCCTCCGGGCGAATGTGCGCGGCGTCGGCTTCCCCCACGACCCACTCGCCGGGTCGGGCGGGGCGCAGACCGGCCAGCCGCTCGATCAGACTGGTCTTGCCCGCCCCCGAGGGGCCCGTGAACGCCAGCCGTGCGCCCGCCTCCAGATCGATGTTGCGGGCCGCCAGTCTCAGGCCATGCGCCGGGGCCGCAGCCTGCAGGTCAGCGGACGGCTCGGTTGTCAGGTCTTCGAGGCGAGTCATGGCCTGGGCGGCGGCGCCGTTCTGATGCAGCGCGCCCGCGAGCCCGGACGCGGCCTCGACGCCCATCACCGCCGCCAGCGCGGCCAGGGCGGTCATGGGCAGGGAAGCGCCGACGGTGGCGGGCACCACCAGCACCACCGCCAGGGCCGTCACGCCGGACTGCCACAGCGCGATCCATCCCGCCGCCAGGGTCAGGCGTGTCTGGATGGCGTCGTGCCGGGCGGCCACCGAGGCGATGCTGCCCGCGGCCCAGTCCTGAAGCCCGTAGGCCTTCATCTCCGGCGCGGCGGCCTCGAGGGCGCCGATGTGGTCCTTGAGCGCGCCGACCGCCACCTGCAGTTCGCGCCCCGCCGGATCGGCCAGGCGCCGCGCCAGAATCACGGACCCGAAGGCGCCGACGCCGAGGGTCAGGGCCAGCAGCAACCCCGCCGTGGGCGTCGCCATGCTGGTCAGGATGATGGCGGACATGGCCCCGGCGCCCAGCGCCCACGGGGTGGACAGGCGCACGAACAGGGTCTGGATCGCGTCCACGTCCTGGATCAGGCGGGCGGACGTCTCGCCGGAGGACAGGCCGAGCGCCTTTTCCGGCGGAGCGGCGGCCAGGGCGCTGAACAGCTGGGGCCGCAGCCGCGACAGGGCCCGCAGGGCGGCTTCGTGGCCCGCCACCCGCTCCACATAGCGCGCGCCGGTGCGGATGATGGCCAGCAGGCGGATGATGGCGCTGGGCATCAGATAGTTGAAGGTCTGGGCGGCCAGCAGACCGGCCACGCCCGCCAGGGCCGCGCCGGTGATGAACCAGCCGGACAGACCCAGCAGACAGACCGCCGCCACCGAGACGGCGGCGCCGCCGGCGGCCGCCAGCCTGAGCCGACCGCGCTCAAGGCGGCGCTGCCCGTCGATCATGGCGCGGATGCGCGCGCCCTCGCCGCCCCGGCTCACAGCCGCACCACGCGGTCGGCCATGGCGGCCACGGCCGTGGAGTGGGTGGCGATCAGGGTGGTGCGACCCTTCGCCGCCTTTCGGATGACGTCCAGCATGGCGGTCTCGCTCGCGGAATCCAGATTGGCCGTAGGTTCATCCAGCAGCATGAGGGGGGCGCGCTTGAGCATGGCGCGGGCCATGCCGAGCCTGCGGCGTTCGCCGCCCGACAGGCCGCCGCCGCGCTCGTCCAGAACCCGGTCCAGCGACAGGTCGAGCCCCGCCGCGCGGGCGGCCTCCGTCACCTGTTCAAGGGACGCCGTCTGGTCGGCGACCCGGATGTTGTCCGCCAGGGTTCCGGGAATGATGACGGGGTTCTGGCCCGCCCAGGCGATCTGGCCGGCGAAATGGCCGGCCTCGCCGAGGGGCGCGCCGCCGACCTCCACCTGACCGCCGGACAGCGGGGCGAGGCCGAGCAGCAGATGCAGAAGGCTGGACTTGCCCACCCCGCTGGCGCCGGTCAGGGCCACGATCTGACCGGGACGCACATCCACGGTGAAGCGGTCGATCACCGGCGCGCCGGACCCATAGGCGATGCGCACCTCGTTGAACCGGACCGCGGGCGCGATCATCGGCAGGTCGACCTGACGCTCCGGCACAGCCGCCTCGACCACCAGCGACGGGACCGCGGCCTCGGCGGCCTGCCGGTCATGGTAGGCCGCGGCGAGCCGGCGCAGCGGGTGATAGACCTCCGGGGCCAGGGCGAGGACGAAGAAGGCCTGCGCCAGGGTCAGGGTTTCGGGCACGGGAAAGGGCAACAGGCCCAGCAGGTTGAAGCCGCAATAAACGGCCACCAACGCCACCGAGAGGGCGGAAAAGAACTCGAGCACCGCCGAGGACAGGAAGGCCACCCGCATGACCCGGGCGGAGCGGGTCTCCAGTTCGCGGGAGGCGTCGGCGATCTCCTGGGTGACGCGCGCCTCGGCGCCGAACGCCAGCACGGCCGGCAGGGCGCGGATGCGGTCGATGAACAGGCCCGACAGCCGCTCCAGCGCCGAGAACTGACGGCGGCTTTCGGCGGCGGCGGCCGACCCGGCCAAGGCCATGCCGACGATGAAGGGAAACAGGGTGAAGACCAGAAGGCCTGCGGTGACCGGACTGGCCATGGCGGCGGCCGCGATGATGATCAGCGGCGAAACCCCGGCGGCGATGCGCAGCGGCAGGAAACGGGCGTAGTAGCCGTCCAGCGCCGCCACGCCCTCGACCGGCGCGGCCAGACGATCGGCCGAGCGTCGGCCCCGCTGGAAAAGATCGGCCAGCAGACGGCCGCGCACATCGGCCTTCACGTCCCTGGCCACCGTCGCGCCCATGGCCAGCATGGCCTGGCTGACGAGGCCGCGCGCGATCAGGCTGACCACCGCCAGCGCGAGCCAAGGCGCCGCCGCCGACAGTCCGTCGCTGAACCGGGCGACGGTCATGGCCAGACCGCCCGCGAAGCCGATGGCCGGGGCCACGTCGGCCACGGTCAGCAGCGTCGTGGCCGCGACCTTTCGCTTCCAGGGACGCGCCGTGGCCTTCAGCCAGGCGGCGGGCGCGATGTCGCGCTCTGCGGTCATGGTCATGATCTGATGTCGTCCCGGAAGCTCACCAGACGGCTCTAGAGGCTGCCCCGCGCACGCACTTTGATCAGGATCAAAGTCGAGGGCGGCCCGACCCGGCTAAGGGCCGTGAGACATCGGTCGTCGGGGCCGATTCCAGGAGTTCAGCCATGATCGACCTTGCGGTCGTCGACCTCTCCCGGCTGCAGTTTGCACTGACAGCCCTCTATCACTTCCTCTTTGTGCCCCTGACCCTGGGGCTCTCCTTCATGCTGGTCATCATGGAGTCGATCTATGTGATGACCCGCCGGCCGATCTGGCGGACGATCACCCGGTTCTGGGGCGTCCTGTTCGGCATCAACTTCGCGCTCGGCGTCGCCACCGGGATCACCATGGAGTTCCAGTTCGGCATGAACTGGAGCTATTACAGCCACTACGTCGGCGACATCTTCGGGGCGCCGCTGGCGATCGAGGGCCTCATGGCCTTCTTCCTCGAAGCCACCTTCGTGGGCCTCATGTTCTTCGGCTGGGACAAGCTGAAGCCGGTGGGGCACCTGTTCGTCACCTTCCTGGTGGCGCTGGGCACCAACCTGTCCGCGCTCTGGATCCTGATCGCCAACGGCTGGATGCAGAACCCGGTGGGTTCGGCCTTCAATCCGGACACCATGCGGATGGAGGTCACGGACTTCATGGCCGTGCTGTTCAATCCGGTGGCCCAGGCCAAGTTCGTCCACACGGTCTCGGCCGGCTACGTGATCGCAGCGGTCTTCGTGCTCGGCGTGTCGGCCTTCTACCTGCTGAAGGGGCGCCATGTGGCCTTCGCCAAGCGGTCGATGACCGTGGCCGCGGCCTTCGGTCTGGCGGCGTCGCTGTCGGTGGTGGTGCTGGGCGACGAGAGCGGCTACGCCCTGACCGACAACCAGAAGATGAAACTGGCGGCCATCGAGGGCATGTGGCGCACTCACGAGGCCCCGGCCGGCCTGAGCATCGTCGGCATGCCCGACATGGCCACGCGCGAGACCCGCTACGAGATCCAGATCCCCTGGGCCCTGGGCATCATCGCCACGCGCAGCCTGGACGGAACCGTCGACGGCATCTTCGAACTGGTCGCCGTCGCCGAGGACCGCATCGAGCGGGGCGTGCTGGCCTATGACGCCCTAGAGCGGATCAAGGCCGACAGCACCGACGTGCAGGCCCGCGCGGACTTCGAAATGCACCGCAACGATCTGGGCTACGGCCTGATGCTGCGGCGGTACATGGAAGACCCCCGCGACGCGACGCCGGAGCAGATCATGATCGCCGCCTGGGACACCGTGCCCAACGTGCCCCTGATGTTCTGGACGTTCCGGATCATGGCGGGCATCGGCTTCCTGATGATCGCCCTGTTCGCCACGGCGTTCATCCTGTGCACCCTGCGCAAGCATGAGACCCGCTGGTTCCTGTGGACCGCCCTGCTGGCCATGCCCCTGCCGTGGATCGCCGCCGAGCTGGGGTGGATCGTGGCGGAAGTCGGTCGCCAGCCCTGGGCGGTCGAGGGGGTTCTGCCCACCTTCCTGGGCGCCTCCAGCCTGAGCGTTCCGCAGCTGTGGACCACCATCGTCGGCTTCACGCTGTTCTACGGCGCCCTGGCCGTCGTGGAGGTCGGACTGATCCTGCACACCATCAAGAAGGGGCCTTTCCACGAACTCAGCCTGTTCGGAGACCCTGATCCCCAGCCCGCCGACGCCGCGCGGGAACCCGCGCCCACCGTGGCCTGACCTCGTCTTTCAAAGGATATCCGATCATGGATCTGCCGATCGATTTCGCGACGCTACGCGTCTTGTGGTGGGGCATACTGGGGGTGTTGCTGATCGCCTTCGCCCTTACCGACGGGTTCGACCTTGGCGTGGGGGCGCTGCTGCCCTTCGTTGCCCGGACGGACGAGGAGCGCCGCATGGTGATCAACACCGTGGGCGCGACCTGGGAAGGCAACCAGGTGTGGTTCATCCTGGGCGGCGGCGCGATCTTCGCCGCCTGGCCCTTCGTCTATGCGGTCAGCTTCTCGGGCTTCTACCTGGCCATGTTCCTGGTGTTGTCCGCCCTGATCCTGAGACCGGTGGCGTTCAAGTACCGGTCCAAGCGGACCTCGCCGAAGTGGCGGGCGTTCTGGGACTGGAGCCTGTTCGTCAGCGGCTTCGTGCCGGCGCTGGTGTTCGGCGTGGCGGTGGGCAATGTCCTGCTGGGCGCACCGTTCCGTCTCACCAGTGAACTGCGCGCCTTCTACGACGGCACCTTGCTGGGCCTGTTCACGCCCTTCAGCCTGCTGGCCGGCCTGCTGTCGGTCGCCATGCTGGTGGTGCACGGCGCGGCCTGGCTGAGCGTCAAGGCCGAGCGGGGACCGGTGCTGGATCGAGCCCGCACCTTCGGCACCATCGCCGCCATCCTGTCGCTGGTCCTGTTCGCGGCCGGCGGGTTCTATGTGGCCTACGGCGACATGGGCTATGCGGTGACCGGCGTGCTGGACGTCAACGGGCCGTCCAACCCGCTGCGCGCCGTGACCGAGGCGGTTCCGGGGGCCTGGCTGAGCAACTACCAGACCTATAGCTGGATGATCGCGGCGCCGGTTCTCGGCTTCATCGGCGCCCTGGCGGCCCTGGTGGGCATGTGGCGGCGCTCGGCGGTGCTGGCCTTCGGCGGCTCGTCCATCTCGACGGTCGGCATCATCGCCACGGTCGGGCTGTCGATGTTCCCCTTCATCCTGCCCAGCTCCATCGATCCGGCCTCCAGCCTGACCGTGTGGAACGCCTCCTCCAGCCACCTGACCCTGTTCATCATGCTGGTGTGCGTGATCATCTTCCTGCCGCTGATCCTGATCTACACGGCCTGGGTCTACCGGGTGCTGTGGGGCCGCGCCTCCACCGGCGAGCTGACGACCAACCCTGACCTCTACTGAGCCGAGGAGCTCTCATCCCATGTGGTATTTCGCCTGGATTCTGGGCCTCGGTCTGGCGGTCGCCTTCGGCGTCCTGAACGGCCTCTGGCATGAATTCCGTCTGTTCGACGAAGGAGACGCCGGGCTGTCGACGCCCGAGCCCGACGACGCCGAACACGGTCACTGACCCTCCACTGTCGCGGCGCTTCCCTTGCGGGGCGCCGCGACCTTTTTTTAAAGCGCGCCTCCCATGCTCAGCCACAGCCTGTCCGCCCGCTCCGCAGCCCTGTCTCCGGAGACCGTGAACGATCTGATCGCGCGCTATGACGCCCATGCGCCGCGCTACACCTCCTATCCCACCGCCGCCCAGTTCACGGCGGACGTGGACGGCCCGCGATGGGGCCAGTGGCTGTCGACGGCCCCGGTGGACACCCCGATCTCGCTGTATCTGCACATCCCGTTCTGCAAACGCCTGTGCTGGTACTGCGGCTGCAACACCCGGGCGATGAACCGGGTGGCGGTGATGAGCAGCTATGTGGACCTGCTGCTGGACGAGGCGGATCTGGTGCTGGCCCACGTCGGGCGGCGCGTCCGGGTGGGATCGATCCATCTGGGCGGCGGCACGCCCAACATGCTGCCGCCCGAGGAGCTGGAACGGCTCATGGCGGGTCTGGCCGCCCGGTTTGATCTGTCCGACTGCTATGACATCGCCGCCGAGCTGGACCCCGAAGTTCTCACCGAAGACTGGATGCAGGCGGCCGGACGGATCGGCCTGAGCCGCGCCAGCCTGGGCGTTCAGGATCTGTCGCCAAAGGTGCAGGCGGCGGTCAACCGGCCGGAGTCCTTCGAGTCCATCCGTCGCGCCGTCGAGGGTCTGCGGGCGCAGGGGGTGACCTCGCTGAACCTGGACCTGATGTACGGCCTGCCGCTGCAGACCGAGATCAATGTGGTGACGACCCTGGGCCAGATCACCGAGCTGAAGCCCGACCGCATCGCCCTGTTCGGCTACGCCCATGTGCCGTGGATGAAGCCCCACCAGAAGCTGATCCGCACCGAGGATCTGCCGGACGCAAACGCCCGCTTCCTGCAGAGCCAGGCGGCGAGCCGGTACCTTCAGGCCAAGGGCTGGACAGCCATCGGCCTGGACCATTTCGCCCTGCCCCACGATTCCATGGCCGCGGCCCAGCGGGCGGGACGCCTGCGCCGCAATTTCCAGGGCTACACCACCGACACGGCGCCGACGCTGATCGGCCTGGGCGCCTCGGCGATCAGCCGGACGCCGCAGGGCTTCGCCCAGAACATCGCGCAGGAGCGCGACTGGCGTCAGGCGGTTCAGAAGGGCCAGCTGCCCGTGGCCCGCGGCGTCGGCCTGAGCGATCAGGACATCCTGATCGGCGCGCTCATCGAACGGCTGATGTGCGACTTCACGGTGGACGTGGAGGCCTGCACCCGCATGCACGGCCTCGATCCCTACGGCTTGCGCGACGTCTGGGCCCGCCTGGCGCCGTTCGCGGCGGATGGACTGATCACCATCGAGGGGACGCGGGTGACGGTGACGCCGCTGGGTCGGCCCTTCGTACGCGCCGTCTGCGCGGTGTTCGACGTCCACGCCCTGCCCGCCGACCGCCATGCGCGGGTGATCTGAAACGTCTTTTCCGGCAAAGGCTTGCGCTAAATCAAGGCGCGGCCTCCCGCCCCGGATCATCCTCTGCACAAGACGCCGAAGAGGCCGCATGAGGCGACCTTGGCGTCGGGGATGACACCATGAAAACGAAGACCCTTATCCTCACCGCCCTGGCCGCCGCCGCCTGCGCTGCGCCCGCTCTCGCCCAGAGCGACGAGGCATGGCGGGCGCCGCGCGCCGGCGAGTGGCTGATCTCGGCGCGGGTGAGCAATGTGTCGTCGGACGCCGATGACGCGATCCTGACCGCCGCCGGCGCCGACAGCGGCCTCAGCGTGGATGTGGGCGACAGCACCATGCCCACCCTGGGCTTCACCTATTTCCTGACCGACCACTTCGCCGTCGAGGCCATCCTGGGCACGACCAAGCACGAAATCCGCGCCCAGGGCGGGGCGACCGACGTGGCGGTGCATGAGACCTGGGTGCTGCCTCCGGTGGTGACGCTGCAATACCGACCGCTGACCGAGGGGCGGTACAGCCCCTATGTGGGCGCCGGTGTGAACTACATGGTGTTCTACGACGGCGAAGACCTGAACGGCTTCACGGTGGATCTGGACGACGGCTTCGGCCTGGCGCTGCAGGCCGGCGCAGACATCGGGCTGCAAGGCCCGTGGAGCCTGAACGTGGACGTGAAGAAGATCTGGTTCGACACGGACGCCGAGGTCAACGGCGGCGCGCTGACCAGCGAGGTCAGCCTGGACCCCTGGGTCGTGTCGCTGGGCGTGTCGCGCCGGTTCTAGACCCGACGCCGATCAAGGCATGGAGCGGCCCCCGATGCGGGGCCGCTTCTGTGTCTACGCTGCCTTATGACGCTTCCGGGGGCGCTTGACGCCGGTCGCCGGGGTGCAGAAGGCGTACAGGCCCGCCGCGAACGGAAAGACCACCGCGTATCCCGCAATGCCGATGTTCCGGATGTCCATCCGCCCGAGCACAGGCCCCAGAATTCCGATGAGCGCGAGGACGGCCGCCAGCAACAGCAGGCGGCGGATCAGCCGGCTGCGAACGGCCGGCGCGGCGCAGAAGAGGGCCAGGGGGAAAAACCCGTCCCACGCCAGAATATCGACGGCGTAGACCACCGATGGCCACTCGAACGAGAAGACGCCGGACCAGGCGGCGTCCGGGAAGGGCGGCGTGCGGCTGAGGGTCAGGATCGAGAAATGAATCGTCGCGGTCAGGGCCGCCGCCACGGTCATGAAGGCGACCGCGAGAAGCGCTGCAGTCTTCGCCTCGGGCGCCGCCCGCGCATGGATGTCGGCCGTCATCGCCACCATCAGCGGCACGATCAGCAGAATCAGGCCCTCCATCAGGCTGAACCAGGGGTCGGCTATGGGGGCGCCCGCCGGCGCCGTGGCCAGGCCGACGGAGAGAACAACCAGATACGCCGCGCCAAGTCCGGCCAGAGCCGCAGGGCTGCGGCGCCGCGGGGTCAGTTGGAGGCGCATCGATCGGCGATCAGGACCGGGCGGCCATTACAGCCGATGATCACAGGCGTCCTTCCCGTTCCAGTCGACGGAAATAGGCCATCAGGTCGTCGATCTCGCTGGCGCGATATCGGAACGGCGGCATGTCGGGGTGAGAGGTCACAAGGCCTCGACCGAAATCCTCCTGGAGAATGAAGAGATCACGTCCGGCCGCGACCTCGCGGAAGGGAGGCGCCGAGGGCAAGGGGCTGGCGCCGGTAAGGCCCACCGCATGGCAGCCGGAACAATTCGAGCGCACGATCATCTCCGCGCGCTCTGCGGCGGCGGCTTCCATGCCTGTGGAGTCGAGACCGGCGTCTCCGGTCGCACGAATCCCGGGCGACGGCGCGCAGGCGGCGGAGGCGCAGGCCAGGGCGGCGACGAGAAGGCTACGCATGGCGTCACTCCGTGATGGGCCGCCCGGGCTTCGCGGCGGATCGGATCGCACTGTCCAGCAACCCGGGCCGCAAGGCCATGATCCAGATCAAAGGGTGCGGCCGGCCTCCGTAGAATCCCTTAGGGGGCGGTCCCGAATTTCGGCGTCTGCGGCGCCCCCCTAGGTTGGGTCCAAGGAGCAAGCCCATGACCCTTCTGGATTCCGCTGTTCAAGCGCCCCGCCTTCACGAACCCCTCGACGGGCTCGGCGTCAGGATGGTGTTCGCCCGGGGCGAGGACATCTACGCCCAGGACGAGAGCGCGGACCTGCTGTACCGGGTCATTTCGGGCGCCGTGCGCACGACGCGGATCATGAGCGACGGCCGTCGCCAGATCGGCGACTTCTATTTCAGCGGCGACATGTTCGGGCTCGAGTGCGGGCCGACCCATCGGTTCGCGGCCGAGGCGCTGACAACCTGCGAGGTGCTGGTGTTCAAGCCCGGCGCCGCGCTGCCGGGGCGCATCGGAGACGCCCGCATTCAGGCCGCCTTGTGGGAAGCCACCACCCAGGAGCTGGAACGGTCGCGCGAGCATCTGATGCTGCTGGGTCGCCATACGGCGCTGGAGCGCGTGGGGGTCTTCCTGCTGTCGCTGAGTCGCCGCATGGGTCAGGGCGAACTGGCCATGGGCCGCCAGGACATGGCCGACTATCTGGGCCTGACCATCGAGACCGTGTCGCGCATGCTATCCCAGTTGCAGGCCGACGGCGTGGTCGAGTTCTTCGGCGCGCGCCGCTATCGCCTGCTGCGGCCGGAACGGCTGCGGGCCTGGGCCGACGCCTGACGTTGCGGTTCAGGACCACGGCCGGCGAGGCCGCGCCGGAAAGAGGTGGCGGCGTTTGGCGCCGTCGTGATAGTGCCCATGGCCTCTCCTTTACGGCGATGGGCATGCGGCTGAGCAACCTGACGGTGATCAAGAGGGCTGATCTTGTTCGGGGCGTCCTGGCGGTGGTCGCCGGCGTCGCCGTCGTGCTCATGCTGCGCTTCGGCCTGGACGAGACCTTCAGCGACCGCAGCTTCTTTCTGCTCTATCTGCCGGTGGTGTTGCTGTCGGCCGCGATCGGCGGGCGCACCCCCGCCCTGGCGGCGACCGGCCTGTGTCTGGTCCTGTCGGTGCTGTTCCTGGGCGACGCGCTCTGGCTCAATCGCGCCAACACCCTGGATGCGGTGCTTTTCCTGCTGGTCGGGCCGATCATCGCCCAGATGGGCCATGTGAACCTGACGCGCAGACGGCAGGCCGTCGCCCGTCAGGCCCAACTTCAATCGATCCTCGACACCGTGCCCGAGGCCATGATCGTCATCAACGAGAAGGGCGTCATCCAGTCGTTCAGCGCCACGGCCGAGCGCCTGTTCGGATGGCGGGCCGCCGAGGTGGAGGGCCGCAACGTGAAGGTCCTCATGCCCTCGCCCTACCGGGAGGATCACGACGGCTTCATGGCGCGCTACAGGGCGACCGGCGAGCGCCACATCATCGGCATCGGGCGCATCGTCGTGGCCCAGAGGCGCGACGGCTCCACCTTTCCCATGGAACTGGCTGTCGGCGAGGCGAAGTTCGACGGGGACCGCTTCTTCACCGGCTTCGTGCGCGACCTGACCGACCGGCGCGAGCAGGAACGCCGCCTGCAGGAGCTTCAGGCCGAGCTGGTCCACGTGTCGCGCCTGAGCATCATGGGCGAGATGGCGTCGTCGCTGGCCCACGAACTCAATCAGCCCCTGGCCGCCATCAACAATTATATGAAGGGATCGGCGACCCTGCTGGAACAGCCCGATCCCGATCTGAAGAAGGTGCGCGCGGCCTTGAGGAAGGCGGGCGATCAGGCGCTGCGGGCGGGCGACGTGATCAGCCATCTGCGGGAGTTCGTGGCCAATGGCGGCACCGAGCGCACGCCGCAGGATCCGGTCAAGATCATGGAGGAAGCCAGCGCCCTGGGCCTGATCGGCGCGCGACCGCTGGACCTGCGCGTGTCCTATCAATTCGACCGGGACGCGGGACTGGTGCTGGCGGATTCGATCCAGATCCAGCAGGTGGCGCTCAACCTCATCCGCAATGCCATCGAGGCCATGTCCGGGGAGCCCCGGCGCGACCTGGTCATCGGCGTGGCCGCGCACGATGACCGCTTCGCCCGGATCTGGGTCAGCGACACCGGAAAGGGTCTGGCCCCCGAGGTTCAGGCCAGGCTGTTCCAGCCCTTCGTCACCACCAAGACCGACGGCATGGGCGTGGGCCTGTCCATCTGCCGCACCATCGTGGAGGCTCACGGCGGGTCGATCTGGAGCGAGCCGAACGAGGGCGGCGGGACCGTGTTCGCCTTCACCGTTCCCCTGGCCGGAGAGGACGCCGGATGACCGAACGTCTGGTTCATGTGGTCGACGACGACGAGGCCATGCGCGAGTCCCTGTCCTTTCTGCTGGACGTCGGCGGCCACGCCCACCGCACCTATCCGCAGGCCCAGGTCTTGCTGGACCGGGGAAGCGATCTCGAGCCGGGGTGCATCGTCACGGACGTGCGCATGCCGGGTCTGTCGGGGCTCGACCTGCTGCGACGCATCCGGGCGCTTGCGCTGCCTCACCCGGTGATCATCATCACGGGCCACGCGGACGTGTCGATGGCGGTGGAGGCCATGAAGGCGGGGGCGTGGGACTTCCTGGAGAAGCCCTTCGACGACAAGGCGTTTCTCCGGCTCGTTGAGGCCGCCCTGGCGGTTTCGGCGCCGGCGGCGGCGTCAGCAGAGGCGCCCGAATGGCTGAGCCGCCTCAGCCCCCGGGAGCGGGACGTGCTCGCGGGCGTGGCGGCGGGCCAGTCCAACAAGGAGATCGCGCGCGACCTGGAGATCAGCGCGCGCACGGTGGAAGTGTACCGGGCCAACCTGATGACCAAGGCGGGCGTGCGCACCCTGTCGGACCTGATGCGGCTGGCCCTGGCGGCGGGCTACTGATCCGGCCGGATCGCGCTTTCCCTTTGATATGGATCAAGGCCGGTTGCGGAGCCGGCGACGATCATGTGGCATGGACACGCACCACAAGCCGCCCCGGCGCATCCTCATTATCGAAGGTCATCCCGACCCTTCACCGCAGCGCCTGTGCCATGGTCTGGCGGAGGCGTACCGCGAAGGCGCGCGTGAGGCCGGCCACGCCCTGCGCACCCTGATCCTGGGCGATCTGGACATTCCGCTGCTGGCCAGCCGCGCGGACTGGGAGAGCGCGGCGCCAGAGATCGTGGAAGCGTGTCAGCAGGACCTGTTGTGGGCCGAGCATGTGGTGGTGATCTACCCCCTGTGGCTTGGCGATGTGCCGGCGGTCCTCAAGGCGTTCGTTGAACAGGTGTTCCGCCCCGGCTTCGCCTTTGACCCGAAGCGCAGGGGCGCGGGCGGACGGCTGACGAACCGGTCCGCGCGGCTGGTCGTGACCATGGGCATGCCGGGCTGGTTCTATTTCGGCTGGTTCGGCGCCCACAGCCTCAGAAGCCTGAGGCGCAACGTGTTCCAGTTTGTGGGCTTCCGACCGGTCAGGACCAGGGTCTTCGGGATGGTCGAGGGGGCGTCGCCAGAACGGCGGCGCGTCTGGCTCGAGGAGATGACCCGACTGGGCCGCCTCGGAATCTGAGCCCCTCGCGCCGGTCCGGGGCCGGATCGCACAACACTGAAAACAGGTGAGAAACCGCCGGCGTCGAAACGCGCTCTGACGACCACGTTCCAGAGCGACGGATGCAGGGCCGCGCATCCGGATCCGCGCCGCCAAGGAACACACGGACGGGGAAGCGGTTGGTCATGGTCAAAGAGGAGATGACCATGGCGATTTTCACGGCCGCCCCCGAACAGGTCCGCGCCTGATGGCCCGCGCGGAACACGAGACCGACACCCGGGCCGACATGGCCGCCCCGGGCTTTATCGATGACGATCTGCACGAGGGCGCATTTGACGCCGACTCCGTCCGGGCCGTCATGATCAACCGCCCGCGCGACGCGCTTTATGCCTTCTGGCGCGACTACCGGAACCTGCCGCACTTCATGGAGAACGTGAAGTCGGTTGAGCTGCTGGAGGACGACCGCTCAAGCTGGCTGATCGCCGGGCCGGGCGGCAGCGAATTCGAACTGGTCTCTGAGACCGCCGAGGACCAACCCGGCGAACGCATCGCCTGGCGCTGCACCGAGGATTCCGACGTGGATCACGAGGGCTGGGTCAGCTTTCGCGACAACCCGTTCGGGCGCGGCACCGAGGTCCGGCTGTTCATCAGCTATGACCCGCCCGCCGGCTTCATCGGCAAGATGGCCGCCAAGGTGATGCAGCGCGAGCCGCGCATCCAGGCGCGCCGCGACCTGCGCCGGTTCAAGCAGCTGATGGAGACCGGCGAGGTCTCCACATCCCGGGCGCCCGACGCCGCTCCCCGGTCCTGATCCCCCTTTCAAGGAGACGCCCATGCGCGCCCTCACCTGGCACGGCAAACACGACGTCCGCGTCGACACCGTACCCGACCCGAAGATCATCAATCCCCGCGACGCGATCATCAAGATCACCGCCACGGCCATCTGCGGCTCGGACCTGCATCTGTACGACAGCATGATCCCGTCCATGCACAGCGGCGACATCCTCGGTCACGAGTTCATGGGCGAAGTGGTCGAGGTGGGGCGCGGCAACAATCAGCTGAAGGTCGGTCAGAGGGTGGTGGTGCCCTTCGTCATCGCCTGCGGCCAGTGCTTCTTCTGCGGCAAGCAGCAGTATTCGGCCTGCGACAACTCCAACCCGGCGGACAAGTCGGACCTGTCGGAGATCGCCTACGGCTACCCCACCGCCGGACTGTTCGGATATTCCCATCTGACCGGCGGCTATGCGGGCGGCCAGGCGGAGTATGCCCGGGTCCCCTACTCCGACTTCGGGCCCATCGTGGTGCCGGACGGGCTCGAGGACGAGCAGGTCCTGTTCCTGTCCGACATTCTGCCAACCGGCTGGATGGCCGCCGAGAACGCCGGGATCGAGCCGGGCGACACCGTGGCCGTGTGGGGCTGCGGCCCCGTCGGCCTGTTCGCCATCAAGAGCGCCCTGCTGCAGGGCGCCGGGCGGGTGATCGCCATCGACCATCATCCCCGCAGGCTTGAGCTGGCCCGCAAGAACGGTGCGGAAGTCCTCAACTATCACGAGGTGAAGGTGCGCGAGGCCCTGACCGAAATGACCGCCGGCATCGGGCCGGACGCCTGCATCGACGCGGTGGGCATGGAGGCCCACGGCTTCTCGCCCGACAACATCATCGATGCGGTGAAACAGGAGACCAAGCTGGGCACCGACCGTCAGCACGTGCTGCGCGAGACCATCATGGCCTGCCGCAAGGGCGGGCGCGTGTCCGTGCCCGGCGTCTACGGCGGCATCGGCGACAAGCTGCCCATCGGGGCCTTCATGCAGAAAGGTCTGACCATCAAGACCGGCCAGACCCATGTGCAGAAATATCTGCCCGACCTGCTGAAGCTCATCATGGACGGCCGCATCGACACCACCGATCTGATCAGCCATCGCCTGCCGCTGGAACAGGCGGCCGAAGGCTACAAGAACTTCCACGACAATCCCAACGAGTGGACCAAGGTGGTGCTCAAACCGCACTGAGCGCGGCCGCCTTCGCTCAGGCGCGGACAGGGGACGGGTCAGCCGGCTGCCCGTCTCCGACATCCTCTTCGTCCTTCAGGGCGAGCACGAGGCTGCAATGCGCACCTTCGGGCGGGAACTGGATCTGCGCGCGCCCGCCCTGCTCCGTCGCGAAGGTCTGGCGGATCAGCCGGGCGCCGAACCCTTCCCGCGTCGGCGCGGTGACGGCGGGGCCCCCGCGTTCCCTCCACAACAGCGTCAGGAAACGCTCGCCCTCCCCGTTGTGGGCCAGATTCCAGTCAATGGTCACCCGGCCCTCGGGCGCGCTGAGGGCGCCGTATTTCGCCGCGTTGGTCGCCAGCTCGTGGCAGGCCAGCGACACGCTCACCGCCTGCGACGGATGCAGACGCACCGGCGGGCCCTCGAGCTGGATCGGGGACGGGGTGCGCTCGTAAGGCGCCAGCACCTCGCAGATGAGCGCCCGCAAATCCGCCCCGGCCCAGTTCTCGTTGACCAGCACATTGTGGGCCTGGGACAGGGCGATCAGGCGGTTGGCGAGACCCTCGCGAACCGGTTTGTCCACCCCCGCCGCCCGCAATCCCTGCTCGGCGATGGACTGCACCGTCGCCAGGGTGTTCTTCACCCGGTGGTTCAGCTCATTCAGCAGAAGCACGCGCTGCTCCTCCGCCCGTTTGGCGGCGGTCTCATCGCGGAAAATCTTCGCCAGAAGTCCGCCGACGCCGAGATCCACGGTGACGCCGTTGCCCCAGAAAAGACTGCCGTCCTTGCGCTGGTGCCAGCGGCTGTCTTCGGCGCGGCCGTCGTGCAGGGCTGTGTCGATCTCCGCGCGGGGCATGCCTGCGGCCTGGTCCGCAGGCGTGAAGAGGTCGGCGAAGTCCATGCCGAGGGCGTCGTCGCGGGTGTAGCCCGTGATGGCTTCCGCGCCTGCGGCCCACGCCGTGATCCGCCCGTCGGCCGTCAGCCCGATGATGCCGTGACTTCGAACATTCTCGATGATGAGTTTTGCCAGCGCGACGTCGTTCAGGGGCATGGGATCGTTCCTTCAGTGCTCAGGTCAAACGACACAGGCGCACTGAGGGTTCGCACCCGCGCGAATATTGCGCGGCACAGGCCGGCGACGTTGGAAACGGCAGGGACGGCGGTCCTGCCCCGGCACGCCTTCGGCGGCGCGATGACCGCGCCGCCTTTCTGGTCAGAGGAAGGACACCTGGATCAGGCGTCGAGTTTGGTGGTCTTGCCCGCGCCGGGGCCGGCGCCGAGGTCCGCGCCCGTCACGGGATTGGATCCGGGATCCGACGCCGTCCGTGCCGCGAACGCGTCCACGACCTTCGTTTCCTTCGCCGACAAGCCGACAGCCGCGGTTCCGTCGCCGCCGTCCACGGCCGTCTGTTCGTCGCGATCGTCCACGAACTCCCACTGCTCGCCTTGATTCCACGGCCCGCGCGCTTCGCCTTCGCCCTGCGACAGGCTGTAGTACTTGTCGGCGAAGTCCGGATGGCCGGGGATCTTGCCCGGGGGGAAGTTGGGTTCGATGGCGTACAGGGCCTTCTCGAACGACTTCTGGTGGGCGACCTCGCGGGTCATCAGGAAGGTCAGCGCGTCCTTGATGCCGGCGTCGTCCGTCACATTGATCAGCCGCTCGTAGACGATCTTGGCGCGGGACTCCGCAGCGATGTTGGACCGCAGATCGCAGGCGGGATCGCCGATGGAGTCCACATAGGCGGCCGTCCACGGCACGCCGGCGGAGTTCACCAGGGCCGGGGCGCCGCCGTACAGGATGGAGGTGGTGTGACTCTCGCCGCCGTCATTCAGCGACATGTAGAGGTCAGCTTCTTCCATGGCGCCTTCGGCCAGTTCGCCTTTGACGCCGCGGTTCAGCATGGCGACGATCGAGCCGATGACTTCCAGGTGGCTCAGCTCCTCGGTGGCGATGTCCAGCAGCATGTCCTTGCGGCCGGCATCCTCCTCACCCAGCGCCTGGGTGAAGTAGCGCATGGCGGCGGCCAGCTCGCCCTGAGGCCCGCCAAACTGCTCAAGCATAAGCGTGGCCAGACCCGGATTCGGCTCTGCAACCCTGACCGTATACATAAGCTTCTTGTTGTGCATGAACATGATGAGGCCCTCATAAAAACTTGAATGATCGCCTCGAAAACTTGCCGTTCGTAATATTTGTTCCTGCTGTAAAGCTTGAGAATTTGGAGCTTTTTGTCCTCAAATGCGGGCGCGCCTTGCGGTGGCGTCCGCGGAGCCCGTCAGCGCGTCATGGGGCGGCCCTGGCGGCTCGAAGTCCTTGTCCGGAGAGGAAAGGCGCGCTGCCCAGGCGCACCGCCGCTCACCCCTTCACAAGGCGCGGTGAACCGGACCGGACACCGTAAGGGACGTCTCGCGCCTTATGCGATGGCGACGCCTCAGGCGGCGACCATGCGCTCCACCTCGGCCACCAGATCGCGCAGGTGGACGGGCTTGGACAGCACCTTGGCCTGGGGCGCGGACTGGGCCGCGGTCAGGGCCACGGCGGCGAAACCGGTGATGAACATGATGCGCAGCCCGGGCTGGCGGGCGGCGGCGATGCGCGCCACCTCGATGCCGTCGGCGCCGGGCATGACGATGTCGGTGAGCAGCAGATCCCAAGGGCCGTCTTCCAGCGCGTCGACGGCGTCGTCGCCGTTCTCGCACGCGGTGACCTCATGCCCCGCCCGTTCAAGGGCGCGGGTCAGGAACCCCCGCAGGGAGCCGTCGTCTTCCGCCAGAAGGATTCGCGCCATGGATGCCGCCTCGTTGTTCTGCGCCGAACCTAGAACCGCGACGGTAAACCGCCCATGAAGGCGGCGGAGTCATCCACAGGCGCGTGAAATGCGCTAAGGCTGGGCCATGGCGCCACCCGTCTTCACGCTTGAACCCCACGACGCGCTTGAGGGCGGGACACCGGCCCTTTCGCCGCTGGTGTTCGCCTCGCCCCATTCGGGCGACGTCTATCCGGCCGATCTGGGCGCGCGGGCCGATATGCCTGTGCTGTCGCTCCGCGCCGCCGAGGATGCTCTGGTGGACCGGCTGGCGGCGCCGCAGCCCGACCTGGGCGTGCCTCTGCTCAGCGCAAGACTGGGGCGGGCCTATGTAGACCTGAACCGCGACCCCGACGAGCTGGACCCTGAGGTGGTGGAGGGCGCCGAAGGCGCCTCCGCGCGCGTCACGGCCGGCTTCGGCGTGATTCCGCGCCTGACCGGCGACGGCCAGATGATCCGGGATCACCCCCTGACCCACACGGATGCCGTGGCGCGGCTGGCCGCAGCGCACCATCCCTATCATGAGGCGCTGGCGCAGCTGATGCACCGCGCCCGCGACCGGTTCGGCGTGGCGATCCTGGTGGACTGGCATTCCATGCCGTCGCGGGCCGTCGGTCGCCGGGCCGGCGTGCGGGCGACCGACGTGGTGCTGGGCGACCGGCATGGCTCGGCCTGCTCAGCTGACGTAACGCGCTTGCTGCGAGGCCTGTTCGAGCGCCCGGGCTGGCGGGTGGCGCTGAACCGGCCCTATGCGGGCGGCTGGTCCACCCAGGTCTGGGGACGGCCGGATATGGGGTTTCACGCCATCCAGGTGGAATTGAACCGGGCGCTGTACCTTGATGAGGCGACCCTGGCGCCCGGGCCGCACTTCGCCATGACACAGAAGGCGATCCGGCGGGTCACGGCGGCGCTGGCCGCGCACGACTGGTCCGGATTGACGGCCCACGCCCAGGCGGCGGAGTGAAATCCGGGCAAAAAAAACCGCGCCCGGAGGCGCGGTTTGAAAGTCTATAGGGAGGAAACGCCCAGGAAGGGCAAGACGCTCGAAAGCGTCGAAAATCAAGCTACGTTGCGATGCACAATCCGTCAAGCGGACATTTCGCACTTGCGATCACAAGCCGTAACAGAAACCGCCTTGCGGGCAAGGAGATCAGGCTTCACTTATTTCGCGCCTGCGAAATCACTGATCCTCGCCCAGCATGAGACGAGCCTTGCGGATCGCCCGGGCCGCAGGCGAGCCCTTCTGGCGCCAGAGCAGCAGGCTGAACGCGGCTGCAACTCCCAGGGCGAGCCACAGGGGCCCGAATAGCCAGGCCGTGGCCGCGAGGGCGAAATAGTACGCCCTAACCCCGCTGTTGAACGCGACCATGGCGGGATTCAGCAGTGATCCGGCGGCCCGGGCGTAGGCGGCGCGGTCCATGGTCGTCTCGCCTTCCGGCGTGGCCCCGATCAGGGCGAGGGTGTAGTTCATCTGGCGGATCGACCAGATGAAATCCAGCAGGCCCCGCGCCAGACACAGGGTGATCAGGCCCAGCTTGCCCTCAAGAATCTCGAGGGATGCGGCTTCGGTCCCGCCGATATCGGCGCCCACAGCCGCGACGCCCCGCAGCGCCGTCTCCCCGCCGAACAGAACCCCCGCCACCGCCGCGATCAGCAGCAGATTGGCCGAGGCGAAGAAGGAGGCGGAGTTTATGGAATGGCCCATGAGCTGGCTGTCCACCAGACGCAGCTCGCGCACCGCCATCTGGTTCATCCAGGCCTGGCGAACGGTCAGCATGTCGTCGTTCAGGACGCCGCCTCGGCCGGCCAGCAGGTGCAGGAGCGGGCCGTAGCCCAGCCAGCAAACGAAGAAGAGCGCCAGAGCGCCCCAGTCCCAGTGTGTCATGGCCGGATCCTCTATCACACGGCGGGCCCCATGCTGCGATGCAATGCCCATAATGTGCAAGGCGCTTGCGGCGCGGGCAGGCCGGGCTTATCACGCCGCCCTCCCCGAGTTTCGCCTGAAGCATACGAAAAGAGACCGCCATGAAGCTGGACGCCGTTCCCGTCGGACCCAACCCGCCCTGGGATATTAACGTCGTCATCGAGATTCCGCAGGGCGGCCTGCCGGTGAAGTACGAGATGGACAAGGCGTCGGGCGCCCTGTTCGTCGACCGCTTCCTGCACACCGCCATGTATTATCCCGGCAACTACGGCTTCGTGCCCCACACCCTGTCGGACGACGGCGACCCCTGTGACGTGCTGGTGATCAACCCGACCCCCGTGGTGCCCGGCTGCGTCATCCGCGCCCGTCCCATCGGCGCCCTGATGATGACCGACGAGGCCGGCGGCGACGAGAAGATCCTGGCCGTGCCGGTGGACAAGCTGAACCCGTTCTATTCGGACGTGGCCAGCTATCGTCAGCTGCCGTCCATCCTGATCGAGCAGATCGAGCACTTCTTCACCCGCTACAAGGATCTGGAGAAGGGCAAGACCGTCAAGGTTCACCGCTGGGCTGACGCCTCCGAGGCCGCCGAGCTGATCCGTCAGGGCATGGAAGCGCACAACGCCAAAAAATAGGCTCTTGCGCGTACCACTGTAACACCGTAGTGAAACAGGCATGGCCTATCAGGACATGCCCACGGACAAGGACGCCCGGACCGCGCTTTTCGACGCGATCCTGAGCCTCCGCACGCGCGAGGAAGTGGAAGCCTTCCTCGCGGACCTCTGCACGCCTTCCGAGATCCGCGCCTTCGCCGAGCGGTGGGAGGTGGCGCGCCTGCTTGACGCGGGCGGCAAGTCCTATCGCGAGATCGCCGAACAGGCCCACGCCAGCCCCACCACCGTGGTGCGGGTGGCCCGCTTCCTCAAGGAAATGCCCCATCAGGGCTACCGGCTGGTGCTCGACCGCATCAAGCGCCCCCGACACTAAGGTAAAGTCACATGAGTACTGCATCCGGGCGACTGCGCATCGCGGTCCAGAAATCCGGCCGTCTGGCCGACCGTTCCCTCGAGCTGATCCGCGACGCGGGCCTGCGCGTCATGAAGGGCGCCAACGACCTGCTGTACCGGGTGGAGAACCACCCCATCGACCTGCTGCGCGTGCGCGACGACGACATCCCCACCTTCGTGGCGGACGGAGTCTGCGACCTGGGCGTGGTGGGCCTGAACGTGCTGGAGGAGCAGAAGAACGGCGGCCCCAATGCGGAGATCGTCATGCCGCTGGGCTTCGGTCGCTGCGAGCTGAAGCTGGCCGTGCCGCCGACGCTGGACTACGCCGGCCCCGCCTCGCTGCAGGGCAAGCGGGTGGCCACGTCCTATCCGAACATCCTGCGCCGCTTCCTGGCCGAGCAGGGTGTGACCGCCGACATCATCGTCATGCGCGGGGCCGTCGAGGTGGCGCCGCGGCTGAAGCTGGCTCACGCCATCTGCGATCTGGTGTCCACCGGCGCGACGCTGGAGGCCAACGGCCTGCTGGCCCGTGAAAGCGTGCTGAAGTCCGAAGCCGTGCTGATCCGCTCGCCCCAGGCGCCCGAGCCGGAGCTGGCTGGCCTGCTGAACAGCATTGTCGAACGGGTCTCCGGCGTGGTGGCGTCCCAGGGCGCCAAATACGTCATGCTGAATGCGCCGCGCTCGGCCCTGGCCGAGATCACCGCCATCCTGCCCGGCGCCGGCTCGCCCACTGTCACCCCGCTGGCGGGCCGCGACGACGCCGTGGCCGTCCACGCCGTGTGTCAGGAGTCCGTGTTCTGGGAGACGCTGGAGAAGCTGAAGGCCGCCGGCGCCTCGGCGATTCTGGTCCTGCCCATCGAGAAGATGATGTGATGCGCACGCTCGACTGGTCATCGCTGGACAAAGACGGGCGGCGCGATGCGCTGGCCCGCCCCGCGCGACGAACGGACGCCGCCGTCAGCGACGCCGTGCGCCAGATCTTCGACGACATCCGGGATCGCGGCGAGGCGGCCCTGAACGACTGGTGCGTCAAGCTGGACCGCGCCCCGCCCCGGCGTCTGGCCATCACCCCGGAAGCGGTCGCCGAGGCCCGCGCCGCCGTGACGCCCGAGGACGAGGCGGCGCTCAAGACCGCCGCAGAGAACGTGCGGCGTTTCCACGAAGCGACGAAGCCCGCCGACAGCGACTGGATCGAGACCACGCCGGGCGTCCGCTCGCGCCGGGTCTGGCGGCCCATCGAGGCGGCGGGACTGTATGTGCCCGCCGGCACCGCGCCGCTGTTCTCGACCCTGCTGATGCTGGCCATTCCCGCCGCCGTGGCCGGGGTGCCGGTGCGCGCCGCCGTGACGCCGCCCGGCCCGACGGGACAGCCGCACCCCATGATGATCCTGGCCGCCGATCTGGCCGGGCTGGACGCCCTATGGATCGTCGGCGGGGCCCAGGCCATCGCCGCCCTGACCTTCGGCGTGGGCGGCCTGCCCCGCGTCGACAAGCTGTTCGGCCCCGGCAACGCCTATGTGGCCGAGGCCAAGAAACAGGCCGCCGCCCTGCCCGGCGGTCCGGGTCTCGACATGCCCGCCGGCCCGTCCGAGCTGATGGTCATCGCCGACCGCCAGACCAATCCGACCATCGCCGCCGCCGACCTGCTCAGCCAGGCCGAACACGACGCGGACGCGCAGGTGATCCTGGTCTGCGATGACGACAGGCGCATCGAATACATCCTCGAGGAAATCGACAAGCAACTGGCCGACCTGCCCCGCGCCGCCATCGCCCGCGCCTCCCTGAACGAGGGCCGGATCATCCGGGTGAAGGACACGGCCGAGGCCGCCGAGGTCGCCAACCTCTACGGCCCCGAGCACCTGTCCATCCAGACCGCCGACGCGGAGGATCTGGTCGACAGCATCACCGCCGCCGGGGCCGTGTTCGTGGGGACCTACGCCGCCGAGACCCTGGGCGACTACGCCGCCGGGCCCAGCCACGTGCTGCCCACCGACGGCGCCGCGCGCGCGTTCTCGGGCGTCTCCACCGGCGCCTTCATGACCGCCATGTCGGTGCAGCAGGTCAGCCGGGACGGCGCCCGCGTGCTCGGCCCCGTCGCCGCCCGTCTGGCCCGGCTGGAGGGCCTGGAGGCCCACGCCCGCGCCGCCGACCTGAGGAGCGCCCTGTGAGCCTTCCCGCCCCCTTCCCGCCTCTGGTCGCCGGCGGCGATGGTCTGGACCGCTATCCGGCCGACGCGGGCGCCCTCGCCGCGCGTCTGGCGCAGATTTACGGCGTCCCGGCCGAGCGGGTCCTGCCGGTGCGCGGCGTGACCCATGGACTGGAGCTGGTCTGGCGCATCGCTGCGAAAGACGGCGCCTCTGTGCAGGCGCCGGACGCTGAGCCCTATTCGCAGCTGGCCGCCATCTATGGCCGCGACGGCGACACCGCCGCCATGGTCGTGCGCGCCCTGGGTTCGTCCGAGGCGGTGGCTGAAATGGCCGCGCGCACCGCGCCCGCCCTGCTGGTCATCGACGAGGGCCTGATCGAGTTCGCGCCGTTCGAGTCCGCCGCCGCCCTGACCGCCGAGCATCCCAACTTGATCGTGCTGCGCAGCCTGTCGCTGGCCTATGGGCTGGCCGGCGCCCGCGTCGGCGCGGCCATCGCGGCGGCGGAGACCGTGGCCCGGCTGGCGGCGATGCTGGAGCCTTACGCCCTGCCCGCCCCGCTGGTGCGGCTGGCCATGCAGGCGCTGGACCCCTCGCGCATGATCGAGACCGCCCAGCGCATCGACGCGGTGAAGGCCGAGCGCGCCCGTCTGGTGCGCGAGCTGGAGCGGGTCACGGTCATCGAGCCCGGCTTCGGCCCCGTCGTCATCGCGCGCCCCGACGACATCCCCGCCGTCCGCGCCGCGCTGGAGGCCTACGGGATCGCCTCGGCCCCGGCGGGCGAGCGGCTGCGCCTGCCGGTCTCCATCAAGCCCGAGGTCAACGACCGCCTGCTGGCGGCCTTCGGTCTCAATCCGCCCCGCGCCCGCCTCGCCCGGCGCGGCGAGGCCGTGCGGGATACGAAGGAGACGCGCATCGTCTGCGCCGTCGATCTGGACGCCGCCGCGCCGGTGGCCATCGAGACCGGCGTCGGCTTCTTCGACCACATGATCGAGCAGGTGGCGGCCCACGGGGGCTTCTCCATCCGCCTGTCGTGCGCGGGCGATCTGCACATCGACCCGCACCACACCATCGAGGATTCCGCCATCGCCCTGGGTCAGGCCCTCAAACAGGCGCTGGGCGAACGGCGCGGCATCGGCCGCTATGGCTTTGTGCTGCCCATGGATGAAGCCGAGGCCAAGGTCTCCATCGATCTGTCGGGCCGTCCGTACAGCGTGTTCGAAGGCGCCTTCGCCTCGCCCTTCATCGGTGAATACCGGACCGACCTGACCGAGCACGTGTTCCGCTCGCTGGCCGAACATCTGGGCGCGGCGATCCACGTCTCGGTGACGGGCGAGGACGACCACCACATGACCGAGGCCTGCTTCAAGGCCCTGGGCCGCGCGCTGCGTCAGGCCATCCGCGTGGAGGGCGATGCGGTGCCGTCCACCAAGGGGGTGCTGTGACCGTCGCCATCATCGCCTACGGCGCGGGCAACACGGCCTCGGTCCAGTTCGCGCTGGAGCGGCTGGGCGCCGACGCGCGCGTCACCTCCGACCCGACCGAGATCGCCGGCGCCGAACGGGTCATCCTGCCCGGGGTCGGCGCCGCCGCCTACGCCATGGGCCGGCTGGACGCCCTCGGCCTGACGCCGGTGATCCGCGCCTTCGAGCGCCCGTTGCTGGGCGTGTGTCTGGGCCAGCAGCTGCTGTTCGAGCGCAGCGACGAGGGCGCCGGCGCCGATCTGCTGGGCTTCATCCCCGGCGTGGTCGCCCGGCTCGATCCCGGCCCGTCCCTGCCCGTGCCGCACATGGGCTGGAGCGCCCTGTCGATCGACCGGGACGATCCGCTGCTGGACGGCGTGGCGCCCGGCGACCACGCCTATTTCGTCCACTCCTTCCTGTGTCCCGACGGCGAAGCGACTCTGGCCCGCGCCGACTACGGCGGGCCCGTCCCGGCGGTCGTGCGGGCGGGCAATCGCTGGGGCTGCCAGTTCCACCCGGAACGCTCCGCCGCCCCCGGCGCCCGCATCCTGAAGAACTTCCTGGAGCTGCCCGCGTGATCCTGTACCCCGCCATCGACCTCAAGGACGGCGTCTGCGTCCGGCTGATGCATGGCCGTTTCGACGCGGTCACCCGCTATGACGACGTCCCCGCCGCGCGGTTGGTGTCGTTCGTCAGCGAGGGCGCGGCCTGGGTGCATGTGGTCGATCTGGACGGCGCGGAGGCCGGCGCCGCGCGTCAGCACGCCCTGATCGGCGAACTGGCGGGCGCGGTCGAGGTGAAGATCCAGAGCGGCGGCGGCGTGCGGTCCATTGACGACGTGCGCCTGCTGCTGGAGGCCGGGGTGGCCCGGGTGGTGATCGGCAGCCTCGCCGTCACCGCGCCGGAAACCGTCGCCGGCTGGCTGGCCGACTTCGGCCCGGAGCGCATCACCCTGGCCCTGGACGTGAAGCTGGAGGACGGTATTCCCGTCCCCGCCCTCAAGGGCTGGACCCAGCGCGCGGGCGTGGACCTGTGGGCGGCGCTGTCCGCCTATGCGCCCGGAACGCTCAACCACATCCTCGTCACCGACGTGGGCCGCGACGGCGCCCTGACCGGCCCCAATCTGGAGCTGCTGGCCGAGGTCAAGCAGCGCCGCCCCGAGATTCAGTTGCAGGCCTCCGGCGGTGTCTCCTCGCTGGAGGATCTGGCCGCCCTCAAGGCCATCGGCTGCGACGGCGCCATCATCGGCCGGGCGCTGTACGAAGGCCGCTTCACCCTGGCCGACGCGCTGGAGGCGGTGCGATGACCGCCCGGCGCATCATCCCCTGTCTGGACGTCAAGGACGGCCGGGTGGTCAAGGGCGTGCGCTTCGTGGGCCACACCGACATGGGCGACGCCGCCGAGCTGGCCGCGCGCTACCGGGACGAGGGCGCCGACGAGCTGGTGTTCTACGACATCACCGCCTCGCCGCAGGGGCGGACGCTGGACTACGGCTGGGTGCGCGACATCGCCCGGCTGCTGGACATCCCGTTCTGCGTGGCCGGCGGCATCCGTTCGGTGGATCAGGCGGCCCGGTGCCTCGATAACGGCGCGGACAAGGTCTCCATCAATTCGCCCGCCCTGGAGCGGCCCGAACTGATCGCCGAAATGGCCGAGCGCCTGGGCGGCCAGTGCGTCGTCGTAGGCGTCGACAGCCAGTTTCAGGACGGCGACTGGCGGGTGCACAAATACACCGGCGACCCGGACGCCCGGCGCGGCGCGAACCGCCTGACCCTGGACTGGATCACCGAGGCCCAGGCGCTGGGCGCCGGCGAGATCGTGCTGAACTGCATCGATCAGGACGGGGTCCGGAACGGCTATGACGTGGAACAGCTGAAGGCCGCGCGCGACCGCCTGACCATCCCGCTGGTGGCGTCCGGCGGCGCCGGTTCGCCCGATCATTTCCGGCAGGTGTTCGCCGAGGCCGATGTCTCGGGGGCCCTGGCCGCCAGCGTCTTTCACTCCGGCGCCATCCGCATTCCCGAGCTGAAACGGACCCTGGACAGCGACGGCATAGAGGTGCGGCTATGAACCCCGACGAGATCGACTTCGAAAAAGGCGGCGGGCTGATCGCGGCGGTGGTGCAGGACGCCGCCACCCTGCAGGTGCTGATGCTGGCCTATATGGACCGGGCGGCGCTGGACGAGACGCTGGAGAGCGGCGAGGCCACCTTCTTCTCCCGCTCGCGCGGCGGGCGGTGGCGCAAGGGCGAGACCTCGGGCGACCGGCTGAAAGTCGTCTCGGTCACCCCCGACTGCGACGGCGACGCGGTGCTGGTGCGGGTCGAGCCGGTGGGCAACGCCTGCCACCTGAGCCGGGTCAGCTGCTTCGGCGACGAGGACGCGCCGGGCCTGGGCCGTCTGGCCCGGCTTGAGCAGACAATCGCCGCCCGCGCGACGGCTGATCCGTCCGAAAGCTGGACCGCCAAACTGCTGGCGTCCGGCCCCAAGCGCATCGCCCAGAAGGTGGGCGAGGAAGGCGTCGAAACGGCGCTCGCCGGGGCCGCAGGCGACGAGGCCGAACTGGCCAGCGAAGCCGCTGATCTGGTCTATCACCTGCTGGTGCTGCTCAAGGCGCGCGGCCTGTCGCTTCAGGACGTGCTGGACGTGCTGGAGAGCCGCGCCTGAGGGCAATTTCCTGCCGCGAACCGTCATTTGCGGTGGCCACAACAGCACGAATTTTCTAGGCTTTGCCCTGTCGTCGCCGCCTTTCGGGATCGGCGGCAGGGGATCGCCATGAACTATGTCAGCACCCGGGGCGGCGCCGCTCCGACCACCTTCCGCGACGCGCTGCTGCGGGGCATGGCGCCCGACGGCGGGCTCTATATGCCCGCGCGCTGGCCGACCCTGAGCGCGGGCGATATCCGCGCCGCCGCCGCTCGTCCCTACGCGGATCTGGCCGCCGACATCCTCGGCCGGTTCGCGGGCGACTCCCTGCCCCCCGCCGCCGTGCGCGCCGCTGCTGACCGGCTGACCGAGACCTTCCACCACGCCGCGATCACGCCGCTGGTCCAGCTGGAGCCGAACCTGTGGGTGCTGGAGCTCTTCCACGGCCCCACCGCCGCCTTCAAGGACCTGGCCATGCAGATGATGGCGGTCCTGACCGACGCCGCTCTGGAAGGCACGGGCCAGAGATTGCTGCTGCTGACGGCCACCAGCGGCGACACCGGCGCAGCGGCCGTGCGCGCCTTCGCCGGGGCGACGTCCGTGGATCTGGCCGTGCTGCATCCGCTGGACCGGGTGTCGCCGGTCCAGCGTCGCCAGATGACCACGGTGGACGCGCCCAATGTGCTGAACCTGGCGGTGCGCGGAGATTTCGACGACTGCCAGCGGCTGGTGAAGGCGATCCTGGCCGACGAGACCCTGCGCGAGGGCCGCCGGGTCAGTTCGGTCAACTCCATCAACTGGGGCCGGCTGGCGGGTCAGGTTCCCTATTACGTGGCCGCCGCCTCGGCGCTCGGCGCCCCGCACGTGACGCCGCGCTTCGTGGTGCCCACGGGCAATTTCGGCGACGCCTTCGCCGGCTGGGTCGCGCGCGCCATGGGGGTTCCCCTGACCCTGACCGCCGCGGTCAACCGCAACGACGCCCTGGCCCGCGCCCTGAACGAGGGCCGCTACGAGCGCACCGCCGCCAATCCCACCGCCAGCGTCAGCATGGACGTGCAGGCGCCCTCGAATTTCGAGCGCCTGCTGTTCGAGGCCACGGGCCGTGACGCCGACGCCACGCGCGCGTTCTTCGACACCTTCGCCCGCGACGGGGCGGTGGATCTGGCGCCCGATCTGCTGGCCGCCCTGCGCGCCGACGCAGCCGCCGTGTCCATCGACGAGGACCGCACCCGCGCCGAGATCGCCCATGCGTGGAAAGCGTATGGCCGGGTCGTCTGCCCCCACACCGCCGTCGCCCTGGCCGCCGCGCGGGACATGGCGCGCGAGGGCGGGCCGGTGGTGGCCCTGTCCACCGCGCACCCGGCCAAATTCCCCGAGAGCGTTGCGCCGGTGCTGGGCTTCGAGCCCCCGATCCCCCCCGCCCTGGCCGCCATCACCGGCGGCAAGGAGCGCCTGACCGTCATCGACGCCGATCTGGCTCAGGCGCTGGAAGCGGTGAAGGGTCTCTAGGCCGTCGCCAGTCCGAAGTCCGCCGGGCTCGCCGCGCGGTGGAAGGCGATGCGGGCGAAGAACGGCGCGGGATCCTTGGGCGTCACCAGCCAGTCGGGGTCGTGGAACAGCTGGTCGTGCAGACGCGTCAGGGTGAAGCGCACCGCCGAGGCCGCGCCCAGCACCGGCAGGGCCTCGACCTCCGCCCGCTCCAGCCGTCGCCCCTGCTCGTAGCCGCGCAGGAACGCAGACAGCACCGCCTCATCCGGCCGTCCTTCGGCGTCAAAGCCCCAGGCGTTCAGGGCGATGGCCAGATCCCAGACCCAGGCCCCCACATGGGCGAAATAGAAGTCGATCACCCCGCTGGGCCGGTCGCCCTCGTAGAGCACATTGTCCGGGAAATAGTCCGCATGGATGGCCCCCGACGGCAGCCCGTCGGGCAGCAGCGGCTCCAGCCGGTCCAGCTCGGCGACCAGCGCCTCCAGCATCCGGCGGCTATCGCCCGCCGCCCGGTGATCGCATTTCTCCGCCAGCAGCCGCCATTGGAGCGGGCCCACCGGATTGGCGCGCCGTCCGACGAAGTCCGCCGCCTTCAGGTGCAGGTCCGCCAGCAGCCGCCCGCCCGCCGTGGCCTGAACGGCCGTTGGCGCGTGCAGGCCAGCACCCTGCAGCCACTGGATCACCGCCGCCGGACGTCCGTTCAATCGCCCGATCCAGTCGCCGGACACGCCGCGCACCGGCCTCGGCGCGGCGAATCCCGCGTCCGCCAGATGGTCGGTCAAGCCCAAGCAGAACGGCAGGCCCGCCTCGTCGGTGCGCCGCTCGAACAGGGTCAGCACATGGCGCCCGCCCGCCGTCTCGATGCGGTAGTTGGTGTTCTCCACTCCCTCGGCGATGGGCGCGATCTCGTCCAGCGCGCCGAGCCCGTAATCCGCGATGAAGGCGCGGGCCTGATCCAGCGTGACGGGGGTGAAGACGGCCATCAGAGACCCTGGCGAATTCGCACGATGTCGGAAAGGTCCGCCAGCACGCTTTCTGCCGTGGCCCAGCGTCCCGCGCCGCGTCCCTTGCAGGTCCACACCCGGCCATCCTGGCCATAGACCTTCAGCGCATTGCGCTCGCCCTTCAGGTCGTGGAACACCGGGTCCAGATCGGATTCCAGCGCCACCCGGGCCTCAAGCTTGCCGCCCCGCGCCTGACAGGCGCCGATCTGACGCACGCCCCGGCGGCCCAGCGGCGCGTCAGACGACAGGGCCTCCAGCGGCAGGTGTTCCGGCGCCTCGCCGAACGCCTCATAGGCCAGCAGCCGCACCTTGGCCGCGGAATCCAGACCTTCCAGATCCGACGAGGGATCCTCTTCCGCGAAGCCCGCCGCGCGGGCCGCGGACAGGGCGTCGTCGAAGGCGTCGCCCTCGGCCAACCGTTCCAGCATGAAGTTGACCGTGCCGTTCAGCACCGCCTCGAACCCGGCCACGGGTCCGGCCGCGCGGGCCAGACGCAGGGTCTCGATCATGGGCGATCCGCCGCCCACGGCCGCCGAATAGGCCAGCCGCGCGCCGGTGCCCCAGGCCAGATCATTGAGACCGGCCGGGTCGATGCTGATGGCCTGCTTGTTGGCGCTGACCACGTCCAGACCCTTGTCCAGGGCCGCGCGGATCAGGTCGTGCCCGGCCTGCCCCTCGGACATGGCCTCCAGCACCACATGGGGCTTGCTGGCCAGAAGGTCGTCCTGCGCGGCGGTGAACAGTTCGGCGGGACAGGCGAAGTCGCGGGGCTTGGCCGGGTCGCGCACCAGCACGCTGACCACCTCGAAGCGGGGGTCGTTCAGAAGCCGCTTGAGCAGGCCGCCGCCCACCACGCCGGCCCCGGCCACGGCCACGCGCACAGGCTGATAGGGTTTGGCCGGATGGGGGGCGTCCTCGGCGTCGCCCACCACCGTGGCGGCGGCGCGGCCCAGGGCGGCCACCTCGATCTCCACGCCCCGGGCCTCGCCCAGGTCGATGGCGTCGCGCTGGACCAGCGATCCGCCCAGCCGGCGCGCCGTCTCCCAGCTGGCCCGGTCATAGCGCAGGGCGCCGTCGGCGTTGTTGGGATCGCGGTCGTAGAGGCCGTCCACATCCTTGACCAGCCGCACCTTCTTGAGGCCCAGCTCGGCGGCCAGGAAGGCGGCGGTCAGGTCCGTGCCGCCCCGTCCCAGCAACACCACCCGGCCCTCGCCCGTCACCGCGCCGAAGCCGGGGACCACCACCACCTCATGGTCCTCCAGCGCCTGACGCAGCCGCGCGTCGTCCAGCGACCGGGGATGGGCGTGCTCCGGCTCGCCCTCGGCCACGAGACCAAGCTCGCGCACCGTCAGCGCCACGGCGTCCAGACCCACCCGGTCGCAGGCCAGCGCCGTCAGGGCCGCCGCCTGCTCCTCGCCCTGCACTACATAGGCCGGGGCGAGCAGGTTCTCGTGGGGCAGGCCCAGCTCGCGGGCGTGGCCCAGCAGACGATCCGTCTCGCCGCCGAAGGCCGAGACCACCGCCACCACGCGGCGGCCCTGCCGCACATGGCCGTAGATCTCCGACGCCGCCGCCGGGGTGTCTTGCGGTCCGTGCAGCACCGAGCTGCCGAACTTCAGCACCACCACCTCGCGGCCGCCTGCGAGGGCGGGCCGGGGCGCCGGTTTGAGCTTGTCTTCGGGTTTGAGAAGGACGGCGACGGACATGGTGTGGACCTCGGAAATGCGAAAACCCGCCTCGGGCGACCGGGGCGGGTGGTGGGTTGTGCGAACCTTTGCCGGATGCGCGCTAACCGTTCCCCGCCCGAATGGGCATGGTGGTGGTGGTGGCGGTAATGGTCATACCGAGGCCGCCGGACATGCGTCCGCCCTGACGTCCGGAGACGGTCATGGGGGCGATCGACAGGAGCGTGGCGTAGGACACCGTGACGGGTCTTTCGAGCTTCGGTTGGCGGCGAACCTGACCGATGAGCCGCCGGGCGTCAACCCCGCTTCGGTGAAATCATGTGCATGCATCCCGTCAGGCGCAATGAATGTTCCATGACATCGGGCCGACAGGGGCAAATGGGGATTATTATTTCACTTGACGGACCTGTGAACTTTCCTCAGGATTTCCTGGCTCATCAAGACCGGTCGAGGGATAGGCCCTTTGACGCCGGGGCAACCTCGGGCTTCCGCCCGAAAGGTGCCAACTCCTGCGAGAGCCTTCGGGTTCGCGAGAGATGAGTGGAAACCCCGGTCTACAGGGGTTCCACGGTCTGTCAGCAGCAGTCTCGATGAGCGGGACGATTGCGAGACGACCGAGAGATGACCACCGCCCTGGCCAAAAAAACGATCCTCGAAACCGACCCCGCGTGTCGTCCCGACACGCGTCCGGGGCGCAAGTCCATTGCGCCGATCCTGCCTGCGCGCGACATCATCGTGCCCATTCCCGCCGATTTCCGACTGACGTCCGGCGAAGCCCTGGCCGATCCGGTGATCCGCGCCCGCCTGCAGGGCCGCCCCGGCGCGCCGCTGGTGATCGTGGCCGGCGGCATCTCCAGCGGCCGGTTCGTGAACCGCACCGAGACCAACGGCTCGGGCTGGTGGTCCGGCGCCGTGACGGCCGGCGGCCCCATTGATCTGGACCGCTTTCAGGTCCTGGCCTTCGACTTCGCCCCCGACGGCCCCACCGCGCCCTCCACGCCCCTGACCGTCACCACCGGCGATCAGG